>ERZ795057.1079-NODE-1079-length-24957-cov-6.245723_pt1 | contig 24957 bp, 28 predicted proteins | sample MGYA00375141_ERZ795057 | MGnify/ENA primary metagenome ERZ795057 (study PRJEB30186, sample SAMN05720163) | activated sludge metagenome | isolation source: Anaerobic digester | place: Hong Kong | collected 2015-01-26 ... | reverse complement strand
ATGGTTCGCAAGTATAAAATAAATTTCGCTATATCGGTGGACAACTAACTATAATATATTGAGGGCCTAAAATAAGAGTAATTAACTTATTGAGGTTGCCTAAATCAGCCAAGGCCCTTCCAGTTCTATTTAGGAGAATTGAAAATGAAAAAATTTGAATGTAAGATATGTAAAAAAGAATTTAAAAGCTTAGGTGGGCTATCTGCTCATATTACAATAGTTCATAAAATTTTTGTAAAAGAATATTATGAAAAATATTATCCAAGATTTTGTAAGATTTGTAATAATAAAATATTGTGGACTTCAAACACTCCAAATTATTTGAAGTCAAAGACATGTTGTTTAGATTGTAAAAATATTCTAAATAGTTATCTAATAAGTAAAAGTTTAAAAGGAAACATTCCCTGGAATAAAAACTTAAAGACAAATGAAATAAAAAATTACAAAAGAAAAACAAAATATAGAAAAAGTAAAAATATAATGAGAGATACAAAAGAAATAACAAAATCTCTTACTAAAAGAAAAATAATAAAAGATAGAGTTAAATTTTGGGAATATCGTAATTATGCAGATACAAAAATAGAGAAAATAATAGAACAAGAACTTATAAAAAATAATATAAATTATGAGAAGCAATCTCTTATTTTCGGATATCCTGATTTTAAAATAAATAATATTTGTATATTTTGTGATGGAGATTATTGGCATTATAATCCAAAAAAATATTCTGGGTTAAAAGCAGAAAATAGATGGAAATATGATAATAATATAACACAAAAATTGAAAAAACAAGGTTATAAAGTTTTAAGATTTTGGGAAGAAGATATTTATCACAATTTAGATAATTGTATTCAACAAATTATAGATTTAGTCAATACCGAGGCAATCCCAAAATGGGCGAGTCCGTAGAGACTACACGCGAAACAGTAAAATAAAATTACTGAAGATATAGTCCGAACTGCATGGTGACATGCAGAGTTATCCAGAAATGAGATAACCACTTTTCAATTAACTGAAAAGTAGTAACAAATTGCAAATTATCCCTTACATCCGTCAAAAAAGTTACCTAAGACAATTTCTTCAAAGCTTTCAAATGCCTACTGAAACTTATCGTTTTCCAAAATTAACAACTGGAAATACTGTTTATTATGTTGGTGAAGGTTCATCAGCTCCTGAGTCTCTAATGAGCACAGGGACTGTAGAACTTGCTGCTAAAAAATTAATGGTTGCTCTAGCTATTAGTGCGGAGCTCGAAGAGGATTCAGTACTGCCTATCGTTCCTGTAATTAGAGATGATTTGGCAAAAGCATTTGCTTTAGCTGAAGAAAATGTTTTCATTAATGGAAATACATCTCACACAGCAACTGCTACTGAATCAGCTTGTGCTACTACAGACAACTGGTTCGTTAGTGATCAAAGATTAGCCTTTAATGGTATTTTGAATTTTGCTTGTGGTACTTCTGTTGATGCAGGATCTGGTGCTCTTTCATTAGCTGATATTTCTACTGGTATTCAAAATTTAGACGTTTTCGGACGTGATAAATCTGAATTACTTTTAGTAACATCACTAAGAGAAGAAAGTACACTTAGACAATTATTAGGTATTAATCTTTCTTTAAATCAACTTGGCTTAACTGGCACAGCCCTTCCGGGTGAAGTTGGTAAGGTTTGGGGAATTCCTGTTGTTGCAACAAACTTGTTAGCAGTTGACAGTGATAACAAATCTGAAGCTCTCTTGATGAACAGAAATGCTGCTATTATTGGTGACAGACGTATTTTCAATATTAAATCTTCTGATGAAGTATTGTTAAGATCTGATCAACTATTAATAGTTGCTTCTGAAAGAATTGCTTTTAATGCACAATATTGTAATGCTGTGGTTAAAATCACAAACATTGCTGCTTAACAATAAAAGTTAACAGCAAATAATGAGGGAGAGATTTTTTTCTCTCCCTCTAACAAAAAAGGAGAAGTAAAGTGTTAGTTTTGCCAAAGATTAATTTATCATTAAATTTTAAAAAAACTCAAAAAAATTATAAATTTATAGTAGATAAGCCAATTGAAGTAACTGAAGAAGTATATGAATATTTAAGTAAAAATTATAATAATAAATTTTTAAAAATTTGTCCTATTGTAAATACTGTAACGAATATTTTTGAAGATTCTAGAAATAATCTAGAAAATTCTGTTATAAAAGATAATAATGATATTTTAAATCAACTTGTGGATTTTCAAAATGAAAGTAAACAAGCTGATATAAAAATAATAATAGAAAAAGCTATTGAACAAAATGTTATAGTAAAAAATGGAGCATATTATAAAATAGAAGATCAAATGTGTAAAGGTTTGAATAAAGTAAAAAGTTTACTTGAAAAAGATACTGAATTATTGAATAAAGTTTCAGAAAAAATAAATTAGAGGTTTTATTTTGGAATTAAATTATACATGGCAAACAATAGACGGATATCAAAGTGATTACGTTTATGATGAAAATAAAATTATTTTTAGTGATGATGGAATATCATTAGTTGATCCATTAGATACATCTTTGCCTTATGTAATAAATAGTGAAGGAATCGATTTTACTTTTTTATCTAGTATAACATTTTCGACTTCTGACATTTCTTCTGGAAATTATATAAAATCACAAATAAGTAAAGACAATGAAAATTGGTATTTTTACGATAATGATTCTAATACTTGGATAAATTCTTCAACAACAACTGATTTATCTGGTTCAAATATTCCTTCTGATTACACAACGACTTCTTTAAATAATTTTGTATATCAGATTGGATCTGGAAGATTATATTGGAAATTATTTTTTGTTTCTGATGGAACAATTGATATTTCACCAACAGTTAGTTATTTAAGTATTATTGGAGAAAAATATTATACTGATATACAAACAACAAGAGCATTATTAGAGCCATATGGATTAAGATATATAGATCCTATTACAGGACAATATGTAGAAAACGAAGATTTTCTTTCTGATAGTAGATTGAGAGCTATGATTCCATTAGCAGATGCACATATTAATAATAATACTTATACAGATTTTTATTATCATAGAAACGAAATAGAATATTATGATGGAAATGGAAAAGATTCTTTAAGAACTTATAATTTTCCGATTCAAAAAATAACACAAGTTATAATGTATAATCCATTATTACAAGCAATGAGATCATTTTTGGATTTTGAATTAATTATTCATCCTGAATGGGGAGAAATATTTTTACCTCCAATCTACCCTGCATATTTATCTGATGCTCCTGCAAGAGCAATGTTTGGAAATATTTTTATAACAGGAAGAAGAAATATTGAAGTTGATTATGATTGGGGATATGAAACAACACCTGCAGATATAAAATTAGCTGCAACAAAATATGCAGCAATCCAAATATTAAATGCTTTTTGGGCTTATTTGAGCAGAGGTGTTCAGTCTAGAAGTTTTGATGGTTATTCAGAATCATATGGACAAAAACCTTTTGCTGGAATTATTGAAACTTGGGATAAAGAAATCGAAAGAATTATTGGTAATAGAAGAAAATTGTTTCCAAGATCAATATAAATGGAGATTTAAATTGGAAGAACAATTTTTAAACAAGATAGTTAATAATATTTTACAAGATGATTTATACATAAAAGAAATCATCTCAAAAGCTTTAGGAATGCCTAAAGTTCCTTCTGGAACAAAAATGCCGAAAATGACAGTATATTGGCAAGGTGAAGGAAAAAGAAGACCTATTCAAATTAATGTAGGGTCTAAAATTCCTGATGGCTACGGACCAAATCCAAAACAAAAAATTGGACAAGAGTCTGTTTCAGAAAAAGAAGGTAAAAAAGAAGAAAAAATTTCTACTAAAGAAAAAATAAAAATATCTCCTGAGGAAAAGAAAAAATTAAAAGATCAAATTTCTGGATTAAAAGAAAAAGTTTTAGATAAAATAAAAGAAAAAATTAAGCCAGAAAAAAAAGAAATTTCTCCTCAGAAAACATTTGAAAGAGAATTCGAAAGAGAAAAAGGTATTGGAGAATCAGAAGCATTTTATAATTTAAGACTTGGAACAGCAGCATTAGATTATATTAATGATTTTTACAAAAAATTCGAAAATATTCCTGTTTCTGATCCAAAATATCAAAAACAAAAAGAAATAGTTAATAATATGATTGATCAAATTCATGAACAATTAACAAAAAAAGTTAGTGGAAAATCAGCTAAATTATTAGAAACAAAAAGATTAACAGAAAGTGCTAATTATCAACAAAGTAAAGATAGATTAAATAATTTAGAGCAAAAAATGTCTCAAGGTGAAAAATTAAATCCTGAAGAAGCAAAAGAATATAATAAATTATCAAAACAAATTGAAATGTCAGATAAAATTTATTTAGAAAATCAAAGAAAACAATTAGATATAGAAAATTCAAAAAAACAAGAAGAAATTACTAAAGATTTAGAAGTTAAATGGAATAAAGGTGAAAAATTTTATAAAGATTATTCAGGAATAAAAACTGATAAAATTAAAACAACTTCAGAAATTAAAGAAAAAGATGCAACATTGTTTTCTATTTTAAGATATGGAAAAAATATTCCATTAAAAGAAATTAAAAAAAATAACAAAAATACTGTAAATTCATTTATAAAAGAAAAATTAAAAGATTTTGAAATTAAAAATGTAAATACTAATTATGAACAAGGTACAATTACTTTTGATTCTTCTCAAGTTGATAATCCTAGAAAGTTTTCAAAAAAACTAAAGCAATCTTTTCTTGATGATGATTCAGCAAATAATGCATATATTTTAAGATCAACAAAAGATGGGAAGCTCATAATTAGTGTAAAACAATATAAAACAGATTGGGTTATAAGACCTATGCCTGAAAATTTATCAACAGCAGTAAATGAACAACAAAAAAAATATGAACAAAATAAAAAAACAGGAGCAAAAACAAAATATCAATTTTGGTTATCTAAAGATAAAGCATTATCTATTAATCCTGCTCAAAGAGATCAACCTCATACAGTTGTTATGCAAGGCGGCCAAAGAACAGGTAAAGGTTTAACTTTTGGTTCTGAAATGTCTCAAGCATTAGGATGGGCAGACGGATCTGTAGTTCAATTTTTTAATTTTGATCATACAGCTGCATTTTATTCTGATTTAAATAGAAGTGATCCAAAATTTTTAAATAAAATGCAAAATAAAGGATTAATTGGATTTAATGGTGTAACAAAAGATAATCTAAAAACATTAGAGCCAACAGAACAAGCAAATGCATTAGAAGATTATATAAATAATTTTTCAACTGCTTATAACAATGAATACAATAAAAGAACAGTTATAAGAAATTTAGCAAAAACAAATAATTTAGACCAAGTTAAGCAACAAATTCCAACAGCTGTATTTAATATGGATGAAGCTGAAGCACTTGAGGATTTAATTTTAACTAATTCTGAAATTGGTAAAGATAAAAAAGATGAATTATTAAATAAAGTCGCAGGAGTCATTTCAAATCAACAAACAAATGGTGTTAAAGTTGGTATGATGTTAAAAATGGGATTACAACAAGGATTTAAATCTGATATTATGCAAAGAGTAATGAGAACATCAGGAAATACTTTAATTTCATATGATGGAAATGCCGATCCAATTACATTTAATGTAACAAGAACAAGAGGTATGACAGATGCTTTAAGATCTGTAAAAAGTACAGAAGTTGATGAAGATGGAAATCCCATTTCGACAGGAAGAGTTATTGTAACAAGAACAGGACAAGGTGGGGGTTCTGTATATTCTCCGATATTACCAGGAACAGGTTCTGTTGAAGCAGTAACTAAAGCAAACAAATGAGTATAAGAACAGCAGCAGTTGAAGGACTTGTTTCAAGAGGTGGAGTATATGTTACAATATATAATTCTATGCCATGTACTGGTGATAATAATTATATATATTCAGAACTTCATCAATTTGATTATGATTTAAATAATGATAATGATATTATTTTAACAGGTACAACAAATATTATTGGTAATAGTGTTGATTGGGAAACAGGAAATGAAATTGTATCAGGATCAATTGTTATGACTGATGTATCTGGTGTAACAGGATATTTAGAAAATGAAGATTATACAATTGATTATTCATCGGGAACAATAACTAGATTAATTACAGGAAAAATTGAAGATTTAGATATTGTTAAAGTTGATTATACTTGGCATTTAGATTGTCCAGAAGAAAAAACAGGAAATCCAAGTAGATTTTGTAATTCTTGTAAAGATCCTGATCAAGGAAACGTTTCGACTGGAGTAATTTATTATCAATCTACAACAGTTAGAGCATTATTCCATATTCCGAAATATCAAGGAGATTTTGATAAATTAGGTGTCTTTAAGTTAGGTGATGGAATAGTTAGTGTTCCATATAATATAACTGTTAATGCAAAAAATTATTCTGATGGCGGATTTTTTTGTCAAGATAAAATAAAAATTCAAGGTGTCGAAGGTGTATGGAAGGTTATGTCAATGCCAGCTACGATACAAATGGGAGAATTTCTCGGAAAAAAAATACACGTAAGAAAAATAGATTATTAAGGAATAAAAATGTATAAAATACCAATTGAAAAATCTAAAAAACATTCTCATATTCATACAATTAAAGCAAAAAGGTGTATAGAAGATGTAAAGAAAAAAAATAAAGATGTTAATCCTTATGCAATTTGTACAGCATCATTAGGAAAAGAAGAAGCTATTCTTCCGAAACATCAGAAAGGTTAATTAATGCCATTTTTATCAAAAAAACAACAACGTTTTGCATATGCTAATCCTGAAAAATTTGGAGGAAAAAAAGGATTAAAAGAATGGTCTTCCAAAACTGATTTTGAATCTCTTCCTGAAAAAGTTAAAAATAAAAAAAAGAAAAAATCAACACATAAATTACCAATATTAAAATCTCATATAGAAAAACGTCTCGTTCATGGTAAATATGGAACTTATTTTAAAAATTTTAATATTTCAGATTCATTGTTAGAAAAAGAACAAGTTGAAAAACTTTTTAATACACACTCTATTAAAGATTTAAAAATAGGTTTTGAAAATATGAAACAAAAACGTGATGAATTACGTAAAAACAATAATAGAACAAAACAAGAAGATGAAATTTTATCTAAATTAAATGATGCTATAAATTGTATTGCTGACGAAGCTAAAAAACAATTTAAAAAGTCTGATGGAGGTGTAATAGGTATGTCAACAACATCAGGTGGAGAAGGATTAATAACAGTAGGACAAGGAAGTTATCCTAAATTTAGAAATAAAAAAAAGAAAAAAGTACGAAAATCATTACCAATTTCTTTATCTTCTAATGGTACAACTAGTTTAAATAATTTATCTGATAAAGAAAAACAAATGTTAAGAGATGCAATAGTTGAAGAATATAAAGCAGTTAATATTTATGAAATGATGGCAAATAATACTGAAAATGAAAATTTAAAAAAAGTATTTTTAGATATTACTAAAGAAGAAAAAATTCATGTTGGTGAATTTGAAACAATGCTTAATAGTATTGATTATGAACACATGTTAAGTATAGAAGAAGGTAATCAAGAAATTGAAGATTTGTTATGATAAATGGATTAAATGCATTAAAGATAAGATTTAATAATTATTTAAAAGATGAATCAAAAAAAGTAATAGAAAATGAAATAACAAATGTTGGAATAAAAAGAAAAACAGGAGATTTATTAAATTCAATAAATTTTCTTGGAGAAACAAAACCTTGGTATTGGGAAATTGCAATTGAGTCTGATTATGCTTCTTATTTAAATGATGGATACGATTCGTTTGATATGAAAAAAGGACTTATAGGTAAAACAATACCCTTACAAACACCTGAAGGATTAATTTTTAGAAAAGTTAGTCCAAATTCTACTGGTTGGATTCATCCAGGATGGGAAGCAACACATTTTGTTCAAAATGCTGAAAAAAAATTATATGAAGGAATTTTGAAAATAGTTGATGAATCATTTTCTGAATTATCTTAATAAGAGGAATTAATTGAAAAAAAATTATAATAAATATAAAGTAAAAATATACATAGGATCGATTAAATGCCTGTAATCGATGCCAAACATGCTATTTATAAAGTTTTAAAAGAAGCTTTTGATGATTTACATAAATTATATCCTGATAAAATTGACGTTAAAGTTACAACAGCTTACCCTCGAACTGTTGAACAAATCGATAAAAAAGCAATTATATCTATTTCAAGATTAACAAATCAAGAAGAATATAGATTTATAACTGATCAAGTTATGACTGATCAAATTCAAAATAACAATTATTATTCAAATAAAGGTAATTTACAAACAGATATTTTTGAAATTGCAATATGGACATTAGATTCTCAATATAGAGATGATTTATATTTATTAACAAGACAAATTCTTTTTGAAAATAAAAATACTTTATATACAGATTATCAATTTATAAAATGGTATAGAGTTGGTGGTGGAGATCAAGAATTAGATGTTGCTAAATTACCAAGAACAGTTTATAGAGCTGTTTTAAGTTATTTAGCAATGACACGAATGACAGTTTCTACATTAACAGATATTGTTTCAGCAATAAATTTAACAATAAATATTTTACCAAGTGGTGGACAAGTTTCAATTTAAAAAGGAGATAATATGATTCCAATAAAAAATGCAGAATCAAAATTAAGTTTTTTTGAATTTTCATTAGAAATACCAAAAGATTTAGTACATGCTTTTCAAACTTTTGCAAAAATTAGAGATGGAAGAATTGAAAAAACAAGAAAAGAATGGTTAGAATTATATGGTGCTATGTTAAGAAAACCTGTAAGATAACAAGGAGGAAAAAATGGGAAAAAAAATATTAGGAGGAAAAAATGAGCCCAACATTTAATGGAAAGTTTTTTAGAACTCCAGCTGTATCAGTTAAAACAAATGTTTCTAGTTTTGTAAACTTTGGATTAGCTCCAGGTGGAATTGTTGCAATATTAGGAACATCAACAGGAGGAGTTCCAAATACTGTACAAAGATTTACTGATCCAACAACAGCCGCTGCATATTTTAAAAGTGGTAATTTAATTACTGCAGCAAATAATGCTTGGGAACATGGTGCACAAACAATTTATATGACAAGAATTGGAAATGCATTACAAGCAACAAATACAATTACAAATGAATCTTGTGCTACAATTGCTACAATATCTTCGCAAGATTATGGATCATATACAAATGATATTCAATATAAAGTAGAAACAGGAACGAGTTCAACATCTGCAGCTCCAACTGTTAAATTTACAGTATCTTATTATGATTCTTCTACAAATAGAACAACTATTGAATCATTAGATGATGCTGAAACAATTGGAGAAATTGAAACATATTTTAATGATACATTGCCATCAACATTAATAACAATAACATCAACTTCAAGTGGTGATATTCCTGATGTTACTTCAGGATATGTAAGTTTAGTTAATGGTTCTGATGGAGATCCAATAACTATATCTGATTGGTCAACTGCTTTAAATCTATATACGACAGAATTTGTAAATATTTTACATCCAGCTATGTCAACTGATTCAACAGTTCATGCTTTATTCAAAACTCACGTAGAAACTTATTCAAATCAAAAAATGGAAAGAACAGCAGTTGTTGGTGGAAATGCAAATGATCCAATTGGTGACACAAATACCGAAGATTCATTAGTTTATAGAGCTTATAATTTAAATTCAGAAAGAATGGTATTAGTTGCTCCTGGAACTGATGGACAATCAGCAGCTTATACTGCATCTAAAATTGTAGGATTAATTGCAGGATATGATGTTGCGACTCCAATTACTTATAAAACTATTTCAGCTACAAGTATTGCAACAAAATATACTCAATCAGAAAAAGATACGCTTGTTAAATATGGAATTTTAACAATTGAAGAAGTTCCTCAAGGAAGAAGAGTAGTAAGAGGAATTACAACAGTTCAAGATGTTTCTGAATATGTTGAAGATTCATTTAAAGAATATAGTATTCAAAGAATTAAAGATTATTTAACAGATAATATTAGAACAATATTGGAATCTACTTATATTGGTAAAAAAGGTATAACAGGTGTTATAAGTCAAATGCAAACTACTGTTACTTCTGTATTAAGTAAGTTAAAAGAAGCTGAAATTATTAAAGCTTATCAAAATGTAACAGTTGAGCAAGATGTAAATGATGCAAAAGTTTATAACATAAGTTATGATGTTGCGCCTGTATCTCCAATCAATTGGATTTTCATCACTCAAAATTTTGTATCTAATATTTAATTCGAAAGGAGTTGATTAATAAATGTCTGATATTTTAGGAGCAAGTTTAACAGCTGCGACAGCCAATTTATTGTTTTTTGGACAAAAAGTTGGTGAATTACAATCTGTTTCTTGGAATGAAAATAATAATTATCGTAGAGTATCTGGAATTGGGAATGCAATTGATGTTCAACACGTTCCAGGTATTTCTCAATATGATTTAACTGCAAGAAGAGCATTTTTAGAATCTGATATTGTGTTAGATTTAATTTCATCTATGGCTTTAGATGATAGTTATCAAGTTGGTGGAGTTACTCCATTTCAAGGAACACGTCCAACAGCAACATCAAGTGCGTTTAAAAATGCCTCTATGACTTTAGAAAGTTTACAAACAGCATTGCAAAATGGTCAAGGAAATATTGAACTAGGAGATAAAATTGCAAATATTTATTTCGATGTTCAAGTTCAAAATGCAACAAATAATACATTATACGTATTTGGAGATTGTTCTATAAATACAAGAAGAGCTTCAATTGACGTTAATGGTATCATTATTATGAGTGATATTACAATATTAGCTAGAAAAAAAGCTATTGATAATTCTTCTCAAGGTGCAGTTGAATTAAATATCTAAAAAATGAGTGCAGAGAGCAATTTCTCTGCACTTAAAAAAATAGTGAGGAAAAATGGGATATTTAGGTTCATCTTTAAGTTCTTTAACAGCAAATGTATTATTTGACGGAATTAAAATCGGAACTTTACAAGAAATCACAATAGAAGAAGATTTTAATATTAAACCAATGGATCAAATTGGTTCTAGTTTTAATGTTCAATATTTGCCTGGAACAAGTACAGGTAGATTAATTGCTAAAAGAGCAATGTTAGATAGTGATTTATTTTTTGATAGATTGACTCCGGGTGTTAAAGCATCAAATGCAATTTCTAATTTAGTTCAAAATATTACTGAAGATGAAATTAATATCTCATCAGATGTTGAAGTAACAGAAGGAATTTTGGATTTTTGGGCAGGAATATTTGGTAGAGATGTAAAAGATAGATTACAATTCGTTACATATTTTGATATTCAATTAATGAATGAAAATAATGAAATTTTTGCAAAATTTAAAGATTGTGTTATTAAATCAAGAATATTATCTATTACAATTGGAAATATAATTGTTATGCAAGATTTAACAATTTTATATAAACAGAGAGTTTTATAATGAAAATAGAACAGGTAATAACATCTCAAAATTGCACTGTAGAATTTAATGGAATTGAAGTTGGATATTTACAAAATTTATCAATTAATTGTTCTTACAATTTAACACCCATTAAAAATTTGCATCAATTTGAAATACAACATTATGCTCAAGGAATATCTATTTATTCTGCTACTGCTCAAAGAGGTTTTGTTAATTTATCAGATACTATTTTTGGCGGATCAGAAGGATTGTTAGAATTATATAATTTATCTCAAGATGTAAAGCAAGGATTAGAATCTGATTCTTCAGCAGGTGATAAATATAGAATGATTGCTAATTTAGGATTGTTATTAAATAAAGCAACTGAATTTGCAACAGATACATTAGAACAAATTAATGATTTATTACAAGGTAAAAAAAATGATGAAACAGGGTTAAGTGATTTATTTGCTCTTTTTGATTATTTTGATATTGTAATAAAAAATCCAATAATAGATTTACCAGTATTAGAGCCAATAACAGATATTGTTAATCAATTAATTGGAAATAAAACAAATTTAATTAGATTAAAAAATTGTAAATTTAATTCAAGAAATTTTAATTTATCAACAGGAAATGTTGCTGTTATGGAAAACATAAGTATTGTTGCAAGAGAATTATGTGACTATACAAATAAAATCAATAATAGCAATTTACAAGTAAGATAATATAAGGAGAAAGAAAAATGACAGAAAAAGATAAGAAAGATTTAACATTAGCAAAAATTGAATTAGGAAGTGACAACACAGCAATAATTGAAGCAAATTTTAAAGATAAAAATGACGAATATAATTCAATAACATTTAAATTTAAAGTTCATATTCCATCAATGAAAGAAAATTTAAAAATTGCTGTAAAAGAAGAAGAAATTTTAGGTGAAAAAACTAAAGATGAATATTTAAATTTATCAGCATTAATGTTAGCGACTTTAGAAATAGTTGTTGATGAAATTTATTTTATAGATGAAAAAAATATTTTAAAAAAAATAAATACAACATTTTTAGGATTAACAGAAATGATAAAAGATATTAATGGATTTTATAAAGATATATTAATTCCTGTTTATAATAAATTTATTGAATTTGATAATTCAATAAAAATTGATTTTGAAGACTTAAAAAAAAAATTAACTCAAATCTAGAAAAAACAAAATATCAATTTTGGGTTCAATGGGGAATTCCATGGGAAATGGAAGATATGACTGAAATGCAATTTTTACTTTTAAATGCCCATGCATATCTTGCAAATCCAGAAAATACTCAAAAAGACTTAGAAAACAAACAAGAGGGTTTATGGCAACAAAAATTAAAAGAAGCTCAAGAAAATTCAATAAATAGAAAAAAAACAAGAGAGGAAACAATAAAAGAATCTCAAGAAAAATTATTAAAAATGGTTGAGTCTAATAAGGATAATAAATAGTGGCTTTTGAATTTTTAGGAATAGATTTAAATAAATTATCACAAATAAGTGGTTCAAAAGAACTAGCCACACACGAATCTGCTATTTCAAATCAAAATACTAGAGATGTAAGAGAAGCATTATTAGAGATGGCTAAATCTATGAGAGAAACTAAAGATTTAGCTCAAAAACAATTAGACTCTCAACAAAAAGAAGTTATTGAAAGTCAACAAAAATTTGTAGCTTCAAATTTTAGAGATGTTTTAGAAGAATATTTTGGAGAAAAAGGTATTTCATCAGCTCAAGCAAGAAAATTTGCAGGAGCAATAACTGAAAGAGTTCAAACAGATGAAGTTCAAAATTTAGGTAAAACAATTGATACTGTAACAAATTCTTTTAAAAATCTAGATAGAAATATTTTTGATTTTACTAGAAATTTAATTTCAGGTGGTTCTGGTGCAGCAGCAGCTGCAGGATTTATTCATGGACAACCAATGGCAGTTCTTGGTGGTGCTTTAGGACTTGGAAGTAATTTATTTAGTAATTATCAGAGAATTCGTCTTGAACAGCAATTAAAACCAGAAAGTCAAAGATCAAGCGTTTTATTAGAATCCGTAAAAGCATCAATTCCTGAAATTGCAAAATTTGCTGTAGGTGCAGCAATGACAGTTGCAACTGAAGCATTTAGAGTAGCACCAGATAGAATTCATAGAGCTTATGAATTCCAAGGAACTTTTGAGCAAGCAAGATATCGTGGGTTTCAAGGAACTCCTCAAGAAATGATAAGACAAAGTGGAATTATTAGTGGTCAACGAATTTTAGATGTATCTCAAATGCAACAATTTGTTCAACAATTTGTACAAACAGGTGGTGGAACAAATGAACAATTTAATCGATCAATGGATACATTTACTAGAAATTTATTAATCTTTGGAGAATCAGCAAATATAATGTTGCAAGCATCTAGAAGATTACAAATGTGGATTCCTGATAAAGAATTCGATACTATAATTCAAAAATATACCGATCAACTCACTAAATCTGGGATTCCTCCAGAATTAATCCAACAACAAATACAATTATTAAGTTCTCAATCTGAAAGAATAGGACAAATGAATTTTAGAGATCCTGAAAAAGCTGTAAATAATTTACTAGCAAATAGTGAGTTTATTTCAACAAAATTAGGATTACCAGGGCAAATTGGCTCTACAGCAATGGAAGGTGTTAATCAATTTGTTAAGGGTTCAATTAATAACCCATCACAATTTGCTTTTTTACAAGCTGCAGGTCTTTCAACACAAGAAATTTTAAGAATAACAAGTGGACAGATGAAAATTAGCGATTTAGAGCCTTCTAAATTGCAGGGAATTATGACTTCGTTTAGACAAAGAACAGGAAGTTTAGGAGAAGATGTTTCTGCAGTATTAGCAACTCAAATGTTTGGAGAAGAAGGATCTAGATTATTTGAAGCTCAAGCTTATGGTAGAGTTGGTCCAAAAAGAAGAGCTGTTGAAGTTCCAACTGCTGAAGAAGTTGTTCAAAGAAGAGAAGGATTGCAGATAACAGAATCTCGATTTAGACAACTTGGAGCAGATCAATTTATTTCTGGTTTTTCTACAAGTATGCAAGATACAGCAAGAACAGTTGCTAAATTTGAACAAGTTGGAGAAGGAATGATACAAGGAATGTCAAAATTAATTGGATCAATTGAAGCATTAAATAGAATACTTAGTACAAAAACAGCTACTGAACAATTTAATCCTCCTAAAATAGAGGAACCATTATCAATGCCTAGAAAACCTGCTAGTGGAAGTGTCAATATGGGAATTAGTAGTGTTCAATTACAATATTAATTATGAGTAACATTGAATATAGTCCTCAATATTTTATAAGAATTTTAACATCAAGTGGTGAAATTAATTTAAACAATGTTATTTCTATAACAACATCGAAAGATATAAATTCTGATACTGGAACGTTTGAAATTGTTTTAGATTATAATCAAAATGTTTTAAATTCAGAAAAAAGTCTTTATAATGCTGTTACATATAGACAAAATTCAATATTTTTTCAAATAAAAGCGATGGATTATATTGAAATTTATTTAGCTAGAGAAATTGATCCAACATTGGGAAGTAATAATGGATTCGGAGTTTATGATAAAAATGGAATTTTTATTAGAAATTTTGATGAAAAAATAGAAAATAATCAAAATATAAAATTAGATAAAACAAAAACAGATGCATTAGATATAGTAGAAAGAATTTTTAACCCACATTTAATTTTTTGTGGATTTATAGATGGAATAAGAAATAATTTTAACGCTTCTGAAAGTAGTACAAATAATTCTATTTCTATTAGAGGAAAATGTTTAGCTAAGTTTTTAGCACTACATTATTTATTTTTTAATTTCCCTTATGCAGATATATTTTTAGAACAAGCAAAAGCTGCAATTAGTTTAAATGGATTGAGAGCAAATGAAGCTATTGACACTGTATTAACAAGATTTTGTATTGGAATTTTTACAAAACAAAAAATAGATATTTCCAAATCAGATTTAAATGATAATGAAAAAATTAAAAAATTAGACTCTAATTCATTTCCAGATCATTATGTTGTTTGGGACGATAAATTAAAAGATCAAACATTTATTAAAACTATTCATAAAGTAGCTCCAAGTTTTAGATATATTTATTGGGGTACAAATATTAATCAAGCTTCAAAATATGTAGATAATATTAATGAATTAACGTCAGAGAATGGATATTTTAAATGGGGTCGAATGGAATATTCGAAAAGTTTAAATAGAAATGTATTGAATATAACAGCAGAACAACCTGTTCTTTCTATTTTAAAACAAAGTGCAAGATTACCATTTAATGAATTATTTATAGATGAAATTGGAAATATTGTTTTAAGAAAAACATTAGATGCTTGGAATTATGAAGATGGATTAGATGAAAATGGAAGTATTTTAGAAAATGAAGACTCTTATATTAAAAATTGGGTAGAACTAAAACAAGAAGATATAAGAAGTTGGAATTTTGATATTAGTGATGATGAATTAAAAACAATTGTCATTGATGTTCCTTCTGCATTTTTTATTGGTCTTTCACCTACAATGATTGGACAAGTAGGAGTTGCACCAATTTCTAAATTAACTATTGGAAGTTTATTAGAAGCTGAAAAATCAAAAACAAAAGATGAACAAAAAATAAAAGATATAACAGCTGAACAAGCTCAATTACAAGATACATTCAAAACAGTTGAAAAAATGCAAAGTAATCATTTAGATGAATATGATTTTTCAACAACAGAAGGTATTTTAGAATTTTGGCAAAGATTTGGATTAAGACCAGTAACAATAAATGATATTTATTCTGATGATTTTAGTTCTTTTTATATGTCTGCTTGGTCTTTATTTGAAAAATATTCAAATTATTGGTGGAAAGGTACAATATCAGTTAAAGGTAATTCTAAATATAAAATTGGTCAAAAATTAAAAATAAGAGACTTTGCAATGGATAATAACGATGAATTAAGAGATTTTAATTGTTATATTCAAAGTATAAGTCATAGATATATATGGGGTCAAGATTGGACAACAATTATAAAATTTACAAGAGGACAGATAGAAGGAACTGTTTCAAGTCAATCAACAGTTAAAAAAGAGGATTAGTTTATGTCACAATTATTTTTAGCTGAAGTTGTAAGTGTTCACCCAAGTAGAATTATTAATACACAACAATTAAATGGAAACACTGAAGCTGAAGTTCAATACGAAGCTTATACAATTGATGTAAAACCATTTGCTGGTAGATCTGAAATGCAAGGTGTAAGAGTTTTATCACCATCTTCAGGTACAAATAAAGAAAATGGATCGGGATTCATTTGGATGCCTTCTATTGGTGATTGGGTTGTTTGTGGGTATTTAGAAAATTTTCCTGATTTTGCAATTTGTTTTGGAACAATAAAACACCCTCATTTTAATATTCTTTCTTCAGAAGGTCAAGGATATGAAGATTTCATTATACATCATCAATCTGACTCTTGGATAAGAATAAGAGATTTAAGTAAATATAATGATCCATCAAATAAAGAATCAACTTCTGAAATAAAAATTCATCATAAAGATGGGGCAGAAATACAATTGGTCAGTGGAGATGAAGATTGTGAAATTAATATAACACATCCAAATGGATCAAAAATTTCTTTAACTTCAGATGGTATTTCTATCGAATCAGAAAAGGTTGATATAACAACAGACTTAACAACAATAAATGGTGAAGAACAAAGTGCAGTTTTGGGAAATTTATTTAAAACTGTTTTCGATAAATTAATTATTTGGTTAAATTCTCATCCTCATAATGGTAATCTTGGATTTCCAACAGCTCCTCCAATAACATCTTTTTCTGATACTACAAATTATTTATCAGAAAAAACAAAATTGGGATAATAAATGACAACTGAATCAGATAAATTAGCAAAATTATTAATAGATAATATTGAAGAAATAGTAGAAACAACAGTTACTGATGAAAATCCTATAAATGCAATATCATTAGGAATAACTGAATATTTAGATACAAGAACTTTTGGAATTTCTGGTGATTATTCAACATTAGGTTATGTAAATACAATTTCACAAGAAGCATCTGGAAATGCATATTATTATTCAACAACCTATACAAATGAAGCAACAGCAAATTTAAGAGATTATGTAGATGTTCAAGATGAAGAAACTTTAAGTTCGGCTAATTCATATACTGATTCTGAAATAAGTGATTTAAAAGATTATGTTGATCAACAAGATCAAATTATATTAGAAGATTCTAAGTCATATACAAATATTGTTTCAGGCAATCTTCAAAATCAAATAAATCAAAAAACAGATTATTTTTATGTAGATTCACAAACATCTTTAGCTTCAAGCTTTGCATATGAGCAATCAATAACATACACAAACAATGCAAGTTCTAATTTAATTGAGTATATTGATAATATAATTATTTCTCAGGATGAATTAAAAGAAGTTTTAGCAAATGGAAACGATGCTGACAATTATCAAATAAAAAATCTTGGTGATCCTACTGATTTAAAAGATGCTACAAACAAAAAATATATAGATACAATTTCACAAGAAATATCAGGTCAATCAACTTCTTATACTGATCAAGCTTGTGCAAATTTAATTAATTATATTAATGAACAAGATTTAATTTTTTTAAATCAATCAAAATCTTATACAAATGAAGCAAGTTCTAATTTAATCAATTATATAGATGAACAATTACAAAACATTCCAACAGAAACTCCATCATTATCAGCTGTTTTGAACGTTGGAAATGATGCGAACAATCAAAGAATTATAAATTTGGCAGATCCAGAAAATCCTCAAGATGTAGCAACAAAGAATTACGTAGATACAATTTCGAAAGAAGCATCTGGAAATGCATATGAACAATCAGTAACGTATACAAACAATGCAAGCTCTAATTTAATTGAATATATCGATCAAAATATAATCAATTTAGAAGACGGAATTGATGCAACATATTTAAGATTAGATTGCACAAATGATCCATTATCAGGTACCTTACAAACTTCTAACATTTTACAAATAAATGGAGAAACAGAATATTTAAAACAGGAGAGTTGGTAAAAAATGGAATGGATGGTTCTAGATGATGATGGATTTATGAGAAGAAAATATAGTAATAGTACAATGAAAAGACTTAGACAATATATGGATGAAAATCAATTAAAATGTTGTGATGAAGGATATGATGATTGTTTAGATTGTAGTGATATTACAATTGACAATATGGAACTTAGAACAACAGAAGAAATTGAAGAACAACGTACAGCTAGATTAAACGGAGAATATTAATATGGCGTATGTTTTAGAAAATGATTTATATAATGCTTTAAACATTAAAATGATAACAGCTGCAGAAACTGTTAATAGTAGTATTTTTACTCCTACAGGAAGTCCTGCATTTGATGGATCAACAAGTACAATGTCTGGTAGAAGTGAAAAAATGCTAACATTTAATAGTTCTAATCCAGATTATTATACATTTGATGCGTCTGCATTAGATATTGAACAAGGTATATTTCACACTTGGTTAAAATTAGGATTTAATTCTGAGAACACATCACATGAAGTTGTTAATACTTGGGGAAACCCAAGAGATGATGGATTTGTTTTTCAATATGTACGTTCAGGATTAGGTGATGATTTTAGTATTTTGCAAACTATAGATGGCGCAACTTGGACAAATAACTGTGCAACAATAGGTGAATCAATAACATTAGGAAGAATTTTACATGTTGTTGTTTTATGGAAAAATGATGCAACATTAGATGGTAATAAAAGTATTTCAATATATATTGACAATTCTTTAGCAGCATCGGCAACAGGAACTTGGAGTAATTCTTCTGATTCTTTTTCAACAAGTAGCCGTATAGGTATTGATGCAAATTTATCTTCTGCTCCATGGCTTGGTTCAATGTTTGATTTGGGTTTTTTGGATTATGATTCTTTAGCAGCATCATATACAGATGCAGAAATTGTACAATCTTTATTTAACAATAGTGCAGGTTTAGGATCGGGTACTCATAAATTTATATATGAATTAATTTCAACTGAGCCAACTCCAGGATTAACTATAGCAGCAAGAAAAATAAGATTTAGAACAAATACTTCTATAGCAGAAACAACTGCTTTGGAAATGGATGATTCACAAAAAATAATTATTCCAGGCGAATTAGAAGTTAATGGAAATTCTTTATTTAGTGTTTTTCCAACAGTTGAAACAATTTCACCTTCAGCAGACGATGAACTTGCTAATAAAAAATATGTTGACGATCAAGATTCAACTATTTTAAATCAATCGACATCTTATACTGACGAAATATGTGCAAATATTATATATTATATAGATGAACAATTAGAAAGTATTTCTACTTCTACTTCACCATTATCTGCAGTTTTAGAAATAAGTAACGATGCAAATAACAATAAAATTATAAATTTATCTGATCCAGAAAATCCTCAAGATGCAGCAACAAAAGCTTACGTTGATACTCATACAACTTCTGGAGGATCAACAGGAAATGGTGGTCCAAGATGGTCATATGTTTTAGGCGGAATGTAAGTAATAATAAAGGAGAAATTAAATGACAGATTCACCAAAAAGATTAGGAGCAATTTGCGCAACAGCAGCAACTTCTGGTTTAGAATCTAGTGGACAAATTTTATATACAGTGCCAAGTTCAACATCAGCAATTGTTTCCACTTTATTTATTTGCAATAGAGGCGAATCAACATATTCATTCAGAATTGCTCATGTTGATAATGGAACTATAGAAAGTCTATCTTTAGAAGATTATTTGTATTATGATATTGAAATTAATGCAAACGATACCTTTGCTTCTACTTGTGGTATTTCTATGGAAACAGGAGATAGTTTAGTTGTATATGGATCTAGCACTGATTTAAATTTTATAGCAGAAGGAATAGAAATTACATAATGACACAAGGTTTTACAAGTCCACAAAACAATTTAAAAACTTTAACTGGAACAACTGCACCAACTTTAACACCAAGCTTTATTGGGCAAGAATATATAAATATAAATACAGGATCAGTTTATAAAGCTATAGGAACTTCAGGAAGTTATAATTGGGCATTTATTGGAAAAGGAGCTTTAGCAGCATTTAATAAAGATTCTATTTCTGGATTAGTTGGATGGCATGATTTTAGTGATGTATCTTTAATGACACTAAGTGGCACTAATATCTTATCAATTGCAGATAAGAGTGATTCAGCAATTGCCTTAACAAGAGAAACAACACATATATCTACCTATACAGAAAATGTTCAAAATGGATTATCTGCTTGTTTATGTGGTACTTCAAGTTTATATGGAGCAACAACAGTTAGTTATGGAACAACATTTACTAGGGCTGTTGTTATACAGCCAACAGGCTGGGGAACTGGAGGCTATCAAGTAATAGTCGGACACAATTCAATAGGTGTCGTTGGAAAATACGCAGGAAACACTAATCTACATCTATATAACGGAGCAAGTGCAACTGTTACAGCATTAACAAACACTGCACTCTACATTATAGTTGCTGTATTTAATGGAGCAAGTTCTTTTTGTTATGTAAATGGAACAAAATATACAATTGCTACCCCAGGAACAAGTACTTTATCAAGACTAAATATTGGTGCAGATTATGGTGTTGGAGAGTATTTTATAGGCTACTTGATGGAAACCTTAACATTTAGTTCTGTATTAAATGAAACAGAGTGTGGAGTCTTGAATACTTATCTAAATAACAAATGGGCAATTTATTAAATGATTATGAAGGAATAATAGATGACACAAGGATTTGCAAAAAAAAATAGTTTTAGTTCTGTTTATTTAGATAATCTCTGTAAATTTTATTCAGGAGAAGTTACAGTCACAGGTGGTGGCGGTGATGTAACTGTTAATCTTCCATTTGATTGGACAGGTGGATGGTTAAGGGTTATACAAACAACTTTTAGTAGTGAATGGGCTGATGCAGATAATGCATACATGAGGGAAGTTTCTTACGATTCTTTGACTAACTCAAACTACACTATATATCAAACACTTTATAATGCCTCAAATGGACTAAATGGGTGGTGTGGTGTAGCAACAAAGACAGACAATGTAGCTGGATTACCAAAATCAGCAACATCTACAACGTTTGTTTTAAATGATGATAGTTCAAATACAGTATATATAAAATATTTTGTCTGGGCCCCATATACTGCGACATTACAAATGGATGGAAGTAATATTATTTTAACAGGAACTTCTGCACCATCTTCAACACCAGAATTTATTGGACAGAAATATATAAATGAAACAAATAAAATTGAGTATACTGCTTTTGGTACTTTATCTAGTGTTGATTGGCAACCTCAAGCAGGAACAGACTCAGAAGGTGCTTATAATTTTGCAAAAATTGATGGGATTTTAACAAAAGTTTATACTAAATATTTAACAGGAATTTTAGATAGTGATAGTTTAACATTAATAGATCATAATATTAGTGATTACAATAAAATTATAAATTGTAATATTTTAGTTGGTAATATATCTTCAACTTTTAATGTAAAAGAAATGAATAGAGGTTCAGATTCTTCTTACAAATGGGAAGTATATATTACATCTACACAAATAGGAATAAATGATGTTGGTTCTTATATTCAAGGACAAAAATATCGAATAAAAATAGAATATTATTTATAAGGAAAATAAATGGCAAGAAAAAATTATAATAATTATAAACCACCTTTTTTTATGTTGAGATATATAGAACAACACGGAACTGCTGTTTCTGAAAGTACAGAATCTCAAACTATCGATATTCCAGGAAATAATATTCAAGATGGGAATATTGTCGTTGGAATAAATAATATTGCAAGTAAAATAAAAGAAATTATTTCTGATCCAATAAACGACAATTTAAATCAAGCAAGTACACAAAATTGGGATGTTCCTCAAGCATATTTAAATATTGGAGAAAAAGGAATAAATGGAGAAGGTAAAACAGCTACAGGATGGGCTGTTATTAGACCTAATCCGAATATTTCAAATGCTGAAAGTTTGTTACCAGAAGGTGATGAGAGACCTCATATTTTATGTAAAAAAGAAATTGCTGGAGCAAGAAGAGGTGCTATCAGCGGAGAAATGACAAATGATGATGGTGTTATTTATGTATACCCAACTTCAGGTCCAAATACAACTCCTTTAAGTGAATCAATAAACTATAAAAGTGGAACAGTTGAAAAATATTATACAGGATCGACAAATACTTATGTAAATGGAGTTTTAACATATTATCCACCATTTAGTAAGAGAACACCACCAAGTAAAGATTTATACCAAATAGTTATATTAGATGAAAGTGCAAAAGATATTCCAAGTGGTTATGTTGTTGTTAGATATTGTTACGAAGATAAATCACAAATAAATGAAAATCAAATAAATGCAATTTGTGCTGCTGCGAGTGGTGATGACAATAATTTTTCTGCTACAATTGATGGAACAAAATTAAAAGATAAAGATGTAGTTGTTGAGATCGAATCAACAAAATTAAATGTGAACAAAATAACAAAACAAAAAATATTTACTTTAGACTTATATGAAGTTGCAATAGGATCTGGACAAAAAACAAACAAATTTGGTTTTGGTATAGAAAGATTTGAATTTTCAGGTGATTCAAGAAAATCAGTTCAACAAACGAGAGGAAAAATTAACATTGAAAATATTGACTCTGTTGAAGATAACTTTTATGTTGACACTTGGTGGAAAAGTCCAGAATCAATAACATTAGCAGGAGTTATTGAGCTTCCAGCAGCATATGATAGAATTGTATCTTCTGTTTCTAAGAATCCTCCAAATGAACCAAGTATTATAATCAATGATGATGATAAAAAAAGTTTTATTGATATAATGGAATCATTTTTTACGTGGAACAATAATCCTATGAGATTAAATAGAGGTGATAGATTACAATTAATCGATTATTATAGAGATCCATCTAACGATCCAATTAAAATAAAAAAATCTGATCCTAATTCTTCACAAGTTTATGATGTAACTTTTAAAAATAGAAGATATTCTCAAAATGTAGAAAAACCTGGAATTATTATGTTTGAATATAACTTTATAATATTAGGAAGATCAACAATATGACACAAGAAAATTTAGGAGTCGATTTAGCAATAGATGAAAATGGTGATTTAATTATTAATAATAATGGTGATTTTCTTTCTGTTTCTGATTCTGATAATATGGTCCAAGCTATTTTAAATGCATTTATGACTGAAAAAGGAAGTCTTTTTTACGATGAAAACTATGGATTAGATATTGGATCTTTTATTGGCGAAAAGAATATATTAGCTAAAAGAGCTTTAATTAGAAATGGAATAGTAAATTTATTTTCAAATGAACCAAGAATTTCAAAAATAAATAATTTAACAGTTGAAGAAGATTCTAATGATTCAAAGGCTGTTGTTATAAATTCAACAGTTACATTAATAGATGGAGAAACTATTGAAGTAAATAATTTAGTTTTTCCTTATTTTAAACCTTCATCAGATATAACAACAATAACAAACGAAAAACAAAGAAGTTCTTCAATTACTGAAGTTTATACTCAATATCAAATATATAATATATTGGGTGTATATTTATCAACTGATACTGATAAAACTGGAACAAATTATTTTACTGGAGGAAATGTTGATAAAAATAAAATAACATTAGGAACAAATCTTCCATCAACGTATACTGATGTTATTATTGATTATGATACAATAGATGTTGTTTATAGTTCTTCAAAAATAACACAAATTATTGATGAAAGACAACAATCATTCAACGGAACTACTATTGAAGTTGATTATAATATATATGATATTTCATCTGTTTATGACGAAACCGATGAAGAAAAATTATTAAATTTAGCAATTGATGCTTCATTTGATTTTAATACAATTACTCTTCCTCAAAATGTTACAATCAATGGATATTATTTAATTACATATTCAACAAAGGAAATTGAATGATATTTAAAACTCAAATAGGAGGAAATTTATAATGCCTAACTTTCGTACACAACCAAAAATATTTGAAAGTTTAAAGGTTTATTTATCTTCTGTATTGTCAGTAATAACTGACTTTAACACTGGAAGTATAATTAATAGTATATTTTTTGCAATAAGTAATGCAATTGGAAATTTATATACAACACTTCAAAATGTTTATGAGGCAACATTTGTTGCAACAGCAATAGGAGATGACCTTGATAATAGAGTTGCAGATTTTAGTTTAGTTAGAAAAATTGCAACAAGATCAAGTGGAATAGTTACTTTTTATAAATCAACAAATTCAACTGCTGATATTATTATTCCAGCAGGTACTCGAGTAAAAACAATAACAACTAATTTAATA
>ERZ795057.1073-NODE-1073-length-25020-cov-5.734388_pt1 | contig 25020 bp, 19 predicted proteins | sample MGYA00375141_ERZ795057 | MGnify/ENA primary metagenome ERZ795057 (study PRJEB30186, sample SAMN05720163) | activated sludge metagenome | isolation source: Anaerobic digester | place: Hong Kong | collected 2015-01-26 ... | reverse complement strand
CGCTCAACGAGCCGCGCCTGAAGGGCACGAGTCTGGAATGGTGGCTGAATTCAGGCGACGCGAGAAGCGCGGAAGCCGTGCGCTGCATCAACGCGCTGAACCAGTCTTTTGTGGATACGGTCCGCGCATCCGGCGGGGAGAACGCACAGCGTTATCTGCTGGTGCCGGGGTACGGGGCATCGCTGGACGGCGCGATGCATAAAGATTTTGTGCTGCCAGTCGATACCATAGAAAACCGCATCATTGTCTCAGTGCACGCCTATACGCCCTATACTTTTGCCCTGGAGGCTGCGGGGGAGGGCGGCAGCACCGATCGCTTTGACCCGGAACGCCAGCGGGATCACGCGGAGATCGATAAGCTGATGCACAGCCTGTATTACCGGTTTGTGCAGGAGGGTATACCCGTAGTGATCGGCGAGTTCGGCGCGCGGGACAAAAACGGCAACCTGCAGGCGCGCGCGGATTTCTTTGCCTATTACGTGGCGGCGGCAGCGGCTCGCGGTATTCCCTGCTTTGTGTGGGATAACAACGCTTTCATCGGAAGCGGCGAACTGTTCGGGCTTTTGGACCGGGCGGCCAATACGTTCCGCTATCCCGAAATCGTGCAGAGCATCATGCGATACGCGCCCTGAGAATAGCGTCCCAGACTCTAAAAATAGTGTTTTGGATGTTGACACAAAATCCATATTCCATTATACTGTTGCAAGTGCTTAGGGGCATGGTGTAATGGTAACACGTGGGTCTCCAAAACCTTTGTTGAGGGTTCGAGTCCTTCTGCCCCTGCCACTCGTCGTCGCGAACTTCGCTATGTTCGCGACGACGTTTTCTTTTCAAGAAATCGTCATCTCTCACCCCGCTTCGTTGGCTCCTCCTCTCGCCTCGAAACAGGTTTCTCGGCGGCAGGACGCAAAACGTTTGCGGACTACATTTTGTTCGCGGCGATGCTTTTTCTATGAAAAAGCATACCTCTTACACATTCCGTCGCGGTTCCTTTCGATTCAAAGCAGGCCTTGAATCGGGTGGACGAAGAAACGTATTCAAACTTCGCTAAGTTCGCGACGACGCTTTCTTTTCAGAAACCGTATCGCTCACCCCGCTTCGTCAGCTTTTATCGCCTTTATTGTCGCGCAGCATCCCTGATCGGTCGCCGCGCTCTGTAAAAGCTCCCATCTGCGTGTCGCTAGCCGCTTTGCGGCTGTGTCCGCCGGACACACGCTCCCCTTCGATGCCTCTTGCCTCGGAACAGGTTTCTCGGCGGCAGGACGCAAAACGTTTGCGGACTACATTTTGTTCGCGACGATTGTTTTTCTTTAGGATGCACGCCTCTCGTGCATTTTGTCGCGGTTGATTTTATGGAAAGCAGGCTTTGAGGCGCAAATTGGGTATGCTCTGTCGTTTGACGCGTGCATTCGACAACCGCCGATGTTCATTGACAATGATTTTGTGCTCCTGTATAATTTTCGCGTATGTGAAAAGAACAAAACGGGGGAGACATAATGGCTACGCTAGCATCCGGAACCAGGCGTTGGATCGCGGGATTGCTTGCGGCGGCCGCGTGTCTCTTTTGTTTGTATGCAAGCGCTTCCGCGTCGTCGCTGATGGGGTATGCAAGCGCGGGTGGGTACCAGTACGTAGAACTGGGAACCTTTCCCCAAACCCTGGAATGCGGGCAGGAACCCATCCTCTGGCGCGTGCTTTCCGCCGGGGATGGAACAGCGTATCTGTTGAGCGAGTATGTGCTGGAAAACCACCGCCTCGATAACGACGATGTCGCCTACGAACTTAGCGGCGGTGATTTTACCGCAACCGAGATCTATCAATACCTCAACGGCGAATTTCTGTCGCACTTTACGGGTGAAGAGCTGGCAATGCTGAAGGCATCCGAATCCGGAGCGTTTTTTACGCTTTTGTCTTCGGACGATCTGAAAAATAAGGCGTACGGCTTTACCGGAGATACACAGCGTAAAGGGTATCCTACAGCCTATGCCGTGCAAAACGGGCTGTTCCAGTACCAAAACGGTTCCAGTCCTTACTGGACGCGTTCACAGAGCGCGTCCCACGCCTATGCCGCCATCTGTACCAAAACTGACGGTAACCTTGGGTATATCCGCGTGGTGGTGCAAAATGAAGGCTTGCGCCCCGCCTGCACGCTGGCGCTTGATCGGGTACAAATCACCGGCGGCAGCGGCACACAGGAGGATCCTTATCAAATTCAAGTATCGGGAGGCACCGGAGACGAATGATGAAATCCGCGAAAAGAGTCATGTTCCTCATCCTGCTGCTCACCATGGTGGGTATCGCGGGGGGAGTGCTGGCCGCACAGGCGAAAAATGTTGCGACCGAGTGTTCGTTTGATGCCTCCTATACTACCCGCAACACCAACCAGATGATCGACGGACAGTATACGACCTTTTTTCAGACCAACGGTGTGAAGCAGCCCTATGTCACCGTGACCAGCCCGGCCGGCATAGATGCCTACGGCGTGTACATCTGCTTTGCCGTCCAGCCGGACAACTGGCTATTGCAGACGATGGTCAAGGGCGAGTGGTACACCGTCGCCGAAATGACGAACGAGTTCATGCACGTTTACATCCCGCTGTACGGCACGAAAACCTTCCGTATCATTGCGGTGGAAAACGGGAAAAAGCAGGAGATCTCCATCAACGAAATCTTTGTGTTTACCCAGGGCGATATCCCCGATTGGGTACAGCGCTGGGAGCCGACGCCAACGGATGCCGACCTCATGTTTCTGGTAGCGCATCCGGACGACGAGCTGATTTTCCTGGGCGGAGCCATTCCCACCTATGCCGTGGAACAGCAGCGCAAGGTGGTTGTCGTCTATATGACCTACTCCAACACCACCCGGCGTTCGGAGCTTTTAAACGGGCTGTGGGCCATGGGGATGCGCCAATATCCGGTGATGGGCGAGTTCTGGGACAAATACAGTAAATCCATGGACACTGTGGCCGATGCGTGGGGCTTGAAGAAGGCTAATACCTTCGCGGTAGAGGCAGTCCGCAGGTATAAACCCAAGGTGATCGTCACCCATGACTTTGACGGCGAATACGGCCATGGCGCGCATATGGTGACGGCGAAGGTTGCCGAACGCGCCTACCAGTACGCGGGCGATGCCGAGTATTATACCGATTCCGCCGAGGAGTACGGTGTCTGGCAGCCGCTGAAGCTGTACGCTCACTTGTATCCGGAGAACCAAATCTTGATGGATTGGTCCAAGCCGCTGCAAAACATGGGCGGCAAAACGGGGCTGGAGCTTGCCATGGAAGCCTATGCCCTGCATATTACCCAGGCTGGCGCAGGCGTCAGCGTGGAGGAAACTGGCACGGAATACGACAACCGCGTGTTCGGGCTGGTGTACTCCGAGGTTGGCAAGGATGTGCGCAAGAACGATTTTCTTGAAAACGTGCTTGAGCCCGTGACCTATGTGCCCGCTCCGCCGCTTACGCAGCCGCAGGCGGTTGCGTCTCCCGTGGAAGAGCTTCCCGCGGTGTTCCCGGAGCTGAACGAAAGCGGCTTTCTGGATGAAGGCGAGTTTATCTATGATAACGACGACAGCGGCCAGTGGGTGTACATCTCCCCGACGGTAAAGATCATTATTGAGCGCAAGTACGACGGATCGGCGCCGCTGCGCTGGTACGAAGCGGAAATCTGGTCGGATATCGACGCCGGAGAGTTGCTCAACTCCTTGCAGTATGACGACAAAACGGTCGGTACCACCCATGTGGACGCATCCATAACCGCCCGCAAGCGCGGCACGGTGTTTGGCATCAATACGGACTATTACACCTACCGGCAGGGCAGCCCGCGCGCCGAAGGCATTGTAATCCGCGACGGCACCGTCGTGATCAACGATCCGTTCAGCGAGCCGACCACCTATTTCCCCAACCTCGATACCCTGGCGCTGTTTCCGGACGGCAGCATGCAGGTGCACGCTTCCTATGAGCTTCCCGCGCAGGCGTATTTGGATATGGGCGCGACAGATGTATATTCCTTCGGCCCCTGGCTGATCAACAACGGGGTCATGAACCCGGCCTCGGAAAAATGGAACACGGCCAAAAACCCCCGCTGCGCCATCGGCATGGTAGAGCCCGGCCACTACGTGGTCATCATGGCGGAGGGGCGCATCAAGGAAAGCGATGGCGTGACCATGCTGCATCTGGCGCTGCTCATGGAGCAGAAGGGCTGTCAGGTTGCCTTTAATCTGGATGGAGGACAAACGGCCGTGATCCTGTTCATGGGCAGGCAGCTGAACACCATCGGCGCTTACGACGGCCAGACCAGCGCGCGCAGAACCACGGAAATTCTGGGCATCGGGACATCCGCCTCTGTACCGCCGGAAAAGGAGTAAACCCAAGTTGCGATTGAAAACGTTTATTGTATCGACCCTCTGTGTTCTTGTCCTTGCGCTGCTTTGGGGAAACGCGTTGGCTGACAAGCAAATTGTCATGACGTTTCTGGGTGATTGCACCCTGGGCGGGGAGGACCGCCTGCTGCATAAATACTATGCCTTCGATTCCGCGATGGAAGAGGGGGATTACGGTTATTACTTCCGCAACGTCAGCGATCTGCTTGCGCAGGACGACCTGACGGTTGCCAATCTGGAATGCGTTCTCCGGGAATCGAAAACCGGAGGCTCCAAGGATAAGACTTATGTGTTTCGCGGTGAACCGGCGTATACGAATATCCTCACCCTGGGCAGTGTGGAGGCCGTTGGCCTGGAGAACAACCACACGCTGGATTATGGGAGCAGGGGTCTTCAGGATACAAAGCAGGCGCTTACGGATGCCGGAATTCCATACTTTGATATGAGCGATACGTTCTACTATGAAAAGGACGGGGTTCGTATTGCGTTTCTGGGTCTCCAACGCGCGTACTATTACACCTTAGGCGAGGAATTCATTCAGAAGGTACAAGCGCTGCACGATGATCCGGACGTCGATATGGTCATCGTCACGCTGCATTTTGGCGAGGAGTACAGCGCTGCGCACAACAGAGGGCAGGAAGTGATGGCCTACCGTATGATCGACGCGGGTGCGGACCTGATCATCGGTACGCATCCTCATGTGGTGCAGGGCATGGAGATATACAAGGATCGCCTGATCCTTTACAGTCTTGGAAATTTTGTTTTCGGAGGCAATTCCAATATCCGCTCGATACAAACCATAATCCCGCGAATCACGCTGAAATTCTCGGACGATGATGAGTTGCTCGGCGTCAAACTGCGTATTTATCCAGCGCATATTTCAGGCGATGATTCGGGGCAGGATAACGACAACAACTATCAGCCTGTGCTGGTGCAGGGTGAGCAGGCACAGGCTGTGTACGCGATGCTGGATACCGACAGCATTTTGATGCCCGCTCCGGCTATGGAAACGGAAACCGAACAGTACAGGGATTATCAGTGGATTGATGTCACTCCGCGGCAATAGCGGGGCGATAGAGGATACGGCAGCGCAGCGCGGGCAGCGCGGCGCTCTCGCTGCAATACAGGCGCTTGAGCGCTGCAAGCGCAGTAAGCGGCGTATAGTCCATAATATCGCAGCCATATACCGATATTGTTTCAAGCGCCATGCCGCTTATAGGCGCAAGATCTGTGACAGGCGAATTATCCAGCACTAAGACCTTGAGTTTTACAAGGTCTTTTGCAAATGCAAGGGTTTGCGGGCCGTTGCATTGCGCCAGGCTGAGCTGAGACAGCTGCGTGTTCTTCAAAGCGCTTAAAAACGACCAGTCGTCCGCCGTGCAGCGGATCAGGGTCAGCTGCTGCAGCTTTTGCAGGCTGGGGATTGCATCCGCGCCCTCAATCGCCGCGTTGCGCACCGACAGCCGCAAAAGACCCGGTATACCATTGAGCATTTGCAGGGGCACGACGGGGCAATCGGAAATCTTAAGCTGCTCCAGCTTGGCAAACTCCCGCCACACATCGGGGTTGAACGCATCCGCAGTCAGGCCCTGGATATCCAGCGATAAAAGCCCCGGTATCATCATCAGCGCCGCGACAACCTGTGATTCGTACAGTGCGTTGTTGTTGCGAATGACCACATATTGCCAGCGCCGCCCCTCGCCTTGCAGAAGATTGTGAAGCTCGGCCTGCGGAACATTTGCGGTTTTCAGAAAATACTTGTCGAAATCCACAGAGCAGGGAACGCCCCCTGTGGAAACGTCCGTCAGCTTCACCCCGACCGTGGAAACATACGAGTCGCAAAAGCGCAGGCTGCTCACCGATCCGTCCGTAATGGACAATGTGGTCAGGTTTTTGAGCTTTGCCCAGCGTGCGCTTTCGCCATCTATGCCCTCGGCGTCAACAAAACGCAGTGAAATCAGCCGCGTGCAGGATAAAATGGCGTCGTTGGCTTCGGGTGTCAGCGTGCAGCCGCCAACAGCTGCGCTTGTCAGCCCCCGGCCGATAGCGGTGAAACTCCCGGCAACGGCATCGGCATCTGCGCCGTACAGCGCAAGACGCTTCAGCTTCAGTTGTGCAATCGGAGAAAAATCCGTTACCGCCGTATCTCGAATCGTCAGCGCAGAAAGCTTCGCAATACCCGGCAACGAGGTCAGGTCGGCAATGCCCTGCCCGATCAGCGCCAGGGTGTTCAGACGCGCACACGCCTTGAGCGGTGACAAATCATAGGTTCCGCCGCCCGTGTAACCATCGCTCCATTGAATGGTAAGCGATGTCAGCTTGGTGCAGTTTGCAAGCGGCGTCAGGTCCAGCGCCGGACAATCGGTCAGCGTTAGCGATTGGAGGGCAGGGTAGTCCACAAGCATGGCAAGGCTTTGGATTTCGCCGCCCGTCAAGCTCAGGCTTTCCACAGCTTCGCCACTGGCCTGCGCAAGACACAAGCATAGCACGGCTGCCAGAAGGAACACCATCAGGCGAAAACGCTTCATTGCACTCTTCCTTTGCGTGGTTCAAAGTTGACTCTCTTTCCAAACGATACCGTATTTGGTTTCTTCCGTCAATCTTCTGCCGTAAAAATGCAGAACGAATACCTAAATCCCTTTCCTTCTTTCCAATGCTGTGGTATCCTGCAAGAGACGGTGTTTCGTGAATTTGATACCAGCGGGAGTGAGATGGATTGTTCAGAAGAGCAGGAGCAATGTTGCTGTTGTGCCTTCTTTTTTTACGGTCGGCGGCCTCTGCGGAAACGCTGACGCTTTCGTTCATCGGCGATTGCAGCATCGGGCAGGCCATACAGTTTGAGGGGTATGAGGGCTCTTACACCGAAGTATTGGATGCGCAGGGTTTTGATTGGCCGTTCTCGCTGGTGTATCCCATTCTGGCGGCGGATGATTTTACCTTTGCCAACCTTGAGGTCGTCTTCACCAACCGCACCAAGCATCAGGACAAGCGCTATCCGCTGGCCGCCAGACCTGAATATGCACAGGCGCTTTTGCATACGGGCATTGATGCCGTAAACACCGCCAACAACCACGCCTATGACTTTTTCAGCGAGGGCTATACGGATTCGATGCAAACGCTGGATAGCCTTGGCATGCCGCACTTCGGCAGCTTCAATCTGGGTACCAAGACACCGCAGGATCAGTTATTTGTCACGACCGTCAAGGGCGTGACCATCGGCGCACTCGGGTTCAGCTACCCGCAGGATACGGACATGAAGCGTGTCGCCGCGCGCATCCAAACCCTGCGCGATCAGGGCTGTGATCTGGTCATTGCCAGCATGCACTGGGGCAGGGAAACACACCTGATTCATGAATCGTACCAAACCAGCTACGCCAAAGAGATTATCAAGGCCGGCGCGGACATTGTCTGGGGCCATCATCCCCATGTGATTCAGCCTGTGCAGTTTTACAATGGTAAGCCGGTGCTGTATTCCACGGGTAACTTTACCTTCGGCACGATGAGCGATGTGGACCCCGATACGGGTATTTTTCAGCTGGAATACGACATTAGCGAAGGCGAACTGACATTGACCGTGTTTTCGGTTGTGCCCTGCCGTACCCAGGGACACGGAGATTACAGGCCGTACATTCTGACCGACGAGCAGGAGCGTACCGCCATGTTCAGCAAGCTGATTTACAAAAAGGAAAGCAAGGGATTTGAGAACCTTCCCGCATCGTTTGCAAGCACCGGGCGCGTGGAGTTTATCAATGGTGTGATGAACAACGCGCCCTTGGATACACCTTAGAAACCGGAGTATGTACAATTGCGGTGAATCGCCGCGACACTTGGAGGCCGAATGAAGAAAGTCCTGTTAACAACGGTTCTGCTGCTATTGCTCGTGCCCGCATTTGCTTTTGCGCAGACGCAGACGGTCACCCTAACCTGCATCGGTGATACGCTGATCGGCAGCAACGATCTGGTCAGCGTGGAAGACTACGCTTTTCAGCGCTATATTGAACAGTTTGGTTACGCGTATCCGCTTGCAAAGCTGCAATCGCTCCTGGCAAACGACGATATTACCCTGGCAAACCTGGAATGTGTTTTGAACGACGACGCGCCCGCGCAGAAAAGCCGCTACTCCTTTCGCGGGCCGACCGATTATGTGAATATCTTAACCCAGGGCAGCGTCGAAGTCGTCAACCTGGCCAACAACCACTCCGGCGATTATGGCCAGGAGGGCTTTGACTCTACCATTCAGGCGCTGGAAAGCGCCAACATCCTCTACAGCGGCTCGATAACCTACGGAAACTATACCTGCATCTGGGAGAAGGACGGGATCAAGATCGGCTTCTTTGGCCTGTTCCCCCTGTATTACAAGGATCACGAGGAACAGGTCGTCAAAAGCGTGGAAGCCCTGAAAGCGGCCGGCTGCCAGGTGATCATCGCATCTGTGCACGCGGGGATGGAATACCGCGACGTGCATGGAGATTTACAGACGCGCTACGGAAGAATTGCCCGCTCATTGGGTGCGAACATCGTTGTGGGAACCCATCCCCATGTGCCCCAGGGCGTATCTGTGACCAATGGGGTTACGCAGCTGTTTTCGCTTGGCAACGCGGTGTTTGGCGGCAATACGGGCGTGGATGAAGAGGTTCACAGCCTGCCCAGCGTTATCGCCCAGTTTTCGCTGACCTTTGAGGACGGTGTCTATACCGGCCACCAGCTTACGCTCTGGCCCATCCATATCTCTGGTGTTACCCCGGAGAATAATTACCAGCCTGTGCTGCTCCAGGGTGAGGATGCGGCCAGAGTGATGCGCATGATACAAAGAGACTCGGATGTCCGCCTGGCGGACTTTGTAGACGGCGAAGGCGCTGTGCAGGCTTTCGTGCCCTGGAAATAACTGCTGTAAGGAAGGTACTGTATGAAAAAAGTCCTGGCTGCGTTCGCGGCGGCGCTGATCCTGTTTTCCATCCTGCCCGCAGGGGCTTTGGTGGCTGAGTCGCCGCTTTTGAGCACCGCGTTTGAGATGCTGGAAGAAGGCAATCCCATTTTGGAACGGTATAATCAAATTACCGGCGCGGGCGTGGCTGCCCGGTACAAATACGGTATGCCCTATATGTTCGGCGGCAAGAAGGAAAGCTATCTCATGCAGGTATGGAAGGCATGGGAGACCACAAAGTTTTTCCGCAAGGATCAAAAGTATGTATACGGGTTTGACTGCTCCGGCTATATCAACTGGATTGCCACGCAAAACGGCCGCCCGGAGCTGGATTCGCTGTCCAACATGATCCTCAAATGGGGGTTATACGGTGAGAAAAACCATCTGCCTATCAAGGATATCCCTTACGATCAGTTGAAGAACTATCTGGAGATCGGGGATTATCTGGTTGGCAAGCACACAGCGCGCCATATCATGATGTATATCGGCACCCTGGCCGACTACGGGTATACGGCGGAGGATGTGCCGGAGCTGGCGGACTACCTGGAGTACCCGATCCTCATCAACAGCGGCAGCAATCCATTTTACTATGAGCGGTATTTGCGGTATATTGAGGAAAACGGTCTGGATTGCAACTCGACCAACGGCGGCGTCTGCCTGTATATCGTCGGCGTTCCTGTAGACCAGGTACCTCATCAGGTAGAGGATAACCGGCAGACCTTCTACTACTTCGATATGGACGGCTATATGCTTACGGCATATGATATCTTCAGCTGTACATCCTATGTATGGTTCAGACCCTGAGAAATGGAGACGAAACAATGACGCGACTACTGAAAACCACAGCCCTGATCCTTTGCCTTTGCGCGTTGATGCTGACTGCCGCGGCCGAAGGCCTGACGCCGCTTCCCCTGGATACGCTGGGCTTCGGCCCGGCGCCGAAGGATGAGAATTATCTGTCCGACACAGAGTATCTGGATGAATCCATCCACGTACAGCTGTTTGAAGGGCGGTTTCAAAACACCAATTATAACTACGCTTATGTGAAGCTTTCCGATCCGTCCCAGTTCCGCACGGCACCGGCGGGCGTCTATTATTCGGCGAATGCCACCTTCACCAGCGACGGCACGATGCGCGGGCGGTACGTCGCCAAAATCGTGAACGCGGTTGTCGCCATGAACGGCGATTATTATACAAAATCTGATAAATGCTCGGTTGTGATGCGGCAGACTGTGCAGTACAGAAACTCCTCCAGCAACGGCGCGATGGACGCGCTGGTCGTGGATAAAAACGGTAACTTCAGCGCAATTCCAAACATCACCAAGGAAAGCTATGTCGAGTATTACCAAGCGAATGTCGATGCGATGTACCAGGTGTTTTGCTTTGGTCCGGTGCTGGTGAAAAACGGCAAATCCGTCATCGGCGAAAGCTATGAAAACCGTCATGTTGGCTCGGGCAACCAAACCCAGCGTTCGGCCATCGCGCAGATCGGGGAGCTTGAATATCTGCTGATTACCACAGAAGGCCCTGAGGACGAAAAGGGAAGCGGCATGACAATTCTGGATTTTGCGCAGCTATGTGAAGAACTGGGTTATAAGCACAGCGATACCGGTTGCATGCTGGCGTTTAACCTGGATGGCGGCAGCAGCACCACGCTGGTGTTCAAGCAGCCCGGCGGGAGCTATGGCAATCTGATTTATACCAAGGTCAACGCACCTGAGCATGAGCGTTTGCTTGGCGATATCATTTACTTCGCGACTTTGGTGGATTAAATGGACGATTTCATGGACGCTGCGGAAGGATTTCACATCCCGGTAGTTTTCTATTGGGCGCTTTTGGCCGTCCTGCTGGCCGTGTTCAGTGTCTTTGCATCCCATGATTTTAAGAGACGGCAGATGCGAACCGGAACGGTTATTGGATATCTGCTGGCCGCTTTACCGCTTTCATTCTTTTTTGGACGGCTGATATACGCGGCGGTTCGCTACGATTGGCTATTCTTTGACAGCATGGGGAGTTTTAGCGGCTTTCTGCCATTTTTCGATCCGTCAAAGGGCGGGATTAACGCCACTGGTATCCTGCTGGGGTGTTTGCTTGCGGGAATGATCACCGCATATACCACCAGGCAGCCTGCTGGGAAGATTCTGGATGGAATCGTACCCTACGGCGTGCTTCTGTTTGCTTTGATACGCTTTGCCGAGCCGATCACCGGGCAGGGCTACGGGGGCTGGATCGAAAACCCTTTGCTGCCGTTTTATCCGTTTGGGATTATGAACGACTGGGGCGAATGGCAGCTGCCGGTCTGCGCAATGGAAGGATTGTTGGCTCTGCTGGTCAGCGGCGCTTTATTCAGCCTGCGCAGTCAAACAAAGAAGGCTGGAACCCTTACGTTGTATGCGCTGGCATTGCTCAGCGCGTCGCAGATTATCCCCCAAAGCCTCCGGCAGGATGGCGTACTGATGATTTTCATCTTCGCTAAGGTGAACCAGATCGGCTATATGGTGTTTTTGTGCGGCCCACTGCTGTATGCGGGCACGGCTGCCCTGCGGCGCGGCGCGGCCAAAAAAGCCATACTGACGGAATGGACCCTGATGATCGCGGGCGTTCTTTTGGCAATCGGCTGCGAGTACGCGCTGGATAAAATCAATCTGCCGGACCTGCTGATCTACGCTGTGATGGCGCTGGCCATCGCGGGCATGGGGGCGCTGGCCGTGCACCGCATCCACCGGGAGGATATTGCATGAAACGCCTTGTTTGCGCGCTTATTGTATTCTGCCTGCTGTTTGGCGCGGCGGAGGCCCTGGTGTACGAAAATGGCGAAGGCCTTCCGGTGATCCTCGGTGTGGGCGGGAGCTTTGCGTATGCGCGCGACAATACGGGAACGATTTACGTATGGGGCGACAACCAATTCGGCCAGCTCGGTTTGGGATCGGAATCACAGTCCGCCAAAGTGAGAACATTCACAAACAAAAACGAATCTCTGGATATGACAAAGCTTGCGGATATCGTCGCTACGACCGATTACAGCTACCTGTGGCTGTCCGACGGCACGCTGTGGGGCGTTGGCAGCAATGCGTATTCGCCGCTGTGCAGCAAGAGCTATACGCTCAAACGCCATGCCCAGCTATCGCTGGATTTTGTTCCGGTAAGCCTGGCGCTTGGCTTTGGGCACACGCTGGCGCTTACGGCCGAGGGTAAGGTCTATGCCTGGGGCCGCAACACCAATTATCAGGTTGGTAACGGCAATCGCAAGAACCTGGATACCCCGTACCTGCTGCCGCTTGAAAACATCGTGCAAATCGCCTGCGGCGGGAAGTTTTCCCTTGCGTTGGATGCGAACGGGGTTCTTTGGGGCTGGGGCGATAACGAGTATCGCTATCTGGACGCAACGACCAGCGATCCGGTCACACAGCCTATGATGATCAATACCGGTGATATTCAAATCGATACCATCGATGCCTGCGGAGACAGCATCGTACTGCTGGATACCGACGGCGCTCTTTGGACCTGGGGCCGAAACGACCATGCCCAGCTGGGCTACGATACCGGAAAAGATACGACCACAACACCGCAAAAGGTCGACCTTCCGCTGCCGGTAACGCAGGTGGCGGCCTATTCGTCGCAGACGTATGCGATTTTGTCCGATGGATCTCTGTGGTCGTGGGGCAACAACAGCTACGGGCAGCTCGGACAAGGGTTCCGGTCCAGTGTTGACGAGGGTGTATTACCTGGTCAGGCATATGACCGAGATGTTGTGCTGGTGCAGGGCGGCAGCCTGTTTGTGGTCGCCATGACCAGCGACGGCACGGTACTGACCGCCGGAATCAGCAAGTTCGGCCAGATCGGCGACGGAACTGATAAGAGCCAGTACACACTCACGCCCAACGGCATGGATTTGATTCTGCCATAACAGTGCAAAGGAGAAATGATCAGTGAAACGCATTGCGGCATTGCTTTTCCTGGTGCTGTTCCTGTCCGCCGCGCAGGCGGATGGGCTTGTGGTGCAGCCCTACACAGGGGGGATAGCGTATCAGTTTCAGGCGGATGTGCCGTTCGTTGTTCTGGAGTGCAAAACAGACACGGAAACGGTCAAGCAAACCGTGTATGCACAGGATGGCAACTTCTCTGGCAATGTGGATCTGCTGTATACGGTTGACCCTTCATTTGTCAGGTTGACTGTAAAAACAATGGACGGGGAAGAGCTTTTCTCCCGGCGTGGGGATACCATTGCCGTAGACCAGGCTGTCCCCGTGCAGAACCTTGCGCCGGAAGACAGGTGCTGGAAACTCACCGATGTATCAATCACCCCGGCGATTCATGGACTGGAGTATCATTTCCGGGCACCGGGACGCGCGTCCGTGCTATTGGAATACAGCAGCTCAACCCAAAAGGGAAGCGTCACGCTGTACGCGGGCGACGGATATGCCTACGACGGTATTTTGGAGCTCCCGTACACCTATCATAACTCAAACGTTGTATTCACCGTCTCGGATATAAAAAAAGCGGTGGAACTCTATCAGGACATGATCAGAACCGCCTATCCCGTACCGGATGCCGCACCGCAAGTGGCCGGAAGGCTGAGCGGAATCACCGTTTGCATTGATCCGGGCCACCAGGAAGAAGGACAGTTTATCACCGAGCCCATCGGCCCCGGCCTGGAGGGTACGAAACGATCAAGCGCCGGAATGGCGAGGGGTACGGAAACGCGGAGAATGGAATCCATCGTTGTGCTGGAGATTGCCTTTGTGCTGCGGGACGTGCTGCTATCGCAAGGCGCAACGGTGGTTATGACGCGCGATATCCAGGAAACCTATGTTTCCAATCTTGACCGCGCGGGGATTGCCGCTGAAGCCGGCGCGGATATTCTCCTTCGTTTACACGGCAACAACCGGGATGAAACAAACATTCAGGGCATTATCGTCTACGCGCCCTATGGCTCGGACTACGCCAGGGCGATTGCCGATGCAGACGGCTGGCGCGTGATGGGTGATCTCATGCTGTCGGCCATGCAGAATGCCACCGGGCAAACCAAGGGCAGCACAGCACTGAGCAACAATTATATCGGCAACAACTGGGCGCAGATGCCCAATTTCCTGCTCGAAATGGGGTATATGTCCAACCCGGCGGAGGATATGCTTTTATCTTCACCGGCGTATCAGGAACTGATTGCGCAGGGAATTGCCGACGGCGTCTATGCGCTTTGCGTATATCGCGGTTTGATCGCCGAATAATCGCAGCACCTGAAAAAGTAAATAATCGGAGGATTGAGAATTTGGGTGAATTTTCGCTTTATTTTTAATCCTACTTCTGCTATAATTTGAAGGCTGATATCAAAATGAAGGCATCATCACACAATTCAAATTCTAAGCTTTGTATTGTACGTATGATGTGAATGTTCATCATATGAAGGGGGATCAACATGGCTGGTTTTGAAACCAAGGACATCCGAAACATTGCCATCCTGGGGCATGGCAGCGAGGGCAAAACGACGCTTGTGGAAGGCCTGCTCTTTGCCGCGGGCGTCACCGACCGGCAGGGCAGGGTGGAGGACGGCACCACGGTGACGGACTTTGATCCTGAAGAGACCAAGCGTCACATCTCCATCAGCGCGGCGGTCGCGCCTATCGAGTGGAAGCAGAAACGGCTGAACATCATCGATGTTCCCGGTTATTTTGATTTTATCGGCGAGATGGTCGGGCCCCTGCGCGTAGTGGAAACCGCGGGCATCCTGGTCAACGCCAGCGGCGGCGTGGCTGTGGGCACGGAGAAGGCCTGGCAGTACGCCACCAAGAATAACGTCGGCAAGCTGCTGATCGTCAACCAGATGGACCGCGAGCACGCCGATTTTGACAAGGTATTCGCGCAGCTGCGCGATATGTTCGGTTCCAGTGTCGTGGCGATTCTTTTGCCCATCGGCAAGGGAGAATCCTTCAAAGGCCTGGTCAACGTCCTGGAAAACAAGGCGTACGACTGCACCACCAAGGTTCCCAAGGAGATCCCGGTTCCTTCCGATATGGAAGCAAGCATTGCTTCCGCCCTGGAAGTGATTACCGAGGCCGCCGCGGGTGCCGACGACGAACTGATGATGAAGTATCTGGAAGGCGAAGCGCTGACCCAGGAAGAGCTGCTCATGGGCTTTTCTGCCGGTATGGCCAAGGGCGAAATCTCTCCGGTGGTGCCCTGCTCGGCGGTTACTTTGGTTGGCGTAACCAAGCTGTTGGATGTTATCGCCGATTTCCTACCCTCGCCTACAAGCAGTGTTTACGAGGGGAAAGATCCCAAATCGGGCGCCGCTATTACCCGCAAGGGCGATAGCAGCGAGCCGTTTTCGGCGTTTATCTATAAAACCATCGCCGACCCGTTTGTCGGCAAGCTTTCACTGTTTAAGGTGATGAGCGGAACGTTTACATCCAGCACTACGGTGTATAACCCCGTAGCCGGGAAAACCGAGAAGGTCGCTGGCGTCAATATCCTGCGCGGCAAGAAGCTCATCCCCGTGGATCAGCTCAATGCGGGCGATCTGGGCGCGATGGCAAAGCTGCAGGTGACCAACACCGGCGATACGCTGTGCGATCAAAACAAGGCTGTGGTATATCCGAAAATCGAGTTCCCTGCGCCTTGTATGTCCAAGGCAATCTTCGCCACCAAGCAGGGTGAGGAAGACAAGGTATTCTCCGGTCTGGCTAAGCTTTTGGAAGAAGATCCGTCCATCAGCGTGGAAAAGAACACCGAAACCGGCGAAACGCTGGTATCCGCGCAGGGCGATTTACACCTGGACGTTGTGAGGAATAAGCTGGCCACCAAGTTCGGTGCCAATTCCGAAATGCAGGATCCGCGCATTCCCTACCGTGAAACGATTAAGAAGACCGTCAAGGCGCAGGGCCGCCACAAGAAGCAGTCCGGCGGTCATGGTCAGTTCGGCGACGTGTGGATCGAGTTTTCGCCCATCGGCGATACGAATATCGATTTCGAGTTTGAGGACGCGGTTGTCGGCGGCGTGGTGCCGCGCAACTTCATCCCGTCTGTTGAAAAGGGCCTGCGTGAGAACATCGTCAAGGGCGTCCTGGCGGGTTACCCGATGGTCGGCTTGCACGCTAAGCTCTATGATGGCTCCTATCACGCGGTAGACTCCTCCGAAATGGCATTCAAAACGGCTGCCCGCAAGGCGTACAAGAAGGGCTGTTTGGATGCTAGCCCCGTGCTGCTGGAGCCGATCATGCGCGTGGATGTCTTCGTGCCCGATGAATACATGGGCGACATCATGGGTGACATAAACAAGCGCCGCGGCCGTATTATGGGCATGAACCAGGTGGACGGCATGCAGAAGCTCGAAGCCGAAGCGCCGCTTGCCGAAATGTTCAAGTATGCCACCGATCTGCGCTCGATGACCCAGGCGCGCGGCAACTTCACCATGAAGTTCGAACGCTACGAGGAAGTCCCCGCCAACGTAGCCCAGAAGATTATCGAGAGCGCCGCCAAGGAAGAGGAAGAGGAAGATTGAGCCTGACCTGCCTGGAATACCCGATCTGTTTTGTTGGCATCGCGGGCTTTCTCGGCAAGCCGGATACAATCCTCTGATCTTGAGTTGCATCAGTAAATTAAACATCCCTGACCCTTCCCAATGCAGGGAAGGGTCTTCTCTTCAAAGGAGAACGCTATGATTACGACCGTATGCTTGAATCCGGCTATTGATCAGAACGCCGAGGTGGAGCGTATTCAGATCGGCGGCATGAACCGCCTGCAAAACCTGAGCGCTTATGCGGCTGGCAAGGGCATCAACGTTGCCGTGGTGCTCAAACAGCTTGGGGTGGACGCGCAGTGCCTTGGTTTCGTCGGAGATGCGGACGAACGGTATTATGAACAGAGCATGCAGCGGCAAGCGGTGCCGTTTCATGCCATAACGGTGCCGGGCAGCGTGCGCCGTAACCTGAAATTGGTAGAGACGGACACCCGCACGGTGACCGAGCTGAACCAGCCGGGCCTGGAAGCACACGCCGGGGAACTGGACAGGCTTGAGGACATGCTTGCACAGCACAGCGAAGCGGACGGCTATGCCGCACTTTGCGGAAGCCTGCCGCCCGGATGCCCGCCGGATACCTACTTAAGCATCATGCAAAAGCTGCCTGACAGGCGCTGGATTGTAGACGCATCAGGGGAAGCGATGCGGCATGCGCTCAAAGCAAAACCGTTCCTGATCAAACCCAATCAGGTGGAGCTGGAGGAGATCGTCGGGCATACGCTGCACGATCTGAACGCCGTGAAGAACGCTGCCGTCGGCCTGTGCCGGGAGGGCGTCCGGTATGCCGCGATATCGCTGGGCGGGCAAGGAGCGTTGATCACCGACGGGAATAGGACAGTGTTTGCGGCGGCCCTGCCGGTGAAAGCATCGCTTACCGTTGGCGCGGGCGATTCGTTTTTGGCAGGGCTTCTCTGCGGCCTGAGCAGGGAAGAGTCGGTGCTTGCCAGCCTGCGCTTTGGTATCGCTTCCGGCGCGGTGTGTGTGGAAGGCGGAGGCACTCCCGCGTTTTCCAAGCGGCGCTTTGACGAGCTGCTTTCGCAAACGGAGATCCGTGATATTTGAAATCGATACACGTTCAAAGAGCATGAGATGAATCTCATGCTCTTTGATTTGCGGAATTCCTTATGCGCTTGTTTTGATTCGCAGATCAATTCTGACCGGCTGATCGGTAACGGGGTAAACCGTATCGTATACCTGAATGGGAACGGGCTGTGCACCGTCCGAGCGCAGGGTAATCGTGTGCTGCGTAACCTCAAGGTGAATTTGACGGCCGCGGTATTGGATGGGGAAGGCATAGGATTCGATAGCGCCGGGTATGGCGGGCCGGAAGGAAAGGCTGTCCGGATGTACGCGCAGGCCTGCAAAGCCGAATACGATGCCCATATAGCTGCCGCCCATGTTGGCGGCGTGGATACCGTCCTGCGTGTTGCCCTGCTTATCCTCCAGATCCAGGTGCAGAGTGTGCAGATAATAGTGCAGCGCTTTTTCGGGGTTGCCGATTCGTGCGGCCATCATGGAAAACACACACGGCGACAGGGAGGAATCGTGCGTTGTAATCGCCTCGTAGTAATCATATGTCCGGCGGATGATGTCGTCCGCGATGCCGTCTTCAAACAGGAAATGCGCAAGCACAGCGTCGGCCTGCTTGCATACCTGCATCCGGTAGAAGTAGAGCGGGTGATAATGCAGCAGCAGGGGAAGGGTTTTCCTGTCGATGGAGGACAGATCCATCTTCTGCTTATGTAAAAAGCTGTCGTCCTGGGCATAGATGCCCAGTGATTCGTCATAGGGGAGGTATATGGCTTGGCTAACAGCCTCAAATTCTTTCATCTCCGCGTCGGTCAGCCCGTAACGCTCGTTGAGGTCCAGCTCGGGATACGCTTCCCGCAGGAGCCTACAAAGGTGCAGGGTATAGCGAAGCTGGTATTTAACGGACAGATTGGTATAGTAGTTGTTGTTGATCAGGCAGGTGTACTCGTCCGGCCCGGTTACACCGTCGATGTGGAACTGCCCTTTGTACCAGTGCCCGACATCCAGCCATAGCCTGGATGTTTCGATGAGAATATCCGCGCCTTTATCGCGAATGAATTCCAAATCCCCGGTGACGAAATAGTAAGTGTATACCGCATAGGCAATATCGCTGTTGATGTGGTACTGCGCCGAACCGGATGGGAAATACGAGCTGCACTCGTCGCCGGTAATGGTGCGCCAGGGGTACAGCGCACCGGATTTGTGCCCCAGGATGCGCGCTTGATTGCGCGCGCCATCCAGCGTGGCGTAGCGGTATTCCAGTAGTGCTTTGGCGATTTTTGGCTGGGTGAGCAGGAAGAACGGGAACATATAGATTTCCGTATCCCAAAAATAATGGCCTTCGTACCCTTCTCCGCTGAGGCCCTTGGAAGGGATGGAGGATAGGCCGTCCTGCCCTGCCGACTGCAGCAGGGCGTATGCTGCGTAATCGACGGCAGCCTGCATGGAGGGCTCACCTTGCAGGGTCACACGCGAGGAAGCCCAAAACTTGTCCAGAAAGGCGCGCTGGCGCGCGTACCAGGTTTCAATCGGCGTTTCCGCATAGGTGTTCACCAGCTGCACCGCAGTGGAAAGCGTCGAGGTGTGCCTGCGGTTGTCGGTATACACGCACCACTTCACAAACGATATCGGTTTGCCACGCTGTGCGCGGCTTTCCAGAGTCGCCGTGTTCTCCACGGGATTGGAGTGCAGCTGGAGCGAGAACAGGCTTTTGGAGGTATGCGTCACGGCGCAGGCGACTGTCTGCTGCGAGCGCATGGTTTCACACTGCATATACAGGTAGTTTTCGCGGTTTCCGCTTTCCACAATCCGAAGCATCCGTTTGGCTTCGGAGGCCTTGCGGGGGTCGTTGGGATCGCCGTCATTGCTGATGTCGCCGTTTTGTCCGGATACGATCTTAATCGTACCCGACCAGTTTTTGGGCAATAGGCTGACCTGGATGGTGAAAAGCTCCACCGCGGTGAATGACACCATACGGCGGAAGATGATCTCCGTTTCCTTGCCCTTTGGCGAGCGCCAAAGCACCTGCCGGATATACATCCCTGCTTCCATATCCAGCGTCTGCTCATATTGTAAAAGCGTTCCGATTTCCGGATCAAACAGCTCTCCGCCCAGATGCAGCGCAATACCCTGCATATCCGGTACGTTGACGATGGTTTCGCTTTGTCCGGGGAAGCCGTACAGCCTTTCGGAATACTGAATCGGATACGTTTCATAAAACGCGTTCAGATAAGCGCCGCGGATGCTGCGCACAGTGGGAGATACGCCTTCCTCCGGGCAGGCACGTACGCCCAGATACCCGTTGGCCACGTGGAATAGCGTCTCCCGCAATGCGATGGTATCGGGATCATATCCCGTGCGCGTAAGTTTCATCCGTTTCCTCCGCAATCATTTCGTTGGTGTTTTCCATGCGTCCCGCCCTGAACTGCATACCTTCCATGCGCCGGAACTGTTCCGGTGTCAGTCCTCGCATCCGTTTGAAAACCTGGATAAAGTGGCTCTGGGAGCAAAACTGGCAAGTGGCGGCGATATCGGCCATGGTTTCCTTGCCTTCCCGCAACAGCCGTTCCGCGTACCGTATCCGTTTGCGCCTGATATAATGCGACAGGGATTCGCCGATCTCCTGCTTAAACTGGGAGGACAGGTAGGAGGGGTTGGCATAAATACAGGTTGCTATACTCTGCACAGTAATGGGTTCCAGCAGGTGTTCGTTGGCGAAAATGATGGCCGCCCGGATGAGCGATGATACGCCGCCTTCACGGCGCTGGCGCACGAGGTGAATGAACTCGCGGACCATGGTGTACTCGTAATCCGCCAGCCGTTCCATGTCGTGCATTTCTTCAATGGTACGGATGCACGAATCACTGTGGGAAAACGCGGCGTCCGGCATGGCGCCTCCGGCAATGGCGGCTCTGGCAAACAGCGAACAGCTGCAAATCAGCGAGTTTTTCAAAGACCGCAGCGGCTCATCAGACAGGCTTGCTCTGTGCAGGCGGTTAATGGCGCTGAGTATGGTCAGCGCGCTTTTCTCATCCTGCTCGGCAATGCTCTGGGTGATCTCGCGCTCCAGAAAGTACGGCGGATGCCTGTACAGCGTGTCGGGCGACTGTGGGTCGACAGGCGGCAGGCCGCCTGGCTGCGAAGCCTCCGGCGGAACCTGCGCCCCGCATAGGATAGGCAGCAGCTGCCCGGTGTAGAAAAAGCTATCCTCAGAAAGGATGGGGAGCGCGCGGATGCCTGCGCGTACTGCCTCCCTGTCCTTCACGGACGCAAAGTAGATCTTCAGCTGCCGGTTTAAATCCTTGTCGTGCAGTGTGTCTGTGCAGAACGGGCCAATGCAGATTGCGCAGCCTTCGCCGGGGAACTGGCAGATATAGCGCTCGCCTGTCCTGCCCAGGATGTACTGCACCGTCGTGCTTTGGCGGTCTGCCGGCCAGGTGGAGGGCGGGCCCCCGCAGCTGAATAGCGCCCATACAGGGTCAAAAGCTTCCGGCAAGGCCAGCAGCTCTTCATCCTTATCATACAGCCGTACAGGAAGCCGAACCGCAAAGTGCAGAACACGGGCAATTTGCAACCACTGTTCATTCCACATTTTACACACCTCAATGGTACATTTCTATTGCAAATCATACAACATATAATAAATATAACATAGAACTAAGGAAAATGACATATTATGGTTTTCGGATTGCATATAATAAAACTACGAATCAAAGCAACGTTCATCGAAACAGAATAAGGAGGATTACTCATGAAAAAACTGCTGTCAATCCTGATTGTCTCTTTGATGCTGGTCGGCGCTGTAAGCGCGGCATCGGCGGAAGTGGAAATCGACGTGTTCCAACTCAAGGTCGAAATCGATCCCATGCTTCAGGACTTCGTGAAACTCTATTCCGAAATGACACCCGGCGTGACGGTCACGGCTGAAACGCTCGGCGGCGGTGCGGACTACGGCGGGGCCATCAAAGCCAAGCTCGCAGCCGACCAGATGCCTGTCATCTATATGATCGAAGGCGCGGGCGGCTACGAACTGTGGAAGGATTACATCGCCGATATGTCTTCCTGTGCCTGGGTGGCCGATACCGATCTGGCCTACTATTCGCCTGAAGGCGTGCCCGTAGGCTTCCCGATCGCCATGGAAGGCTTTGGCCTTGCCTACAATGCCGATATCCTGGCGGCAGCCGGCATTGATCCAGCAACGCTTACGACCTTCTCCGCCGTCAAAGCAGCTTTTGAAACCCTGGACGGCATGAAGGCGGACCTCGGCCTGGATTCCGTGGTTTCCTGCGGAACCTCGACCTCCGGCGGCCTGTGGTGGGTGACCTCGCAGCACGTGTTTGACGCGTACTATGCGGGCTACCTGGATTACAATGATTCATCCGTGTACGACATGGCGCGCGCCGGCAAGATGGACACCGAGCGCCTTGGCGCATTCGCCGATTATCTTGCGATGCTATACCAGTATTCCGATCCGGAAATCCTGGTCAACGGCAATTACGACTCCCAGGTTGCGGCGTTCGCGTCCGGCAAGGCTGCGTTTATTACGCAGGGCAACTGGATTGATCCCAACCTGGCGCAGCTTGGCGCGACGTTCCCCATGGGCTACATCTCGCACTGCTATCTTGAAGAGCCAACCCAGGGCCTGTTCATGGCCGCTCCGTCCTGGTTTGTGGTCAACAGCCAGGCGACCCCTGAGCAGCAGGCAGCCGCGTTTGCGTTCCTTGACTTCATGGCGACAAGCCCCGAAGGCGCTAACTACATGGTGAAGGAAGCCGGCATGGTGCCCGCGTTCAAGTCCGTGTCGATGCTGCCCTCCGGCCCGCTCTCCAGAGCTCTGGTGGAAGCCAGCGCCCGCGGCGGGAACTACAACTGGTACTTCGGGATGAATCCGGATGGATTCAACCAGTATACGCTGGCCCCGATCTTTGAACTGCTGGCCGTGGACGGCGACAAGGACGCGTTCATCGCGGACGTCACGGCAGCCTTTGAATCCATCGCACAGTAAACCTTACGCACAAGGGGAGAACCAATTGGGTTCTCCCCTTGGTTCTTGCAAACATCTTAAATGTCTGGTAAGCTTTGAGCAGCAATACAATAGGCGCATAACGGCTGCCACGCTTGACAATCACAGCGGGTCGGATACCCGGTATACCACGGCCCGTCTGATAGGGGAGAAGCAAAGTCTCCCCTGTTTCAACGATATAAAGACGGAGGCTGATGCGGCTTGAGAAGACGGGGATGGATCGACGCGTTGTTTATTTTCCCGTGCGCGCTGGCGTTTGTAATGGTCATCATTGTTCCGTTCTTCATTGGTATCTATTATTCCATGACGGACTGGAACGGCGTAAATCCGGTGATTTCCTGGGTTGGCTTCATTAATTTTCAGGGTATGTTCAGCCAGCCGCAGTTTATTTATTCGTTCCTCATCACTTTGATGTACACAGCGATCAATATCGTGTTTGTCAATCTGGTCGGGTTTCTTTTGTCGCTGTTGGCAACCAGTAAGGTGCGCCTGCGCAACCTGTACCGCGCAGGGTTTTTTGTCCCGAACCTGATCGGCGGCATAGTGCTGGGATATATCTGGCAGTTTCTGTTCAACAATGTCATCTACACCCTGGGATCCAATCTTGGCATCGGGTTTTTATCGAGCTCGCTGATCTCCAAGCCCGCCACAGTCATCTGGGCGATGTCCTTTGTGAACACCTGGCAATACGCGGGCTACATTATGATGATCTATGTCGCGGCCATCCAGTCGATTTCCGAAAGCATCATGGAAGCCGCAAGCGTTGACGGCGCGAACTATTTTACGCGCATCCGGAAGATTTTGATGCCGATGATGGCCAACGCCTTCACGATCACCATCTTTTTAACGCTGACGACATCGTTCAAGCAATTCGACCTGAACTTCTCCCTGACCAACGGTGGACCGGCGCTGCGCTTTATGGGCAAGGCGATTCGCTCCAGCCAGCTGCTGGCGATGGATATCTATTCCACCGCCAACGGGCTGAACAGAATGGCGGAGGCGCAGGCGAAAGCCGTTGTGTTCTTCATCATCCTGGTCGTCTTTTCGTTGATACAGGTTTATATCAATAAGCGCAGGGAGGTGGAAGCATGAACCTGCAGCATACAAAATCCATTTCACCCGCCGGGCTGGTGGGCGGCAAAAAAAGCCGCGCCTGGCCGATCATTCTGGAGATCGGGGGCATACTTTTATTCCTGCTGTTCATGATTCCGTTCCTGATGGTGCTGCTCAACTCCGCCAAAACCGCCAAAGAGATCATCTTCGACCCGATCGCACTGCCGCAGAACTGGGCGCAGATCTTTCAAAACATCAAGCTGATCTTTGAAAACCCCACCACGGATTATATCGGCGCGTTCTTTGATTCGCTGATCATCACGGTGCTGTCGCTGGCTGTGATTTCCATCTTCTCGGCGATGTGCGCCTGGGCGCTGGTACGCAACAAAAAGAAGTGGTCCACGGTCATCTTCATGGTATTTGTCGCAGCCATGGTCATCCCGTTTCAGGTCGTCATGTTCCCGCTGGTGCGGTGGTTCAAAATCGTTGGTGATTTCCTGCGCATCCCGCTGCTTGGTTCGTACCAGGGCATTGTGTTTGCGTATCTGGGGTTTGGTTGCTCCATGTCGATATTCATCCTGCACGGCTTTATCAAGAACGTTCCGCTGGAGCTTGAGGAAGCCGCGACCATCGACGGCTGCAGCCAGGCGCGTACGTTTTTCAGCGTTGTGCTGCCGCTTTTACAGCCCGCGTTTATTACCGTGCTGATTTTAAACGGCATCTGGATCTGGAACGACTTCCTGCTGCCGTTATTGGTGCTGGGGTCCAACGGCAGGGTACAAACAATTCCGCTGGCCGTAACATCGTTTGCGGGCTCATATCTCAAACAATGGGATTTAATCCTGACCTCGACGCTGCTTGCAATGCTGCCGATTATCGTACTGTTCATCTTCGCACAGCGCTATATTATCAAAGGCATGGTGGAAGGCTCCATTAAATAGTAAAAACCGAATGAGGGAATGGCTATGGCGGATTGGTGGAAGCAATCGGTTGTGTATCAGGTTTATCCACGCAGCTTTATGGACTCCAACGGAGACGGGATCGGCGACCTGAAGGGAATCATAAAAAAGCTGGATTATATCCGCGATCTTGGA
>ERZ795057.1072-NODE-1072-length-25031-cov-52.423126_pt1 | contig 25031 bp, 27 predicted proteins | sample MGYA00375141_ERZ795057 | MGnify/ENA primary metagenome ERZ795057 (study PRJEB30186, sample SAMN05720163) | activated sludge metagenome | isolation source: Anaerobic digester | place: Hong Kong | collected 2015-01-26 ... | reverse complement strand
TCTCGTACATCCTTATTTGCCATTTTTTGTACATTGTAAGTTCCCGCTTACAGCAGGTTCCTCTTTATCAGATAGTGGACCGTTTTGTCATCAGTTCGAATAAAAAATGAACTACTGAAGAACTCAAAAATATTTGAGGTTATTGATAAAGAGGATACAGAGTCAATCAGGTCATCAATATCAATTGCAAAAGTAGGGGTGGGCTTGATTTCGAATTGTGTTGATGATCGAAGGTAATCACAAATGACACTGAGTTCTTTCCTCCCTGAGCTAAGGAATAACTCGTACATATCTTTTATTTCCATCTTCTTAATATCAAGAAGAGAGTTTATTGGATCTTCGTCGAAAATCAGGGCGTCATGGTTAAAATCAGTAAATAAAGCCCTTCTGTGAGTCGTTAGCACTGTTTCATGAGTATTCACTGAATTAAGTATTTCAGAGAGGTACCCTCCTGCAGTATTAATCTCTTCAGGGGTAAACAGAGCCGAATTTTTTGGATTTGTCAGGTAATATAAAATCCCCATCGCTTTCTTGGGTAGCCCTATTGAATAATAATGGTTTAATTTATTGAGTATTTTCTCGTTGGAAAACGAAATGGGATCTGGGGTTTTAGTATAACTTCTTGCCATTCTTGTAGCGATTTCATTTTTCAGGGCATGTGTAGGAAGGGCAATAGTGGCATTTGTATCCAAATAACGCTCTGATTTTCCAATAGCCGCAGGCAATGAAAACAAATATATTTTTCCAGGGATTCCACTTTCGATTACTTCCTTGTATTTCCTCTCCAATAGACTTTCAGCTTCGGTTATCTTGATCTTTTTTATAGGTTCTATGATTTCAATCAATCCTCGTATATCCCGTGTTGCGGAGACAATGTCATACAAATCACTATCTTCCTCAAAGGGTGAGAATGAATAAATTGGCATAGGGTTATATTTCACCTTGTTTACATATGGTAAGATGTTGAAATTGTTTTGTGTATAGTGTGTTTTACCTTCATGATTGAACTTCTCCATTGTGTTTTTCATCAGTTGAAATCCACCTTCAACATGAATGAGATTTGTGGCTAGGCCAAATAACTGTTTGTGATACAGCCAACGGCCGATTAGAAACTCATCCAGGATTTTAATTCTTGTTCTGGCCAGTTTGATATCAATCTTGAATTTATTCCCCCCTTGAACAGAAGTAGTGTTGGGTGTGGCACCAGTTGCCGAAATCTGGTCATTTGTATATATATTATATAGGAATGTTGGTTTTTGGGCAGAATTTAATCCAGTATAATAACTGGATTTCAAGGGTACCTTGCGAAATGACTTACTGTCGGCTGAGTACTGCTGGATGCTTAGGGCATCAATAAATGTTGATGTTGATATCGGATCTGTATGCACAACTGTACTCTCTTTACCTCCAAAGAAATTTCGACTGGCATCCTTGCAGCCTTCATCAGCATCGGGGAAAATTGAAAAGAGTGAGCGATAAATCATTTTGTGAATCTTTTCATCTGTAACTGGAGTGTCCAGGAACATAACCACTCGGAATTTTCTAAGCGATGGGGAATCTGAGAAGGATGTATACCAAAGTTGGGGAGTAATGCCAATATCTTTTAGCTGAGTGTATATCTCTTCAATGGTTTGGGTTCCTTTATCGAAGTCCAGAGCAAATACAGATTGCCTGAGCCAATTGATATTTGATCTTGTTCCCTTGAATAATCCTCCACTCCATGTCAGGCTGTATGGCGGAGTAACTATTTGAGCAAAATGGTTAATTGTTAATCCAGTCTGGATAATGAGGTTACGGGTTACAGTTGCCGCTTCTTTCTTGGTCGGTTTATGATTCCATTTCCTGGGATCGATTGTGATTTCATACTTGATGTCATCGTAATTATCATTGCAATTCATATTAAATAAAAGTCCTCCTCAATGTCGCTGATGATGGCAGCTGATTGAGGAGGCTTTAAAAATGTCTTAGGAGCTTCGGTCAGGCCATCATTACTGACTATGCTCATAATAAAAGATAAAGAAAATATTCCTAAAAATCAAGTGGGAATGAAAAATTTATTTTTAAATGACGCACTATTTTGCTCAAGGAAATCTTTACAATAAGAGCCCATTAATTGAATAGATTGCTAATTTTAAATCAGATCTGAATTTAAAGGTATGGACATTCACATTACATGCACGCCAGAGTTTTCGGAAGATAAATTAGACGAAATTGTAGAGTTATTATCAAGCATCCCAGGGGAGTTAAAGTTTTCTAAAGGTCGACTTCTATCACCATCTCGATTCAATCGGCTTAATTCAAAGATTGAGGACATTACCACTGTTCAAAGCCTGACCTTTGAGGAGTATTTTGATATCATTCAGGGCTATCGGGATTTGATGGAAATTGATGAAGGGGATTTTGTCATTTTAATATCCTCCATTAGGAATACAAAGCGTTGGTTTAGTGCATTTAATGGTAGAGATATCTTCGTTCACGGGGTTGAATGGGATTTGATTACGGATGTGGATTCCAAGTATGGAATTGCTTATCAATGTGTTGAGAATATTTTTCAGTCATTGATTGAGTTAGACATTAATGACACATCTGCAGAACCCAATATTCATAAAATCGCCATTGGATGTATTAACGATTATTGTGGGTATAAACCTGATATTCTCAAAAAGCTTCAGGCTGCCACTATTTGCCAATCATGTTATGACAGAGCACTAAAAAGGGGAGTAAGTGACTTTATTACTGCCCACATTGTTGAGATTATCGAAAGAGTCAGGAAAGAATTTGTCATTTCAAAAAGGTTTTCTCGTCAGGCACAACTTAATAAACTTATTATTGATAATGAGGGTAATATTAGCGTAGGAGGTAAGCCGATCAAACTTGACATTCTTCCTACTGTATTGTACATAGGATTTTTAAAAAATGTTTCTGGTTTTACCCCTGATCAGATGTGTATTCACTCTAAAGAATTTGAGAAGATTTATGAGATTTTGAGAGATAATCGAGACGAATATTCTATTAGGAGAATGTGCTGTAAGACCATTGTATACAAAAGTAGAACTGAGCGGATAAAACCAACTTTTCAGACTTATCGAACAAAACTCAAGACAGCACTGAAACAAGTTCTGGGCAGTACCTTAACCAATTACTACCACATAAATCTAGTTGGGGATGAACGCAAAGGGGGGTTATACAAGGTCAATCTATCCACCGACTTTATTGATTTGAACCCAAGGTTCAGATAGTCAGATTATTAGAGATTTCGAAATATTTCGGTTTTTATTTCGAAATATTTCAAAGACCTGATAATCAGTACATTGGAAATATTTTTGGATCATAATCATTAAAAATTATGATCATGAAAAAGTTAATTTCCAATGAAGAGAGTTGTCTGAGAGTAAACATCAATGATGTTGAAGTATCAGAAGTAACCAAAACCATCTATGACTATTCTAACAGGGAGGACGAAATCACTGCCCTTGTTGAGAGTATTGGTACAATCGGTCAACAACAACCGATTACAGTTATTAAGAAGGACAAAAAGTACCTCGTTCTTGACGGTGCCCTCCGTCTGGATGCAATGAAAAATTTAAATTCGGACGGCATCAATGTCATTGTCGTTGATTTCGAGGAAACTGATGAATTCTCATTGTCAGACCTGATTATTCATCACCAAATCAGGAAACAGAAAACAAATCGGGAAAGGTTAAACGAAATCAAGACCATTCTCCGAATTGATTCAGAGAATTCAAATCCACTGAGAGATAAAGAAAAGAGAGTAGCCTTGGTTTCTTCACTCCTTGGTGGTAAGGGATGGGGACGGAATAATGTCTTTAACCTGGAGAACATCTTAAAGTGGGAAAAGAGGAATGGTACAGACCTCCATATTTCTGAAAGGGTCGTATCGAACGAACTCGCAGTTCTCCGCGGACTTGAAACGATTGGTTTAGTTGAGAACCCGTATTTTGACAGAGAAAAGGAGAAGGAGTGTAAGGTAGTCCAGGGTTTCCTTGATGGTAACTACAATGCTGCTAAGGCAGTTCAGTTGATGCACACCTATGATAGAAAGAAGTCAGAAGGTCATACGGTCATCAACCTCTACCCAGAGGATAAAAGGAACTTCACAGTCATCCCAGGTAATATCGAGGACATAGAACTCCCTGAGGATCTTCTGATTGATACAGTCTTCACCTCCCCTCCCTATTATAAACTGGTCAAATACGGGGACGATCCCAATGAACTAGGGTGGGAAAAGACCCCCGAGGAGTATGTTGAGAGACTCTGTAATATTCTCATGAAGTGTTACGACCGTCTCAAGGACACTGGGTCGATGTTTGTCAACCTTGGGGAGACCTATGAGGACGGTCAATGTCTGGGTGTTACGGATATGTTGGTTCTGGAACTAAAAAGGAGGGGTGTCAGGTTCGTTGACAGGATCATTTGGAACAAAGGATCTAGTACTAAACCCAACAGGAACAACATTAAGAGGTTAAATAATGGTTACGAGGTTATCCTCCAGTTCTCTAAGACCAAGGACTATCATTTTGAACGGTTCAAGATAAAAAAAGAAAAAACTCTCAAGGTTTCCCGTGGTTGTAAGGAGAAGGAGAATAAGGGGAAAGTTAACTTTCATATTCCCAACAATTACGGTCAATTCCGTAGTGTATTGTCTGAGAATGAGGTTTCGGACATTATATCGGTTCAAATCAATCGTAACTGTACCAAACATATCGAGGGTGAAGAGGTCCACCCAGCGGTTTTCTCAAATAATCTACCCGTCATTCCTCTTCTGATTTCTACACCCAAAAACCGTGATTCTGTTGTGATGGATCCATTCATGGGGTCGGGCAGTTGTGGTGTCACTGCCCTCCAGTTAGGTTTCAAGTTCGTTGGTGTGGAACTCTACGAAAAGAATATCATGACTGCCGAGAGGGTTATGTCGGAAGCCCTGGAGTCGTATAACGAAGATTCTCTAAACTCCCTGTATGATGACTTTGGAGTCCTAAGGAGTTCTGTTGAGAATCCTAACGAAGATCAGGTTGCAGCCTGATATCTTGAATTTGGGTGACCTGACATCACATTAGTCGGGTCACCCATTAAAACACCATTAGGTTCAATCACCCAAATACACAAACACCATGATACGGTCAAAAATAGATTATGTCAAGAATGGTCCCAACGACGAATTCTACACACCCTCTATCGCTGTCGATATGATACTTCCGTTCATCCCGAGCCATGTGTCAAGGATATGGGAATGCACCGCAGTTAAGGAGAGCAAGATTGTTAAAATACTGAGGGAGAATGGCTACAGTGTTGTAGCGACTCACCTTGAAGACGGTTATGACTTTCTGAAATTCGAGCCGAGTGACTACGACATTATTATAACCAATCCCCCGTATTCCTTGAAGACCAAGTTCCTCCAGCGTGCCTTTGAGTTAGAGAAACCATTTATGTTCCTATTACCTATTACAACCCTGGAGGGTGTGGAGAGAAACAAGATGTTCAGGGATAATGGCATCCAGTTACTCATTCCTGATACCAGGTTCAATTTTATGGAGAACAGGAAGAAAGGGGCCTGGTTTCAGACAAGCTGGTTTACTTGGAAGCTGGGTCTGAAAAAGGATTTGATATTCATCCCAGTCCACAATCTCGGAAAGAGAATCACCACCTATAGTTACCATTTTAATCTGGCGGCATAGACCATTCAAATGAAAAATAATTACGAAACAAGAAATACTATGATAGTCCCATCAATGAATTCACAAGAGTTATACTCGGGAATCATGAACGATCATAGAATCGTTGAAAGGAAAGCTTATTATCTGGCCTTAGGCCTCAGGAGACCTGCCCTGAAGTCAAAACATAAGCATGTAAGGGAGATATTTGATTACCAGACAAAACAGCGTAATAACTGGATAATTATTATTGACTGTTATAAAAAGGGTTATGAATCTTCTACTACACTATATTACCTAGACCAACATGGTCTGAATGGTGTTTGTGTAAACTCAGATGATTTGACACTGTCTCATTTTACACCTCATTTTCTCAAGCGGTATAATGAAAGATTTCTAAAGGATTCGAAACTGTCGAAACTTGATCTCCTGAAGAATTTCCTAGTCCAAAACCAATTGGGAGCAATCGAAGAATTTGAGGATAGTGAGTCAAAGAAATATGAGTTTTTCAGCAGGTTCAAAGAAGGTGTCGGCTTGGGGTTTAAAGATGTCATCAGTGATGAAGGCAGGGCAATCCTACATTTTAAAACCTTCATTACAAATGAAATGATCTTCAATTGCCAGAGAGATGGCTTCAATCTTCTAGGAGAGTATTACAATGAAATTTATGGACAACTCCAGAGGATAAATAAAAGGAGAGCCTAAATGATGGGTTGTCGTGCTGACTATTATACAGTGAAGAAACATAAAATAGCTAAAAAATATAATGATTTTTTCATTATGCATATACAGCTGAATGACAGTAATATATAATAATATAAAATGTCATATGTGATGTAACATAAAATACAATATATCGTTAGAATAATTGAAAAAGAAATAATAATGAAACTAAAATTAGCAGAAAGAGAGAATTATAATTTAAATTATCCCCCATGATGGATATTAATATACTGTCTGATATTTAAACACTTACATATAAAATAAATCATTCTTAAAGTAAATAAAATGAATAAAAAAATATTAACAAAACAATTCAAAATGAAAAAATCAAAAATTTACAAGGTGCGTCCTACAGAAATCGTTCAAGAACTTCAGAAACGCGAAGAAGAAAAGCTCAATGAGCTACTAATAATGGGATTCGACAAAAGTGAAGTCGAAAAAATGAGGTTTAATCACCAGCACAAATTGGATTACCCCTCAAATCCAATACCCACATTAATATCAAATGTGTTATCTATCCTTTTTAGTTATTCTGACAGGATCCACAAGGATGTACTGTTTGAAGCAGCGAAGGGAATTATTGAAATCGACACCCAAGACATCAATTCATTGGATTCTGATGTTCTTAATTATTTCAATCAGGCAATCATGGAGGTAGTTATCAAAAAAATGGAGATACTGTACTATTTCTATGAAGATGAGGTGTTTCCATCATTAATATTTGACTTATGTTGTCTACTTGACTTAAGCGTAGAGGATTACGGATTTGTCAAGGATGATAATCATGAAACAAATTAGTCGCAGAATAACAATACAGGCGACAACTTTAAGCCATCGGGAATGGCAATATTGAATCAAACAATAATCCGAATAAAATAAACCATTTAATATCAATATCATGAAAACATTAAAAATCACAACTGAGTGGATACTTGATACTTTGCCTATGTCAGTTTATCCAGACGGTAATGGTACTATAACAATTTCTACTTTTTGCTTTAGTGATGCCAGGTGGATTGAATTAGCTCTTGATTCCATGAACATTGTCTATGAAAGTTATGAGATGAATGATGATGAAACTGGCCGTATTGAGTTAGGCTGGGAATTTGAGATTCTAGCAATAAAGGAAGATTGTCCAAAACTTTATAAAGAATGGATGAAGAATGACCTACTCAATTCGACTTACCGAAATAAAAATTAATACCCATCAAAAAAGTTCATTATAACCAATGATCAGGCTTACAGCAACATAGAAATATTAACTTAGCAATATTCTAACAATGGAAAACAACAAATATTTGGATGTCAAAATGGTGAGTGAATATATTCATGTCTCTACCTCGTTGATCTATCATATGGTAAGCAAGGGGCAAATACCTTTCATAAAGGTGAGGCACAGAACCATTTTTGAACGATCTCAAATAGACAAATGGTTGAAGAACCACTGCATGATGGTTGAAGATTTACCACAAATACCCAAAGATTAAGTCTCATGTCCACAATAAGAATAGTACTGGATAGCCGTAAGAAGTTGAAAGATAACAAGTACAATCTTTCGATTCGAGTGTGTCATAAAGGCAAGGTCCAGTACATTCCTTACATTAAAATCACGAAAAGTCAATACAATCAGGTCTTTGTCCGTGAGGCAATGGATGATGGGAGTATTGAGTTCCGAAAGTCGGTAAACGAGTTCAAATCGAAGTGCGAGAGAATCTATGCTGAGATGGCCGTCTTTAATCCCACAAAATTCCGTGAGAAGGTTTACTCTAAGGAGAAGGAAATACCCAAAACACTCGTTTTGAAGGATATGTTTGATTATTATATCGAGAATTATAGAGGTATTACAATTCGAACACGGAAACATTTCAGGCTGGCGATAAACATCCTGGAATCATTCCAACCAGACCTCAGAGTCCATGATATTACGAGTGAGTTTCTGAAGGATTTCGAGGCCGCAAAGACAAAGCAGGGTCTATCCAAGAGTACCATTGAGGCGGTATTTCGTAACCTCAGGAGGATAATCAATTACTTTATGCATGAGAAGAAGACCATTCCCAGTACATTCCCGTATCCGTTTGGTAAGGGAGGGTATAGTATTGGAAGTACTTGGCCGAAGAAGCAGGTTTTGAAGAACTCTGAAATAAAGAAGGTAATCAGTCTCAAGAGTTTTGATACCCTAGAGCAGGAATACGCGCGTGATATATGGGTCTTTCTTTATAGGGCAAACGGTATAAACTTCGCAGATCTGTTGAAAATGAGATGGGACAGTATCAAAGGCCGACACATCATATTTTTCCGCAAGAAAACCGAGAACACCCGAAAGAATAACCTTAAGCCAATCACAGTACCGCTGACCCCTAAGCTCAAGAAACTTATTGAAAAGATAGGAGTGAAGGATAGTCCGTTCATTCTGGGTAAGTTGAAGGAAGGGTATTCTGAGAACACCTTTGAAAACCTGTCTCATAAGATGCGTTCAAATTTCAATGCAAAGCTTCTTGAAATCAGCGAAAGGCTTGGACTATCTGTCCCCCTGAAGCTGAAGACAGCGAGAGAATGTTACGCCTCGACACTGAGACGGGCAAAAGTTTCAAAGGATGATATTGGTGATATGCTTGGACATGCGAATTCGATTGTCACCGAGCACTACCTGGACAGCTTGGATCTTGAGGAGACCTTTGAGATCAATAAGCATATTCTATAATCAAATGTGATATTATTTATACAAATGATGAAATGGGAAAGAATTAATAACTATAAACAAAAGATAAAAATGAAATCCAAAATGATGAATTACCAGAAAGCAAAAGCCTTCATAGCAGACAAACACATCGAATCGCCCGAGGAATATCAAAAATGGTATAACGAAAATCGTGAATACCTCGAAAGTATTGGACTTCCAGAACATCCTGATAAGTATTATAGTAAACCTGGAAATGTAAGGACTTATTTAACTATATCGAAGAAGATAATGTAAAGATTTTTGCTCTGCAAAACTAGGAGGAAGGTTTGGGAATGGCGAGATCAGTTATAAACAAGACGGTTAATGACCATGGTATACGCCACAAAGACCTTGTTGACATCATTCTATTCGAAATGGAAAAAATACAATCCAAAATCAAGCGTCAGATACCCTAGGAAATTAAAAGAGATTGTTCCGCTTCTACTTGGAGAGGAGGTAAAGTGCCACAAAGCAATATCGGAGACAAGCTAGCTCCTTTCAATTCCATAGTTACTGGGCATTATCTGGTAATTCTGGACATTGAAAAGACACATGATATCAACTAATGCTCCCTTGAGTTAGGAAGATGTTTATACAAAGGTGAAAGCCTCCCAGAACCCTTTGTCTAAGGAAATATGTTTAACTTTAATACCTCTCAGTCAATTTCTGATATTCATAGTAACAGATTATATGGCAGAAAGGTATTTTTTCCCGTTTGGCCAGGAACTAAGGAAAGTCGAACAAAAAGACAGATCTCCCAAAAAGGCCTTCGTACTTGGAGTATATGCTAGTGCAGTCCATGCAAGATGGGTTGACAAAGACGGAATTCAAGTAGTGTCAGCCTTGGCTGTCGCCAGTGAACCTGAAATCTTCTGGAGAGGAGAAAACGCCGAATCTGAGATCCTTAAAATTACAATCCCAACAGAGCTAGGAAAACTTACTGTACCGAAAAATCCAGTCTTGAACGGGCCATCAGGAAGGGCTCTGGATGAGAAGTTCCTGAAGCCACTTGGTCTCACTCGGGGTGATGTTTGGCTCTGTGATCTTCTACCGTATTCTCGGGTTAATGAGAATCAGAAGAAGGCAATAAAGAGTAACTACACACAAGAGCTTATTCGAAAGCATAACTTAAAACCTGCGACGATTCCACTATTCCAAAAGAAGGATTTGAATTCTGCTTCAAGACGGGCTGAAATTCTTCAAGAGCTTGAGGACTCCAAAGCGGAAACCTTATTACTTCTGGGAGACCTTCCAATCTATTGGTTTTTAAGGTACTTTGACAGGACATATTCACGACTTGCACAGTTTGGTGATACTAAAGACACTTATGGGAAGGTCAATCCGATAAATATCAAAGGCAAATCCTACAAAGTAATCTCACTCTGCCATCCCAGACAAGCCGATAGACTAGGGGCCTCAAGTTCAAAATGGGGAAAACTTCATGATATTTGGATTTCGTCCACCGATGATAATGAAAGACTTTGACAGTTGAATGGACAATTCTCGTGAAGGATAAAATCGCGATATCTGTAGATTTCCCTTTGGATAATGAAGGAATGGTAGGCAGGGAATGTCTTGAGTGCAAGAAGTATTTCAAGATAAAACCAGGCACAGGGTTACTCACTGATCATTGCCATTGTCCCTATTGTGACTATGAAGGAGGATCTGACACTTTTTTAACCAAAGATCAAATAAGATATGCTGAAAGCATTGCTTATCAAAAGGTCTTTCAACAAATCATTAACCCTTCAATAAGGAGACTGACGGATAGCATCAAAGATCTGGAAAGGAGCACAAGAAATAGTGCGATCAAGTTTAAAGTTAATACCAGAATGTCTGGTTTTAATTTCCCTACCAAGTATTACACTGAAAAAGAACTTGAAACAGTCGTGGTTTGTGATAATTGCGGATTAGAATTTGCAATATTTGGGGTGTTTTCAAAGTGCCCTGACTGCACCGAATTCAATGCTTTTCAGATGTATGATAAGTCATTAGATACAACACAAAAACTAATTTCAATTTTAATAAGACCAGATGTACATGCAGATATTAGAGAACAAACGATGGGATTAATCTTATCTTCAACCATTGCAGCATTTGATGGTCTCGGGAAAGAATTAAGACTTAGAAATCCAAATAACTATCCCGCTGATCCTAAGAATTTGTTTCAAAATATTACCCTTCTGAATCAAAGGCTCAATAATCTCATTTCATCTAAGCATTCAAATTTCAGACATTTAGTTAAAATATTTCAAGTCAGACATATATTTGAGCATAACATGGGAGTTATCGACAATGACTTCATCATCAAGGTGCCTGCGTACAAGAATATGATTGGAATGAAATATCCATTAACTCATGAGGAGTTGTTAAATACAATCGATTATTTGAGAGAGCTAGGAACAATAATAAAAGATCATTTCAGACATAATTAATAGTATCAATGACATACAAAGAGATTATTGGAAGGCTCTCAAGTTTGGACCTATCACAGTATCCAGCAGATGAGGTAAAGGAGTTGTTAAAACAGCTTGGAAGCATTGGGGTAATTATCACTGATCTGCATCCAGGTAAAACAATTTTAAGAGGTAGGATTAATGACAAACCACATCAGTACGATAAGATATCAAAGGTCTCCTTTAAGCCATCTGAATACAATAAAACATACATGAGGGCAAGTACCCCAAATAGAACGATGTTTTATGGTTCAATCGTACCTGAAATCTTAGGTGAAAAAGAACCTGCGACTGCAAGAATCACAATAATATATGAGCTAAGTGAATTTGCCCGTGATAATGAAACCGTGGGACAGCAACTTGTTACTTTTAGTGTCTGGGAAGTTGAAGAAGATATAAGTCTACTCTCTTTAGTACATTATAAAAATTTTGACAGACCTACAGAACTATCCAAGAAACTACAATCCCAATTCGATATTTTTATGAAGGATCATCCTGATAAAGAAGAATCCACAAGGTTAATTACAGAATACCTTGGGGAACAATTTGCGAAAGTTGTTTCTCCTGACAAAGATTTTGATTATTTGATCTCATCATGTTATTCTGAGATAGTAACTGATTTCGGATTCGATGGGGTTCTTTACCCTAGTGTAAAATTGGCAGGAGAAGGAATTAATGTTGCAATTAAACCAGAATCGGTTTCAAAATTGAAATTAGTTCATGTTGGAGAATGTACGCTATATAAGAACAAAGACCAAATTTTCCTAGGGAGTGACACGGTTGGTAGAATAGAAGAGAACGGTTCGATTATTTATGAAAAGGCTACTGGGCAGAGTTATGTCTCGAGGGAAGTAGGTCTGAAAAGGGTTGGCTTATTGTGAAGTCGTACCATGTAATTCTTTTATTTGGTCAAATTTGTTTAACTTTATAAGCAAGACATAAGTTGGCCGATCAGCCGTTCGATAAAAAGGAAAGATTAACGCCCTATGTACAGGGCTTGAGACTTATACATTAGGCCTTTGACTATCATGACTTTATTATAAAACGGATATGTGTCTATTAAAATTCATGCCATGAGAAATCTTATATTATTATATCTAATAATCGTTTTCTTTAGCTCATGTCAGGGTGGCAATAGGCTTGATAATTTAGTCTCAAAAAATGAAAAAGCTATTTTTCAAGTCTTTTCTTATGATGAGTATGGTGCTCCAGCTTCAAGGGGGTCAGGATTCTTTATTAATAAAGATGGTACTGGATTGACAAATCTTCATGTACTGAGTAATGCAAAATTTGCTTTTATTCGGGACATAAATGACAGTACCTATCAAATTGAGAGAATAACAAGGATTTCCGAGGATTTTGATCTCGCTGAATTTAAAATTAGTACTTCAAAAGTCAGATTTCCTACTTTAAAAATAATGTATAAGGTGCCGCCCAAAGGATCAGATATATTTGTTATCGGATCTCCAGAAGGGTTAGCTAATACAGTTTCTAAGGGGATAGTTTCTGGAATTCAGGAAGCTAACAAGATTATCCAAATATCTGCACCTATTTCACCTGGGAATAGTGGAAGTCCAATAATGGATATGACTGGAAAGGTATTTGCGATTGCTTCTTTTCAACATACTGAAGGTCAAAATCTTAACTTTGGTTACTTTATTGAAGGATATAATAAATTGGAAAATAATGTAGATTATAATTTATCCAGTGAAACTAACAGAAATCTCTATATAATTAATGAAGCTAGCCCCACAGAGTCGAACTTGATTCTTAATTCTATTGAAGTAAACGAGAAGAATACTGTTTTGAACCTGACATTTATTAATACTTCACTTGCATTTGGTGATAGTGCATTCATATTTACTGTTATTGATGATCCAGATCAGTCGTTTAAAATTGAAGATAAAATATCAAAAAAGAAGTACTTAATTTATGACGCCACAATAGGAGGGTCAGCTGAAAATCCAACTTACTTAAAACTTGGTGAAGCCAAAAGGTTTAAGCTATATTTCCCAGCAATAGGAGATAGTAAAATATTAAATATTTACGAAGGGATGGAAGGCGGAAATTGGGCTTTTAATAATTTAGATTTAAATAGATACGAGGCATTTTCATTAAAAGATAATAGCTTTATCAATGATTTCTACTTTCAAACAGGCCTTTCATATCTTACAGAAGAAAACTACATAGAGGCCTATACGATTTTCAGGGATTTCGCAGCAAGGAATAACAAGAATGACTATGCTCATAACCTGGCTGGTATAGTGTCATTTATTTTAGGTAATAATTTGGATGCATTGTTGCACATTAATAAAGCTCTTGAAATCAATCCTACTAACGACCATTATTATTTTAATCTCTATTTTATAAATCTATTAAACGACAATTCTGAAGAAGCTCTGAAAAATATAACTTCTGCAATTCAATTAAATAATAATCAACCTGAATATTATGCTTACAGAGCAGGCCTCTATATGGGAAAGGAATTATGGAAAGAAGCAATTTCAGATCTCAATAAAGTAATCGATTCGAAGAGAGAAAAATCAGGTTACATTTATTTTCAAAGAGCAGTTGCTAAATTGTGGCTACAGGATCGGTCTGCTTGTAAGGACTTCGAAATGGCATATAGTTTAGAGGAATCTGCCGAGGCAAGAGCCACCATAAGAGAATGGTACAATAAATATTGCCGTTAAGCATTTCATTTTAAGTTTGTTATTGTCTATTATAAATGGAAAAGGATACCCAATTGAGTCTAAATAGACTTTTTCATTACACACATGCCTTTGAAAATCTTGTTGGAATATTAACTAATGGATTCCAGATTAGATATTCGTTGGAAAAGTTGGGATTATTCGATGAAACTATAAACATAACAGATGAATTTGCATTTCCTGTTGTTTGTTTCTGCGATATTCCACTAAGCCTTGTTAATAAGCACATTAAAGTATACGGTAAATATGCTATTGGGCTTTCAAAGACTTGGGGAGAACAACAGGCAATGTGCCCAATATTATACCTACCAAAGGAGGCTGAATCGAAAATTATTCTTGAATCGGTTGCTAAGAACATTCATGGTAATAATGTTCATCTAAGAGAGATTTTTAATAGGGTGAATGAAACAAATGATAAAAAAGTAATATCTCAAGTAATTAACTTATATGATCAACTAATTGATTTAATGATGTTCATAAAACCATACATGGGGTATTATGAAAAAATATCAACTGGATTTAAAGAAAGTAATTATAAGTTTTATGATGAAAGGGAATGGAGATATAAACCCAATACATTTCTTATACCAAAGTCTTATTTAACCAAAGAGGAGTTCATTGATTATAAAAGTGATGCATCGAGAAATGAATGCGTGGGATTTATTGATTTCTCATCCGATGATATTACTGATATTTTAGTGCCCGAGGATGAAGTTGAAAAAGTATTGAGAGAGATACGGATAATAGATAAACTGAATGATTTTAAGTTTGAAATTACTACTTTCACAATCGAAGCTGACATAATTGCTGTAATTTCAAAGATCTGATTTAAAGAATAGATTATTAGCGTCAATATATAACAACATGAGGTATTTTAGAACAAATCAGTTCATGTTTATACCCGATTACAAAACAAAGTAAACCTAGTATTGATGAACATAAGTATAAATTAAGACTTAATTCTTAAAATCATGAGTAAAGGTGGTAAAATCGTCATTTTCGTAATTGCAATTATTGTAATTGGCATGATTGGAGCAATTTTAAAAGAGTCAGGTGCTGGAGCGGTCTATGCAGTTGGTGCATTAGCTTTATGGGGGTTATACTCTGCATTATTTAGCAAGAAAGGGAAAGCTGATGAAAATAAGGATCAGAAAGATATAACACTTAAAAAGTGAAATTCCCAGATTATTACAAAAGGTTAGGATTACGAAAAAATGCAACAAAAGAAGAAATAAAGAAAGCCTTCAGGCAGCTGGCTTTACAATATCATCCTGACCGCAACAAAAATCCTGATGCCGCTCAAAGATTCATTGAGGTAAATGAAGCATACCTAATCCTTTATGATGATGAAGCTCGTCAAAAATATGACAGAGAATATGATTACCATTATAGAGAAGAGTATGTAGCCCATGAAGAGCCCAGTTATCAGCATGATTATAGTCAAAATAATTCCACTGCTTTTAATGATCCAGATTTAAATAACTGGTCAAAGAAAGCAAGAGATCAAGGAAACGAGTATGCAAATATGACATTTGATGATTTTTCAAAAATGGTCATAGGCTTTGTTAAAGAAACAGGGTTCCATTTAGGGAACACTTTACTTTATTATGTTGGTATTTTATTGGCCATGGGAGGGTGTGGGAATTTAGTAATCGGATTAACATCTAAAGGCGAGATTGGTAATCCTGTCATAGGAATAATCATCCTGCCGATTGGTATCATTATTTGGAGACTAGCCCAAAAGAACTGGGACAAACATTGATCAATCGAAATGAAAAAATTCTAACTGCTGTTTTTATATTAACAATCTCATTATCTGCCCACAGCCAGACTTCCTCTTGGGAGATTATAAACATCTCCAATTGGGGTATAATCCAACTTCCACCTTCAATGGAAGTTCAAAGTGGATTATATAAAAAGATTGTTGATGAGGCAAAAAAAGAGTATATGGTTGAAGGTGAAAGAATCATATTCCAACAGAAAGGACTTAATTCATTTGGAAACTTTGATACATATGCCAGGGTAATTATCAAGACAATAACTGCTAGTCCTGGAGATTTTCCGAAGCTCGGTGAATTAGATGCTTTAGCTTCAGAATTAAATGAATTAAATGCCATGTACAAAAATGAGATTATATCAATGTGCAGATCCATGAATGCCCAATTATTAAAATGGACAGATCTTAAAATATCTTCATTAAGTAAATATAAATGTCTGTATTTCAATTACACTAGACAAGTTAATGGGAAACCATCTACTTTTTCAGAATTCTACATATTCTTTAACTACAGCAAGCAGCATAGTTTGAACTTTGAATATAGAGTGTCTGATTCGGCAAATTGGCAGCAAGAATTTGAAAAATGTAAATCCACTTTTAAATTCAAATGAAACTACGGTCTATATTCATCACCCAATCAATGATCCTAATACAAATTTCGTATTCTGATCACATTAACAATGAATTCCTGAAAAGGTGCCAGCTTTGGTGCCAGTATTTCCACCAAATCGGAATAAATCCGTGTAATATTTTACAATTAAGATACAACAAAACTAATTGGTACAAACAGATACAAATATGTGTATACCCGTGGAAACCGTTGGATTTACCTGTTAATCAGGGGGTCCTAGGTTCAAGTCCTAGCTGGGGAGCGAAGATTATCAACCGCTTATGTGAGATTTCATATAAGCGGTTTTCTTTTGGCGCCAGTTTTGGGCCAGTTTTTGAAGAAAAATCAAGGATTTGAGTGGATGACTCCATTTAAATAAATTCCCCTTCTTTATCCTTAATAACAATACTTTGATATTGCTTCCTTTGCTTGATGATTGCCCAATTTTAAAGCTTTCCCGAGATCACTACACCCACTCTCTCTTTGGTTTAAAAATATTTTTGCCAATCCTCTACCATAGTATGACTGAGCATCGTTTGGATTTATTCCAATGGCTTTATTAAAATCTACTATTGCGCCTTGGTAGTCCTTAATGTAGCCTTTAGCACCACCTCTATTTGAGTAAGCCTGCCAATGCATTGGATCTATCTCAATTGCTCTCGTATAATCAACAATTGAACTATGATAATTGAGCAATGCATCATTTACTATCCCACGGTTAAAATAAATTATCGCTTCATTTGGAAGATAGGTAATTGCTTTTGTGTAATCAGATAATGCTAATTTGAAATATTTCAAATCACTATATGCATTTCCTCTTTCATAATATGCATCGCCAAAATCAGGCTTTAACTTAATTGCCCTATTGAAATCATCTAGAGCTTCCCTGGGGTAATTGCTTCGAATCAGTACATAGCCTCTCATGTAATATGCTTCATATTGTGATGGATCAATCTCAATTGCCTTTGTGAAATCAGAGTAGGCTCCTGAAAGGTCTGAGATTTGACCTTTCAATTTACCTCTATTAAAAATAACCGTGTAATTATTCGGGTCTAATTCAAATGATTTTGAAAATTCAATTATCGCTCCTTGAATATCATTGGCCTTATATTTAGCAACGCCACGCTGATAGTATTCATTGCTAGATTGACCAAATCCATCGATCAACTTGAACATAATTATTAAGAAAGTAGTTACTTTTTTCATTAGGGTCCTCTATTTACAGTGTTCTTGAATAAGTTCATATGCTTGTTGTAGTCCTTGTTCACCAGCTTTACTCCAGTCTAAACAAGCCCCATTTAGGTCACCAAGTAAGTATTTTGAAAGACCTCTATTAAAAAAAGCGTATGGGTTAGGAGGATTAAGTTCTATAGATTTGTTATAATCACGAATAGATCCTAAGTAGTCTTCAAGGGTTTGTTTAACGACTCCCCGATTATAATATGCTACAGAATTATCTGGATCAATTTCAATGGCCTTATTATAATCTAATAGTGCTCCCATGTAATCCTTGAGATTGCTCTTTGCTAATCCGCGTCCTTCATAGGCCGCTGTATATTTTTGATCCAATCTTATACATTCCGAATAATCATCAATCGCCCCGAAGTAATCCCCAAGTTGTAATTTGGATGCACCCCTGTTTAGATAGGCGGACTTATATGTAGGGTCAAACTCGATTGCCTGGCTAAAGTCATCAATAGCCTCAACATAGTCTTGTAATTGAATTCGTCCTACCCCTCTATTTGAGTATGCTTCTGCAGATGGATTCATATTAATGACTTCCGTAAAGTCCTCCACTGCACCTACAAAGTCACCAGAATCAAGTTTATCCTGACCACTCTGATTATATCTCTCAGTGGTTGATATACAGCTCATCATGCAAAAACCGAGGATGCCAGAAAGTATTAAAATATTGGTGCGATACATCTTTAATAGCTATTGGTTAGTATTTCATATTCTACACTTAATTCTCCTCAATGTATTTTATTTCGAAAATCAAAAAACTCTTTGTACTGCTATCTGAAGTTTGAACTTTAAATTTCACAGGGAGATGAGGATAATTGGCAGATAGTGAGCAATGAATTATTTTTCCGTCTAAAACCTCATTTATCAAATTTGAACTTACTGGGCCAATGCCTATTCTCAAGGGTATATTCATTAATGCATGTAAGTCTTCTTTCCTTAAACTAAGAGGTGATTTCATGATTTTAAATTTAATAATTATAGCAAATTTAGGATGAATTAAATTGTAATTCAATGAGTATTGTTGGAAAATGAGCGTATAGAACAAAATATTTTAATTGATTTTATACCTGTATTATTTTAAGGATCAAGATTAATTTTAGTTGCATGAGACCAAGACCTTTACTATAAATCATTTTTTGGTGTCTTAGAAAAGAATTAGGTAAGTCCCATAAAATGATATTTATTCAATAAAAATAGTTATGTAAAGGATCAACTCTTTCTTCTGCCGTGGCATAAGAATAGGGAAATTTAGACATGAAATCCATCCTCCCCCGACCCTCACCAGACCCCATCCAACATGGAGATCGTATCTCTGGGGTCATGTTTGATACCTTAACCTGACCTGAGAAAAGGGGAGGTTGGGGATGGTTTGAAGATTATGGCCAGATATCTGGGGGGGCTAAGACACCAAAACATCATTCGTTTCCTGGAGGTATGGTGTCGTACCCATAGGCATTCCACTCAAACTGCCATTTTCCTGTATCAATACGCTTTAGTATGCATATTCCCTTACCTGATTGTTTTATTGTTTCTCCTCCTGACAGCGGGGTCATTTGTTGGGTGAACTGGTAAGTTGCCGCTACTCTGTCACCCATGATTCGAATATCATTTAATATGAAATCCTCGTGGAAATCAAAATTAGCGAAGAGGTCGGTTAAAGTTGGGAGGAAGTATTGATTTCCATATTGAATCGGCATTCCAGTTTCAACAGTAATCAAGTCAGGTGAATAGAATTGAAAGATACCCTCAATGTCTTTTGCTTCAATAGCCTCGCGATGGGCATCCTGGAAAGCTTTCAATTCGACATAAACAGTTTCGGGATCAAGTCCTGGATTTGTCTTTTGATCAGCACAACCACCAATAAGAATAACACAGAACAAGAGAAGAATTTGTGTTTTCATGATTTCAGGGTTTAATAAGTTATTATCTTATACTAAGTAGGTTGAATTCGAAGATATTATGCAAATTACACCATCAAAAAATTCAGTCAATTAAATCATAGTCTAGTCATGAGTTACTCGCGTTGCCGAAGGCAAATGCACATAGCGGCATGCATTTATTATCATTTTGAAAAATTACTATCAAGAAAATCTAATATCTTGATAGAGTATTCTGTGTCTTTTTCAGGTTCAGTAAAGCTCTCGGTAATAAAATGTTTGTCTCCCTCGCGAACAAATGTTTTAACATGCGAGGGGGCGTGATGCATTATTCTTTCAAAATTAGAATAGGGAACTTCAGAATCTGCTTTCGAATGGATTATTAAAGCTGGTCTGTTACCTATTTTCTGAATCTCCTTAACAGGTTTAATCGACCAGATATTGACTCTGTACTTTGCAAATGCAACCAAAGGCACAAATGGTTTAACCATTTTTGCCAGGAAAACAGGAGATTGAGAAGCCATAAATTCATAAAAAACATCTTCCCATGATGAGAAAGCTGACAGACTGATTAAGCCATCAATTTCAGGTATTTCTCCAATGGAATTAATAGCAGTTGTTGCTCCCATTGACAATCCAAAAACAACAACAGGAATGTCCTTATAAACTGAATCGGTCTTAATGTGTTCAACAATTGCCTTGGTATCCAGATACTCCTTATACCCGAGGCATATCATATCTCCCTCGCTTTCACCATGTGCCCTCATGTCAAAGAGAATGGTAGCATATTTGTTTTCCTTAAAAAGGCGTGCATGTCCGAAATATACAGTAGCAGAAGGATTGTGCATTCCTGATATACATATTATGATTGCTTTGGGATTTTCAACCGAAACTTCATAGGCTGAAATTTTCAATTTATCATCTGTTGTGACAAAGAAATGTTCTGCTTCAATTCCAAAATCTTCTGCAGTCCATACCTCTTCAAAGTTAACATGCATATTAGCCAATGAATTCATTACAAGAACTGGAATTGTTACTAAAGATCCAAGAATCAATAGAACAAATCCAAGAATCACTACAATAATGATTTTTTTCTTTTTTCTCATGTTCATGACTTTAGCTTTTCGAATTTTTTGATGCTGTTAGTAAAGAGTGACACCTGCTTGCCACTAACTCCTTTTCAGGCTCATATCCATTTATCATAATGTACAAGGCTCATCAGAAAAAATCACCTTGCCTTACTACTCACATGGCGAAACACATCAAAATGCGAAATGCAACCAATCTGTAAGCCAATTTAATGCAAGTTACACCAGCCTTAAGTTGAAGTCAAATAATTCTGTACCGACATACTTTTCTCGTTTGCCCAGTCCACTTGTCCTCTCACAATCCTCATCATACCCCATCCTTCCTGGAGATCGTTTCTCTGGGGTCAGATTTGATACCTTAACCTGACCTGGGAATGGGGAGGTTGGGGATGGCTTGAAGATTATGTCCAGGTAATTTGGTGGTGAAAAATAGGATATCACTCATTAGGCCAAATTCCATGACCACTGAAGCCCAGAATTGAAAATATCTTGTCGAATTCCAGTGTGAAATCGATTTTTCCCGCATTTAGTTCTGATCCTGAAAACTGTAATATCATCCAATCATCGGACTGAAGTAGGCGATTCCTTTCCCTGTCTTTTTTGAACATAGTAGGAGAGGAATGGTACTCATAACCATCGCATTCAACACCCACCTTTCTTCTAATTTCCGACTTTTTGTTATCATCCTCATAAAGTAAAAAAGCAAAGTCTAACCTAAATGAGGAATTTTCAACTTCAACAATAAATTGCGGGTAGAAACATAATCTTTGACGATAGAGGTAATGGTTGGGCGACACAACAATCTTTTCAAGTTTCCTGCGGGTTGAGATAGTTTGTCTTTGCTTCGGATGAAGTGATTTGGAATGAGTAACAAACCAACTAGATGAGTGGTACATACGGATTCCGATGATTTCATCAGTATATGTAATACCATAATCATCGGCAGGCTTTCTTATATAGGTATAACCGTCGATTTCAGTCTGTGGCCCAACATCGTAAGGACTTTGATTCATCAAGGATCGTTCAATATACTTGATGAACTCAAGTAAGAACTTCTCCTCAATGGGAGATTCAGTAAGCCTTACTAGCGACCTAACTGCTTGTTCTTTAATGCTTAGAATAGATTTTATTAGTTGCTCATCCATGTTTCTGATGATAGAATTGGCAATGGGATGCCTTGAAGACAATTCCCGTTAAACAAATATAAGTTTTCTTTCCCTTCAATTTTCCACAAATTTCAGATGCCCGAAAAGACCATATAAATGACTTTTCCATTTCTTTTAACGGGTTCAATGGAAATTTAAACCGTTTGGACAGACCGATTGGTTTTTCACATTCTGGTTTGCCCAGAACGATTATGAATCCTGGACAAAGGTAGACCAAGCTAACGAAGTTTTGTTGTCTGTGGCGTCAAATACGATGGGATTCGGGTTAATTCAGGGTAGACGGGGAAGTTGGTCTAAGATCACTCCAAATTCTGTTCCCCTAATCCTGGGGTGTTAATTCACAATTTCTTATCTTTATTTCTTGCGTTTTAAGCTAATCGGAAACAAAAAGATGGATGCTATTTTGTTCAGCGCTAATCTGAGGTTAGTAGAAATAAAGCCCGCTATTAATCATTTATTATCCAACGAGGAACTGTATTGGGAGGTCGGATTTAAAATTAATCCACAACGCTTTAAATACCCAATGTTTGGGTTTATCCACATTTGTGGAAGCGAGGTTTGCCACAGAGTTATTATAAACAATATTATTGGCTTTTCACGGAGTCATTATGAAGACAAGGAATTATCTCGGCGAGTTAAACCACCCGAATGGATAGAGGAATGGAGGATTAACAAAAATAATATCTGTAATTATCACTGGAAGAGCGTATTTGTTATAATGTATATTGAGAGCATGTCATTTGACACTAACAAATTTCTCAAGTACGAAGGAGGCCTTGTTACGAAAGCCCCCCAAAATTATGTCAGGGTAGTGAATCCTATACTCCATCTTTCTACCTGAACATAGACTTTGACCAGACCGTTGAAATGACTTTCCCAAAGCTTTGACGGGTTCAATTGAAATTTAAAACCGATTGGCCAAACTTCTGACATTTCGTATTCTGGTCAGCCCAGACCTTCGATTCCCCACGACCCTCACCTGACCCCATCCAACATGGAGATCGGGTCGTAGGGGTCAGATTTGATACCTTAACATGACCTGGGAAAGGGGAGGTTGGGGATGGTTTGAAGATTATGGCCAGATGTCTGGAGGATTAAAACAGGGTATAATCCCAAATCTTTCGTGAAAAATAGGTCAAAATCATTGGAAAATTCGAAAGTTTGCCATACATTGAGCAATCCTAACCTAATTATTATCAATAAAATATAACTTATATTATGGAATCACAAATTGATTTTCGGGAAATTAAAAGACTTTATGAAATTAAGGCTAAGGAAAGTTTTAAGGCACGCTTTGACCTGTTGCTATTTAAACACATCATTACAGGAAACAACAACCCTATAACGGAATCAGCACTCGATTCGTTTAAGATTGAAGAACAGGAGGTGGTCTTAAAACAGTATATAAACACCTACTGGCAGAAGGAAGATTATAAAAGTGATCAAATTAATGGGATGATCATCAATGACATCTACCACGCAATGAAGAAATGGCGTGAAGATCATAAAGGTCTATTTGAAAGCCTTCAAAAGTACTATGTGACACACATCTTCCCAATCGTATTCCCCCATGAGGATTTTGAAAAATTTTATAACAGTAGAAACGAGTGTGAATACTGCCACATTACAGTAGAGAAAATCAAAGCCCTAATTGACGCTCATCAGCTCAACAAAAAGAAAGACACAAGAGGATGGTCTCTGGAGATTGACCGTAAAAAACCAAACTTCGAATACACAAAAGAGAATTGTGTCTGGTGCTGTTATTGGTGTAATAATGCCAAGACCGATGAGTTCTCATACGACGAGTTTAAGAAGATAGGAGAGGTAATTAAATCCATCTGGGATGTCAGACTTAATCGTCAATAGATATTCACTGCCAGATTGGTACCCGACCAAGACGGTAGTAATGGTTTATCCTCACAAGATTGTTGGAAGAGAACACCTCGTTTCCTTTTACAATAAATTCTTATCGTATATCCCATCTGACATCAAAATATTACTGCTTGTAAGAAATAGTTCATCGGAAAAGCTGATCAGAAATTGGTGTGATGAAATAGGTCTAGTGAATGAAATTGATGTTAAAGTCTATCCTGATCTATTTGACATTTGGATCAGAGACTATGCCCCATTGATTTCACAGGAATGCGGAGTAAATGTTCCCGTGAAGTTCCTGTACAGGCCCAGCTATGTAGGAAAGAAGTACGGAGACCACATCAAGGATGAAGATAAGCTTGGAGAAAAACTTGGGATTGAACTGGTATATGGAGGTATACGATTTGTTGAGTTCATTTGGGATATGGGTAATCTCACTCATAATGGTGCTGGTACTGCAATTATTAGCAACAAATTCATTGCTGATAATCAGGAAAATAATTTTGAGCATGAGCTGAAACCAATACTTCATGTGTTTTGCGGTTTCTCCAAAATCATCTTCATCCCAATAGAACCTAAAGATAAAACTGGTCATGTGGACGGCATGGTGAGGTTTATTGATGAAAAAGTTCTAGTTGTAGGGGCTTATCCACCTGGATCAAGAAACCATACTTTCATGAATATTCTCGCAAAGAACCTAAGCCAGGATCTTGGGGATGATTATACGATAATAAGGCTAGAAAATGGAGAATGTGAAGATGTGGAAACGGAAGGTATAGCGAGTGCTTATGGAAATCACATGAATTTTCTCCGCTTAGGAAATAAAATTCTTGCTCCATATTACGGTCAGGATGTCTCAAAGTTGCCACTTGACAAGTTTATGAATGATTTGGCATTCCATAAGCTGGGAATTGAGGTTGTTCCTGTTGAAATTTCAGAGCTTAAGGAATTGGCTAGACTGGGAGGTGTTTTGAATTGTATCACTTGGCAGGTTTTTGATAGTTAAAGTACCCCAAGAGCTTTCGGTCACATCGAATTTCGGCAATAAATTTTATGCTCCAGCTGGGGAGCGAAGCAAGTCAACCACTTACACGGATTTCGGGTAAGTGGTTTTT
>ERZ795057.1071-NODE-1071-length-25114-cov-8.349096_pt1 | contig 25114 bp, 20 predicted proteins | sample MGYA00375141_ERZ795057 | MGnify/ENA primary metagenome ERZ795057 (study PRJEB30186, sample SAMN05720163) | activated sludge metagenome | isolation source: Anaerobic digester | place: Hong Kong | collected 2015-01-26 ... | reverse complement strand
ACATCCTGACTGACGGTAGCTTTTCTTCGGTTGAAAAAGTTGAAAAAGTTGAAGGTGGTTGAAACGGTTTTATTGCCACTGCCCCGGTTGAACCTGTACTATTGGAAGTCCAGCCCTCCGGGCTGAAGAACTTTCTGTGCTGTTTTGTGCGAAAGACACCCATATTTACAAGAAAAAATTACCCTTTTATTTATAAATCAATTGGTTGGCATTTTGGAGGCCTAAAAACCGCACAAAACAGGGCAGCAGAACAAATATTAATTTATTTTGTTATTTTCTATTGAGAACAAGTGACCAATGAATGAATTTGAGAGGATAACTTTGAGATGGGATACTAATCCCGGCCATCTGGAGCGCTCAAAAGCAGTTTCAGAAGCAATAATCGACCGTTTAGAACTGGATAGAGAGATGACAGCTCTTGAATACGGGGCAGGAACAGGTATTACCAGTTTCTTACTTAAAGATCACTTTAAAGAAATTGTAATGATAGACAATTCACGTGATATGGTAAGAATAATGAAAAGTAAAATCAAAGAATTAAAGGTATCAAATTTGAGAGCTTTGCATTATGATCTGGAAAAAGGGAACTGGGAACACCCCAGGTTTAATCTGATATTCACTCAGATGGTATTGCATCATATAAGAAATATTGAAAAACTGATTGAAAAACTATCGGATATCATCTACCCTGGAGGATTTCTGGCAATTGCTGATTTGTATAAAGAAGACGGTTCATTCCATAAAACGGGTTTTAACGGGCATAATGGTTTTGATCCTGAAAAGCTTGGTCAAACAATTAAGAATTATGGATTTACAGATATATTAAGCCGTAAGTGTCATACAATAAATAAACTGGTATCTGAAAAAGAAATGAAAAGTTTTGATTTATTTCTGCTCACAGCCCGGAAACAATAAATAAGAAAATTATGTTTAATTACAAATTAAATGATGAATATGGAAATAACATTTGAATCAGAGAAAATTGTAACAGCCAGGTTCAACGGTCATTCAATAAAAACGGATCAGCCTTTAGACAATGGAGGCCATAATTCGGCTCCTGCGCCTTTTGATCTGTACCTTGCATCAATAGGGACCTGTGCCGGCGTATACGTTAAATCATTTTGTGATAAAAGGAATATTCCAACAGAAAATATAAAGATTCTTATGGAAACCATTTATGATGAAGAAAGCGGTTTGCCATTAAATATCAAACTTGACATTAAGCTTCCTCAGGATTTTCCTGAAAAATACAAATCTTCTCTGATTCAGGTTGCAGGGCTGTGCAAAGTGAAAAAATCCATTCTGAGTCCTCCTGTTTTTGAAATAGCCACATCAGTGGGTCAAATAGCAGAAGTATATACAATCAGATAAGACTAAAAAAAGAGTGTCTTTGCAAGACACTCTTTTTTTTAATGGTTGGATAATAATTATTCTTAAATATACATATTGATCAATTGTTCCAGGAGTTCCTGTTTCCCACTGATAGTCTTTGGTTCGCCAACCTCTTCTGCAATATCTCTCAGTTTTGCAAGAGTAAGTTTTCCATTTTCGAAATCTTTTCCGATGCCTTTGTCGAATGAAGCATATCTGTCTTTCTTCATCTTCAGGTAATCACTTTCTTTCATAATTTTATCAGCAATAAGCAGAGCTCTGGCGAAAGTATCCATACCGCTTACATGAGCTATAAACAAATCCTCCAGGTCTGTTGAATTTCTTCTGATGTGAGCATCAAAGTTGACACCACCTGTTTTGAATCCGCCTGCACTCAAAATAACTAACATAGCTTCGGTGACTTCATAAATATTTGTCGGGAATTCATCGGTATCCCATCCATTCTGATAGTCTCCTTTATTTGCGTCAATGCTTCCCAATAATCCGGCATCAGCTGCAACCTGAAGATCGTGTGCGAATGTATGGCCTGCCAGTGTTGCATGATTAACCTCGATATTCAGTTTGAAGTCTTTATCAAGTCCGTAATGGCGCAGAAAGCCCACAACAGTTGCTGCATCATAATCATACTGATGTTTGGTTGGCTCCATAGGTTTCGGTTCAATAAGGTATGTCCCGTTAAAGCCATTTTTACGGCCGTAATCGCGTGCCATAGTCAGCATCATAGCCAGATGGTCAACTTCGCGTTTCATATTTGTATTATGAAGGCTCATATAACCTTCTCTTCCGCCCCAGAAGACATAATTCTCACCACCCAGTTCGATTGTAGCCTGAATAGCATTTTTCAGCTGTGCGCCTGCATTTGCAACAACAGCAAAATCAGGATTGGTTGCTGCACCATTCATATAACGCGGATCAGAGAAAAGATTTGCTGTTCCCCATAAAAGTTTGACTCCTGTTTGTTTCTGAAGATCTTTCATTACAGGAACAAATTTCTCAAGACGTTTTTCCACATCCAGTACTGATCCGTCGCCACCAACGACGTCTACATCGTGGAAACAGTAGTAAGGGGCTCCGATTTTTGTAATAAATTCAAAGGCAGCATCAAGTCTTTGTCTGATCGTGTCATCAAGATCAGGATTCTGCCAGGGATAAACATGAGTAGAATTACCGAACTGGTCACTACCGTCTCCACAGAAAGAGTGCCAGTAAGCAATTGCAAAACGAAGATGTTCTTTCATCGTCTTGCTGCCCACAATCTGATCCGCGTTATACCATCTGAAAGCAAGGGGATTTTTTGATTCTTTACCTTCGTATTTAATTTCCCCTATTCCAGGATAAAATTCTTTTTTTCCTTTGTAAATCATATCTGATAAGTTTTAGTGATACATTTTTTATTTGACGAATTTAAAAAACTTTAAGCACTATACGAAATACTTTAGTTTCTTTTTACTTTATTTTTCCGCCCTGAAGTTATCATTGTTTAACATTCCCCGGCAGAAATTAGAACATCTTACAATACTGATTCGAGGTGATTTTTCCAGGCATTATAAGCATTTTCGTAAGCTTCAGTTTTTGACTTGTCAGGTTTTGTTATCCCGACTTCTTTCAATCCGGAAAATGCTTCTTTAGCTGAATTATAATACCCGCAACCTATACCTGCTCCTCTGGCTGCTCCCAGTGATCCGTCGGTATTATAAAGGTGTATCTCTGTGTCTGATATACATGACAGGGCTTCTCTGAAAACAGGACTCTGGAACATATTTGCAGCACCTGCCCTTATTACTTCAGGATTAATACCTGTTTCCTTCATAATATCAAGCCCGTATCTTATTGAAAAAACTATCCCCTCCTGTGCAGCTCTGAAAAGATGAGCATTTGTATGGGTATTAAAGTTGATGCCGTTTATTCTTGAACCGATATCTTTGTTCCCGAGCATACGTTCAGCCCCGTTACCGAAAGGCAGAATGGTAAGGTTTTGTGAACCTGCCGGTATCTGTTCTGCCATCTCGTTCATCTGGTCATAAGAAAGATTATTTCCTGTATTCCTTCTCAGCCAGGAATTAAGAATGCCTGTTCCGTTGATACACAACAGAACTCCCAGTCGTGGTTTCACTTCTGAGTGGTTGACGTGAAGAAAAGTATTGACTCTTGAAAGAGGATCGAATTTCTTTTGATCAGTAACTCCATAAATAACTCCTGATGTGCCTGCTGTGGCAGCTACTTCACCTGGCTCAAGCACATTAAGTGACAATGCATTATTTGGCTGATCGCCTGCACGATATGACACAGGTATACCTTCCGGGAGATCAAGCTCACCGGCAATTTGTTTCAGAAGTGTACCCTGTTCTGAGAAAGAAGGAACTGCTTTTGCAAGCAAATCCGGGCTGAACCCCAGATTGTCAAGGAGTTCTCCGGAAACACTGTTGCCCGGAAAATCCCAGAAAATACCTTCTGATAAGCCAGAATATGTTGTAAGTAATTCACCCGTCAATCTCATGGCAAAATAATCACCAGGCAACATTATCTTATGTATTCTGCCAAAAAGCTCAGGTTCATTTTCCTTAACCCAGGCAAGTTTGGTGGCAGTAAAATTACCCGGTGAGTTGAGCAGTCTGGATAAACAAAAATCCTTGCCGAGCGTTTTAAAAGCTTTTTCTCCATATTCGACAGCCCTGCCGTCGCACCATATAATTGAAGGCCGAAGGACTTTAAGATCTTTATCGACAACGACCAGACCGTGCATCTGATAAGAGATGCCAATAGCCCCTATCCTTTTCTTCTCATCTCCCAGCTGTTTATTACAATCTGCTACAGCAGCCTTTAGATTGGACCACCATGCTTCGGGATCCTGCTCTGCCCATCCTGGTTTACTGGCAATTATTTTCATTTCATCTTTCGGGTAAAACGCCGAAGCACGGCATTCCCCTGTTTTACCTTCCATTACCGATACTTTAACAGAAGAACTTCCCAAGTCTATTCCAAGCAATAACATATTAAAAGTGTTTTTAGTTATTATCAATAAATTTATTATTCAGTCAAACTATGTGCTTACAGAGAAATAATTTATAGAACAGATGTATCCTGTAACTTTTACTTTGCAGTTGTCTGCTGACATTATTCAGATATTCCCTGAAAGCTTTTACTGCCGTTAAAGTTATAATTTATTTTGAATAGTTCATTACCCATTTGTATAGTATCTGATTCTTAATTCCGGGTTAGCAGGTATGTTAACAAAAAAATGCATTGTGGAACAACAGCAAATTTCAGAAAAATGCTATTTTCTGAATATTATTCTCAAAAGAGAATAATTATTATATGAGATATTTCTTCCAGAGATGAATGCCCATGGAATAATAAACCGGCAACGACAGACACAATTTTTTTGTTTCTTACATTTTTCTGATCACGGAGCCCCGAAAAGCCCCGGAATATCTGTATACCTGTGAGCCTTATACCATTCCAGGTCATGCTCAGGCGGCTCAACCCCTTCAGGAATAGGCTTCTTCGAAAAGGTCTGAAAGTAAACAATACAGGCATCCTTCCATATTCTCGCATCCCTAACCTGTTTTACAAGCCTCTCTCGAACATTTTCATACCTTTCAGCATCAAGAAAAGGCTTCAGTCTGTCCCATTCTATCTGAATTTCACGTATCCCTTCGACTCCTTCATTATATTTCAGACACATCTCATCCCACAAAGTCCTGCCGGATTTTAGCTTATGATCCCATGATACATGATGGAACCATAATAAAAGGTTTTCCGGACAGGTTTCAACGTTATCGAATAATTCTCTTACAGGAGAAAAATACTGCGCAACTGCATTACTGCCGGAAGAAGACCTGTTAAACCCTACACCTTTTTCATCAGCACGGTGATAATATACTGAGGTCCAGTCCGGACGAGGATCTCTCGGGTCTCTGTCAAACCACGGACCCGGACCATAATGGGTACCTGCATACATAATATGATGCAAGCCCAGAGGAGTCCTGTAATTAACTGCTATTTCACGTGATTCAACCATAAATCCTGATATACTTCTAACAACATCTTCATCATTAGTAAATGTCATCCGCACCCATTCCTCAGCAATTTCTTCCGAACTCATATATGGATCCCATGCCAGTCTTCCGAAGGCATACCAGTTAGACTGTCCGAAAAGATGTCCTGTCCAGTTCCTGTCTGCTCCAATATTTGAAACTCCCGCCATTCCCGTAATGGGATAATCTGTTATGGTGCCATCTATCACTTTGGCTACCAGAGAGCCTTCTCCCATGCAATATGTGTCGGCTTTCAGGCATTCTTCGTATGAGGGAGCAAGGAAAGTGAGATGGGTTGTAAATCCAAAGTATTCCTGCAAAATCTGGAATTCCGGCATCAGTGGGGTTTTGGGCATTGCCCCGAAAAGAGGATGAAAAGGTTCTCTGGGCTGAAAGTCCAGAGGGCCGTTTTTGACCTGCAGAATTACATTCTCTCTGAACTTTCCGTCAAAAGGCATAAACTCATTAAAAGGTTGTTTAATACGGTCTTCAGGAACTTTATTATCGTATACAAAAGCTCTCCACATGATTATTCCTCCATGAGGGGCAACTGCATCAGCCAGCAGATTAGCTCCGTCAGCATGTGTTCTGTTATAATCAAGAGGCCCCGGCTGACCCTCAGAATTGGCTTTGACCACAAACCCTCCGAAATCCGGAATATACTTATATAACTCATCTACTGTCTTCTTCCACCATGCAATAACATCCTTATCGAGCGGATCAGCAGTATTTAGTTTCCCGATCTCCATCGGAGCCGTAACTTTAGCAGCCAGATAGACCCTTACTCCATATGGCCGGAAGACATCAGCAAGAGCTGCCACTTTTTCCATATATTCCGGTGTCAGAAGTCTTACATCGGCATTTACATTCGTCAGGACAGTACCATTTATTCCGATAGAAGCATTGGCCCTGGCATAATCAGTGTATCGTGGATCAAGCTTACCCGGCAGTTCATTCCACTTCCATATAGTATTGCCTGTAAATCCGCTTTCACCCATTGGAAGCATATCCCAGTGATTAAGAATTCTGACTTTCATCTTTGTTGAACTCATTACAGAAAGATTGTCCAGATTCTGATTCATCTGTATCATTCTTAACAAATGAAATACCCCATAAAGTACTCCTATATCATTTTTGGCAGCTATAACGATAAAATTTATACCATTGTGCCTGGTGTTTTCTATAAAATATCCTTCATCACCCGCTTCCTGCAGTTTATTTTCAGAATACATTTCAGCTATCAGTGAAGATGTTTCCGGTGTTCCGGCAACTATTGTTCCGTTTCCGGCAACTGAAACAGAAGGCAGGGTTCTTCCCAGCAATCCTTTCAGGGCAGTTTGCAACTCAGTCTCCGCTACTTTACAGGTAGGCGAATCACCGCTTATCATATAATTGGTAATTGTCTCCCTGTAATATTCCAGGATCTCAGGATTACTGACAAGATCATATCTTAGCCAGAGTCTGTATCCATCTTCAGCATTTAACGGAATAAAATCCACCAGCAGAAGTATACTGATCAACAACTTAATTAATGCTTTCATGTGTTTTAAGATTTATTTTTTGCATACGCTTTACTCTATCATACAATGTCTGTATTTCTATGTTATCAGATAATTTACGTAATAAACCGTTTTTGTATGGTTTAAAATATTCTCCGGAAAAGATAAAAGATTGTAAAGATCTTTATCTTATACCAGGTATATCTGTGTATTTGTGATTAATATAGAAATCCAGATCATGTTCAGGTTTTTCAAGATCTGAAGGAATGGGTTTCTTTGAAAAAGTCTGGAAATAAAGTAAGCAACCGTCTCTCCATATCTTTGCATCTCTCTCCTGTTTCTCAAGCAGGGTTTTTACCTCTTCAAACCGATCCCTGTCAATATACTTCTCTGTTTTTTCCCATTCACTCTGCATCCAACGGACATCATCAACACCTTCATGGTATAGATAACACATTTCATCCCATAAGCTTCTTCCCGATTTTAACCTGTGATCCCATGAGACATGATGAAACCATAACAACAGATTCTCCGGACAGGTTTCGATATTTTCATACAATTCTCTGACAGGTGGGAAATACTGGCTTACTGCGTTACTTCCTGAAGAGGTTCTGTCAAAACCTATCCCTGTAGCACTTGCCTGATGGTAATATACTGAAGTCCAGTCTTTTCTCCCCCTGCTCACCCATGGACCAGGCCCATAGTGATGACCTTCATGCATAATATGGTGTAATCCGAGAGGAGTCATATATTTCACGGCAGCTTCACGGGAGTCAAGCATAATTTTTCCTATTGTTTCCACTGCTTCCGGATTATTTGAGAAAGTCATTTTAATCCATTCATCTGCAATTGTTTCAGAATCAAGATAGGGGTCCCAGGCAAGACGTCCGAAAGCATACCAGTTTGACTGAGCGATTGGGTGACCGGTCCAGTTTCTTACATTTCCTGTATTAGCCACACCTGCTATTGCAGTAAGGTTGTGCTTTTCCAGCGATCCGTCAATTACATTTGCCACAAGCGATCCCTTTCCTCTGGCATAAGTATCCGATTTAAGACATTCTTCAAACAGAGGAGCCAGATAAACCAGATGAACCGAAGATCCCAGATATTCCTGTGTTATTTGTAATTCTGGCATAAGAGGAGTCTGCGGCATAGCTCCGAAAAGAGGATGGAATGGTTCCCTGGGCTGGAAATCGATTGGTCCGTTTTTTACCTGAATAATCACATTGTCCCTGAATTTACCATCAAGAGGAACAAATTCATTGTATGCCTGTTTAGCCCTGTCATCAGGTACATTGTTGTCATAAACAAAAGCTCTCCACATGATTATTCCCCCATGGCCGGATACTGCATCTGCCAGCATATTTGCCCCGTCGGCATGTGTCCTGTTGTAATCCTGAGGTCCAGGCTGGCCTTCGGAATTTGCCTTTACCACAAAACCACCAAAATCAGGTATATAACTATATATCTCATCTGCTTTTCTGGTCCACCATTCTTTAACGGCCGGGTCAAGGGGGTCAGCAGTTTTCAGATTACCTGTCTCAACAGGAGCACTGAATCTGGCAGTCAGGTATACTTTTAAACCATATGGTCTGAATACATCAGCCAGAGCAGCAACTTTAACAAGATAATCCTTTGTCAAAATCAATGCATTGGCATTTACATTGGTAAGAACGGTCCCGTTTATTCCGACAGAAGCATTAGCCCGGGCATAATCCGTATATCTTTGATCAGAAACATCCGGAAGTTCTTTCCAATCCCACAGAGACAAACCTGCATATCCCCTTTCAACCGACCTGTCAAGATTATCCCAGTGATTCAATAATCTCACTTTAATCTTTGGAGAACTGATAACAGATAGATTCTTCAGAGGCTCACATGTCTGTATCAGTCTGAGAAAATGAAATATACCATATAAAACCCCTATATCATCATTCGCTGCAATAAGGAGTACTTTTTTATTTCTGAACCTGGTATTCATCAGAATATACCCCTCTTTACCCAGTGAGGATAATTTATCTTCAATATTCAGAGAAGCAATAAGCGGAGAACCATCCGGAGTACCGGCCAGGATGACACCTTTCCCTGCGGGTGAAACCATTTCAGGAACACTTTCCCCCAACAGACCGTCAAGGCCTGTCTGTAATTCTTTTTTCGCCACTGCAAGAACAGGAGAATCGCCTTCAACAACCCATCCTTTTATTATCCTTCTGTATTCTTTGATGACTTTATGGTCTGTGACAGCATCATATCTCAGCCATAGTCTGTATCCATCTTCTGCATAAAGAGAGGTGAAGAAGAACAAGAAGGATACAACGAACAGAGATTTAAGCAATTTCTTCATAATATTCTAATGTTTTTTGGTTTGAAATCGTCATGCCTTTCTGACAGAAGATTCACGTATAATTATTTTATGATTAATAACGAATGTGCCGGTATTTTGGGATTGCAAATTGGTGAGTCTGTTGAGCAATATGCTTACAGCTGTTTCACCCATTTCCCTGGCAGGATAGTCCACTGTAGTCAGGTTAGGTTTTATAAACCTGCCAAGGGGTTCGTTATTAAAACCTGCCACTGCTATATCTAGGGGTATTCTGATACCTGCCTTTTCAAATTCTGAGATAATAGCCACCGCTGTTGCATCATTTGATGTGAAAACAGCATCGGGACGTTTTTCCATCCCGATTATCTTCCGGGCAAGATCGCTTCCTGCCATACTGGTCATATCACTTACTACAAGAAAGTTACTATTGAAAGAAAGATTATTATCCAGCAAGGCTTGTTTATAGCCACGAAACCTTTCTGAATATACATTCCTGAGCATATTGCCTCCAAGATGCATAATGTTTTTACAGCCCTGTTCAATGAGGTGTGTTGTTATCTCATATCCAGCCCTGTAATTATCTATTACTACATTTACACAATTATTACATTCCTTAACACGGTCAAAAAACACGACCGGTATGTTCTTTTTAAACAGGACATCAAAGTGTTCCATGTCACTGGAATCATAAGCCAGAGAAACCAGAAATCCATCAACCCGACTGTTAAAAAGCGTTGAAATACATAATTGCTCTTTTATACATGATTCCTGTGATTGAGCGATCAGAAGGCTGTAACCATTGTCAGAAGCAATTTTTTCTATTCCGGCAAGAGCCTCTGCCATAAAATAACTGTTCAGCCGGGGAACAACAACACCTATCGTATATGTCTTCTTTTGACGCAGGTTACTGGCAAATTTGTTATGACGATAACCCATCTTAGTTGCCACGTCTGTTATCCTGTTCCTTGTTTCCCTGTTAACACGGGGATTATTCTTCAAAGCCCTGCTTACAGTTGAAGGTGACAAATTAAGTACTTTTGCCACATCATATATAGTTATCTCCCTGTTCTCTTTCACATGAAAGCATTTATTTCCAAATATAAACAAAAACGAATGCTTTCTTCTGATCTGCATATTAATATTATGCAATCGATTGCACAGCTTATAGTTTTTTTTCCTACTTTAACACTTTCAAATTGTTTTTACTTTGTGAAACAAGATCCTATAAGAACATATTTTTTATTGTTACACAGAAGTTTTTACCTTTTTTTAGTTTATATATCAACAACTTATGCAAAATGCGAGAATTGATAATACAAAATATCCAATATCCTGAGACAACATAGTTTTTTATTACGATATTTGTATAGGATCATATTTTTTCTAAAAAACCCAAAGAACCAAAACTCATTGAATATGAAACCCACCTGTAATTATTACACTAACACGAATTAATATTATCAGGTATACTTATGGGTTCCATAAGGCCATTTAAAATTAAACTATAAGCTTATGAAAAGAAGAACCTTTATTACTAATTCAGTGACTGCAGCAGCCGGAACATTTATAATTCCAACCATTGTTCCATCTTCAGTTATTGGCAAGAATCCCCCGAGTGACAGGATCAATATAGGATGGATTGGTTGCGGAAGGCAGGGAAGAGGTGATGTCATTCAGGTAATGGGATTTGACACCGCAATGGTTACTGCTGTTTCTGATGTTGATTCAAACCGCATGATGCTCGGGAAACAATTTATTGACAGCTTTTATACCAAAAAGACAGGGAATGATACTTTCAGTAATGCAAAAACTTTTGCAGACTATAAAGACATGCTTCTTGACAGGTCCATTGATGCTGTTCTGATAACAACTCCTGACCACTGGCATTCTCAGCCGGGCATAGAAGCAGCTCTTGCAGGAAAAGATATCTACCTTGAGAAACCCACCTCTCTTACTATAGCTGAAGGGAGATTGCTCAGTGATATCGTCAGGCGCAGGAATATCATACTCCAGGTTGGAACTCAGCAACGTTCCTCTTTTCAATGGAGATTAGCTGCAGAACTCGTCAGGAACGGTCGTATCGGAAAACTCCACACTGTAAAAATCGGATTGCCGGGCGATCCTGCCGGGCCGGAAGCACCCGAAATGCCCATCCCCAAAAATCTGAATTACGATATGTGGCTTGGTTCAACCCCTGAAGTCTATTACACTGAGATACGGGTTCATCCTCAAAAAGATTTTGGCCGTCCCGGATGGCTCAGATGTGAACAGTTTGGAGCGGGAATGATAACCGGATGGGGGCAGCATCATTACGATTCGGCAGCCTGGGGAATGGACACTGAATTAACCGGCCCCGTATCTGTTGAGGCTGTGGCTCAGTTTCCAAAATCGGGACTATGGGACGTACATGGTGATTTTATGTCAATTGCAGAATATAAAAATGGTGTAACACAAATAACAAGTGGCAACTATCCTAACGGAGTGCGTTATGAAGGAACAGAAGGCTGGATTTTCGTTTCCCGCGGAAGCTACAGGGCGACAGAAAGTGATCCCGTCACTCAGGCTCAGGAATCCAAGGCTCTTGATGCAAGTGATCCCAAACTACTCAGTTCAGAAATTGGTCCTGATGAAATTCATCTGTATGAAAGTACATCACAACCCGGTAACTGGCTGGAATGTATCAAATCGCGCAAAGAACCGATCTCTCCTGTCGAAATAGGCCATCGTGCCTGTTCCGTATGTCTTGTCACTCATATAGCCATGAAACTTGGCAGGAAACTATACTGGGATCCGGACAAGGAGAGATTCATTAATGATGATGAAGCAAATAGTATGCTATCCCGTCCTCAGCGAGCTCCCTACGGAACAGATTACATTAAAATAAGCTGAAAAGAAGAAATCTACCAGACTTTCAACCCTGCTATACAACACAGCAGGGTTTATTTTTTGACCTGTGCCATACCAAACTTAATCCTGGTCTTTGTTTACAAAAACTATCTTTGAGGGTCTTCTGATCTTCTGAATAAACAATTCTTCATAGAACATAATTTGCAGGGATAAGCCAATCTTTTAACATCAGATCCGGCACCTATAATACCGCTTACAGATTTTAAAGGATCCATCAAAGCTGAAGAAGTCAGCCTGATACCACAAAAATTATCCGGGAAAAGACTGAAAAGCAAATATTGTTCCGACAGGTCCCATTCACAATAGCCCGGACTGAAACGGCTGGTAACACTTCTGCCTGAAGGTGCCATGGACATTTGCAGATGATCATACATCTTTTCTGCAGCCGCCTCGGCTATTTCGCTTCCCACTATATTATAAATATATCCACTCAGATAATCTCCTCTTTTCATTGCCTCTCTGCTTTTTAATTCTATCTCTTCACCTGCCGTGGCAAGAAAAAAAACAAGTATTTCTGAATTTCTGAGCTGATTGAAAATTATTTTCCCCACATTAAAATCCAGATCGTTGATTTTTAGAATCATTTCTGAAATGTTAAAGGTGAAATTTTCGAAAATTCTGTATTCCGCCTTGATATTATGAAAAGATTCTGACTCTTTAAGTATTTTTTCTATTGTCATTGATATGGGTTCAACAGAATCTCCTTTCTCATAACCCAAAAGCTTTTCTATACGTCTTACATCCAGATGCAGATCCTTAAAATCAAAGATAAAAGCGGACAATGCCATATTAGACTTCGAATTAGTATTAACTTTCTGACAGAGGTCTGAATAGAAAATGATTAATCCTCCCTGAAAGATGACGGAGGATTTAATCCCGACTCTGTCACTATCCTCTGAATAATTTCTTCCCAGCCCAGAGTCATCAGATGTATCCCGTTTATCCCATTTTTGTTTTTCAGTGAGTCAATTATTTCCAGTGATATTGTCAGTCCTTCTTCAGCTTCTCCGTCACCTGCATTTTCCATCCGTTTGAGAACATTATCAGGTAAAAAAACACCCGGAACTTTTTCATGAAGATATTTTGCGAGCTTATAACTTTTAAGCGGGGTTACTCCTGCCAGAATAAATACTTTATCAAGGATATTCCTTTTATCCAGATGTTCAAGCCACAATTCAAGTCTGTCAGGTTCAAATATTATATTTGTCTGGAAGAACTGTGCACCGGCATTCACTTTCTTATGATCGCGTATTGCCTGTAACTCAGGATCCTGTGCCATAGGTGATGTTGCTGCACCCAGAAAGAACATGGGCGGATATTTAATTTTTCTTCCGTCAAGGTATATCCCTTCATCTCTCATCCTTCTTAGTATCCACAGCATTTGCACAGAGTCCAGATCCACAAAATTCATACTGCCTCTTGGTGAAGGGCCGGCTTTTGGGCTGTCACCCGTAATGCACAGTATATTTTTAACTCCAAATTGGCCACTGCCTATAACCATAGACTGAAGCCCGGTCCGGGATGTATCCCGGGCTGCTATTTGTAATACTGCCTCGACATTAAGGTCATTAGCGACCTTGCAACCTGCCATACTTGACATTTTAGGATTAGCGGAAGAAGAATCTGTAAAATTAACTACAGTTACCCATGGTTTTACCAGTCCTATTTCACGTATCAGTTTTGCAGAGTTTGCGCCCAGAGGCGGAGTCACTTCTGTGGCCACTACAAATTCCCCTGCTCTTAATCTTTTTTCAAGGAGAGAAGCCGGTTCGGTGTAAGAAGGAGCATGGTATTGAGAATCTCCGTTCCACCATCCGGGCTGACGTATAGTCTTAAAAACTGAATCCCATACCTCTTTTTTATGTTTTTTGTCTTTGGAAAACAGGCTCTTAACAAAACGGGCAGTACCTGTAACCCTTATCTGTCTGATAACATCACCCCATGTTTCCATACCGGTCTTGTTCCAGTCAAGTGGAGGCAATACTTCAAGAAGGAGTTCTTCCCTTCCCATTTTTTTTGCTTTGCTATAAATAGCATTCCAGACACATTTTCTTGTTTCATCAATATAACAATTCCCTTCCCGGGTCACTCCACCGCAAGGGCCGTTCCGTAATCCTTTGGGACATTCCATGGGACATATAAATGCCGTTTCCTGCAAGAGACAATTTCCACACATACGGCAACCAAAAACAGGACCTTTAACTGCCAGTTCTATTCTGGCAAGCAGGCGTGAAGAAAATTTCTCCTTCTTAAAAGGATAAAAAGCAGGCTGCCACCTCCGGGCCGGTTTAAACACTGACATAAATGCAGATATTATAAAATTGAATTTTACTGTCGACTCTGGAAAAATTCAACGAACCTGACTGCGAAGTCATCTCTCCCGAGAACAAGGTCAGTAGCCCTTACCATTGCTGTAATTTTTTCAGGATTGGCAATGGGACAAGTAAGCCCGTTATATATTGACACAGCCATAAAGGAAGCATTAAGTGATTCTCTGTCAGGCAATCCAAAGGATATATTGCTGGCACCCTGAGTAATATTATGGCCCAGTCTGGTATGAATCAGCCTTATTGTTTCAAGAGTAACAATACAGGCCTGAGGGTCGGCGCTGACAGCCATAGCCAGCGGATCAATAATGATATCTTCAGCTTTGATACCGGCACTAATGGCTCTTTCAATAATCTTTTCAGCTATTGCCAGCCTTTTATCAGGAAGATTTGTTATCCCGTCATCATCCATACATAACCCGATTATAGCAGCACCATATTCTCTGGCAACAGGTAATAGTGTCTGTAATGATTTCTCTTCCCCGTTCACTGAATTAATAAGACATTTGCCTTCTGCAACTTTTAGAGAAGCTTCTATAGCCATGGGATTGGGAGAATCAAGACACAGGGGAACATCAAAATGGTCCTGAAGTACTTTTACAGTTTCCGGGAGTAGTTTGACATCATCAACTCCGGGAAACCCAACATTCACATCAAGAACATCAGCTCCGGCTTTTATCTGGGTTTCTGCAAGTTCCAGCACGAAGTCAAAATTATTTGCCTGGAGAGTGGATACAAGTTTCTTTCTCCTTGTGGGATTGATGCTCTCACCAATAATAACTACAGGTCCTTCAGTGCTAATGGCAACCTCTTTAGTTTTTCCTCTGAGTGTTGTTATCATACTTAGTCAGGATATGTTTTTATGATACCAGTTTATTCAGATAACTGACAGCCCCCTGGGGATCAGGAGAATAGAAATCCGCTCCTATCTGCAAACAAAAATCCATTGTCACTGGAGCACCACCAACAAGGACGATAAGGTCTGAGTGCTTTTCCTTTATTGCTGAAACAGTATTTTTCATATTTTCCATAGTAGTTGTAAGAAGAGCTGATAGTCCCACGACAGCATCCGGATTCTCTCCTATGGCCTTAAGAAACTTATCAGTACTGACATTAACACCCAGATCAATAACTTCCCATCCTCCTCCTTCTATCATCATAGATACAAGGTTTTTACCAATATCATGCAAATCACCATGAACAGTACCAATAATGAATTTGCCTTTTCTCCTTGTCTCTCCCGATACAAAAAATGGCTTTAAATGTTCCATCGCAGCACTCATTGCTTTTGCTGCCATAAGCATTTGTGGAACATATATCTGCTTTTTGCTGAATTTATCTCCAACTACCGACATGGCCGGGATCAGTGCATCATCAAGAATCTCTCCCGGTTTAATGCCTGACTCGAGAGCAAGTTTAGCAAGTTCATCAGCTCCTTCCTGACCCTTCATGTCAGGGGGATATGGAGATGCCTTGTTTATTTTACCGAATTCGACACAATGTGATATCTTTTCAAGAATTTCATTCATTATCGTTTTGTTTTATAGAAAATATAATAAATATCAACCTAAAATCCACATTCTACTTCCAGCTTCAAATTTATAAATATATTTTAGTAATGCAACCGATTGCATTACAGTAAATGTCTTATAGCAAAAAGCACCCGGCTTTGAAACCGGGAAGCCTGTTGATGCTATTCCTTATCCTGATAATAAACATATTGAACCTGGTGTTTTACTTAAAATAAAAGATATAAAAGATATCTTAAAGTTAGTTTCTTTTAATTACTTTTGAACGTGGTAAATAATCATTTAATGTAAAATAGTTTAAATTTTAAACATATGATCAGATATCTTTATTTAGTCATGGTTATCTTATTATCAGCCTCCTGTGGAAGAAGTACAAATGAAAATTTAAAATACCCTGATACCAGAAAAGGCGACGTAGTGGATACGATCTTTGGCGTTCCTGTTGCCGATCCTTACAGATGGCTTGAGGATGATATGTCAGAAGAAACTGAAGAATGGGTTAAAGCCCGGAATAATATCACTTTCGGATATCTTGACAAAATCCCCTACCGGGATCAGATACGAGAACGTCTGATGGAGATATGGAATTATGAAAAATTCAGTATCCCTTTCAGAGAGGGTGATTACATTTATTTTGCCAAAAATGATGGCCTCCAGAATCAATATGTGTATTACCGTCAAAAAGAAGGAGGAGACCCTGAACTTTTCCTCGATCCTAACAGTTTTTCTGCTGACGGCACTACTTCCCTCGCAGAAATGGGTTTCTCAAAAGATGGTTCCAGACTGGCATATTCTATTTCAGAAGGAGGATCCGACTGGCGCAAAATTATTGTCATGGACACCGATACAAAACAAATAATAGGAGACACTATAAAAGATGTCAAGTTTAGTGGTATTTCCTGGAAAGGGAATGAGGGATTTTATTATTCAAGCTACGACAAACCCCAGGGAAGTGAATTGTCTGCAAAAACAGATCACCATAAGCTTTATTTCCATAAGATGGGGACATCACAGAAAGAAGATAAAGTAGTATTTGGTTCTGATGTAAAAAGGAGATATGTTGACGGAGTAGTGACCGAAGATGACAGGTTCCTTATTGTTACTGCTGCTGAATCAACAACTGGGAATGAACTATATATAATGGACCTGACAAAACCAAGTAACAGTTTCATTACCATTGCCGGCAATTTCGATTATGAACATTATGTAATTAATAACGAAGGATCAAGGCTGTTTATTTCAACTAACCTAAACGCCCCTAACAGAAAAATAGTAACAGTTAACGCGGATAATCCGGGAATTGAAAACTGGACTGATCTTATTCCTGAAACGGAAAATGTTCTTAATCCCGCTACAGCTTCAGGTTATCTGTTTGCTAATTATCTCAGGGATGCTGTTTCATACATAAAACAATTTGATCTCAACGGACAGCTTATCCGTGAAATTGAACTACCCGGACCGGGAACTGCCGGGGGCTTTTCCGGGAAAAATTCAGATAAAGATGTGTATTATTCTTTTACCAATTACACTACTCCTACTGTGATGTACAAAATGGATCCTGTGACAGGTGAAGCAGAAATTTACAAAAAACCTGAAGTCAGATTTAACAGTGATTCTTACATTTCAGAGCAGGTTTTCTATGAATCAGCTGATGGAACTAAGATACCTATGATAATAACTTACAGCAAGGATACTCAACGTAACGGTAAAAATCCCACTATTCTATATGGATATGGCGGTTTCAGTATCAGTGAGACCCCTGAATTTTCTGTCACTACCGCTCTGTGGCTTGAAATGGGAGGCATCTATGCTGTTCCCAATATACGCGGAGGAGGTGAATACGGAGAAAAATGGCATTTGGCAGGTACCAAAATGAACAAACAAAATGTCTTCGACGATTTTATCTCAGCTGCACAATATCTTACAGATAATAATTATACTTCTACTCCATATCTTGCCGTAAGGGGAGGATCAAACGGGGGTCTGCTGGTAGGTGCAGTCATGACACAGAGACCTGATATGTTTGCAGTAGCTCTTCCGGCTGTAGGCGTTCTTGATATGCTCCGTTACCATAAATTCACAGCAGGAGCCGGCTGGGCTTATGATTACGGCACTGCTGATGATAATCCTGAAATGTTCAGATATCTGCTGGGTTACTCTCCTTTACATAATATCAAGGAAGGAGTTAATTACCCTGCCACCCTTATAACAACAAGCGACCATGATGACCGGGTAGTCCCTGCTCATTCATTTAAGTTTGCTGCCACTCTGCAGGAAAAACACTCAGGCAATAATCCTGTCATTATCAGGATAGAAACAAATGCCGGTCATGGAGCAGGAACTCCGGTAAGCAAATCGATAGAGCAATATGCCGATATATTCAGCTTCACTTTATGGAATATGGGAATTAAAAAACTGAAATAATCCACCGTTAATGTCAGAAATAACACTGCGCTGTGGCATTGTCGGATCTGGTTTTGCTGCCAGATTTCACTATGAAGCACTGCAAAGAGTTTATGGTGTAAAGACCCTTATTACAGGAGCCTGGTCGCCTACAAAAGAAAAACTTGAACAATTCACAGGACCCAGAAATATTCGTCCTTTCAATAATCTTGAAGAGCTTATCATTCAAAATGACATCCTTCATGTGTGCACTCCACCCTCCACACACGAAGACATTGTCTCTGAGGTGCTTGCAAACGACCGGGATGTAATTGTTGAAAAACCTTTTACCGGATATTTCGGAGACGGAACAGAAAACTTTAACGGAGATCTTTTTTCACGCGAAACTGGTCTGGAAAAAACACTTGACAGTCTTAAACGAATGCTGGATGCTGAAAAGAAGAGTAAAGGCAGGATAATGTACGCCGAAAACTGGATTTTTGCACCGGCAATAATTAAAGAGCGTGAAATACTCAAAAAGACAAGAGCCCAGATATTGTGGATACATGGAGAACAATCCCATTCCGGGTCCCACTCACTCAGTTATGGTCAATGGAGATATTCAGGAGGAGGGTCGATGATAGGCAAAGGATGTCACCCCCTGTCTGCCGCCCTCTATCTTAAACAGGTTGAGGGAATAGTTCGCTTTTCAAAACCTGTCAGACCTGTCTCAGTCTCTGCCCGTACCCATGCCCTTACCAGAATGCCCGGATACTCAGACGAGGGTTACTTGAAAACTTATTACAGGGATATAGAAGATTTTGCACTAATGCATGTTGTTTTTGAAGACGGCACCTTTGCTGATATCTTTGCAAGTGAGCTGGTCCTGGGAGGAGTAAAAAACCAGCTTGAGATAAACACCTCCAACCACCGTACAATATGCAATATCAATCCCAACAATGCTATGCAGACTTACACTCCTGATAAAAACCATTTTCAGGATATTTACATTGTAGAAAAAACAGAGACCAAAGAAGGGTGGTCATCTGTTTCTCCGGATGAATCGTGGTTTACCGGCTATCAGAATGAAATGGAAACATTTTACCGGGCTGCAGCATACAATGAACCAGTTGAAAGCAACAGCACACTGGCAGCCGATGTAATTGCAACTATATATACCGGATACCTTTCAGCAGAAAAGAAAGGAACTGAAATACCCGTAACTTTGCTATAGATCAGTTCCTCTCCTGAAAGTGATCATTATCAGGCTTTTCAGAATGTATATCGTATCGAAAGAGCAGCTCCGTCAGCAAAAAAACGGGAATACCCGACTAAGTTAAATGCCGGCTTCCAGTCGATACTGATATTCACAGGTATTTCTGCTATATTGTATTCAAGCCCTATAATCCCATCAATTCCCAATACAGTGTACACTTCACCCAGTTCTCCCCATGAAGTATTATCTCCATTGTAGAAACCAAGATGTGCTCCAACACCGTAATACCAGTTAAGACGGTCTACATCAAAGGCCCTGTTATGAATTTCATATAAACCGGTTACCTCAAATCCCTGCCATCTTGTGGAAAAGAGACCTTCAACAGCAGCTTTTTCACTAACGAAATGTTTTACTGTAAGACCCAGATAAGGGCCTCCCCTGAACCCGATAGCAGTATTGTAATCCTGGGCACTGACAAGTGCACTAATTCCAAATACAAGTGTTAGTGTTATAAGTAGTTTTCTCATAATAATTATAATTTTAGAATTAAGCTATAAACATAATATTTTTTGTTTTTAGTAAAAAATTAAAAAAAAGATGTACAGCCTGAAACAGGAAAACAGGAACAGGTATTTATATCTTAAGGAATTTATATTTTTATATTTTCAAAATAAAATGCCACATCTTTTCCCTTAATTTGCAAAAAATAGTTCTTATAACATGTCAGCAGGACTGACATAAAAACCTGTATTACCATGCCACTTAACATATCAGATAATTTACCGGCAGTTAAGATCCTTGAAGAAGAGAATATCTTCGTGATGAGACAGACACGGGCTGTTCATCAGGATATTAGACCATTACAGATCCTGATATTCAATCTGATGCCTGTCAAGATCACTACTGAAACCCAGATCCTGAGATTGCTCTCCAACACTCCCCTCCAGGTCGAAATAACCCTTATATATACAAAGATGCATCTTTCAAAAAATACTCCCAGAGAACATCTGGATGCATTTTATAAAACCTTTGATGACATTTCGACTCATAAATATGACGGTATGATAATAACCGGTGCTCCAATCGAGCATCTTGAGTTCACGGAGGTTGATTATTGGGATGAAATGGTGCGTATCATGGACTGGGCAAATGATCATGTTACATCTACATTGTATATCTGCTGGGCTTCTCAGGCAGGTCTCTATCATCACTATGGGATACCTAAATACATGAGAAAACAAAAGATATCCGGTGTTTTTAATCATAAAGTATACAATAAGACAAATCTGCTTCTCAGAGGTTTTGATGATGAATTTCTGGCTCCTCACTCAAGATATACTGAAGTCAGAAGAGAAGATATAGAGAAGATTAAAGAACTTGACATACTGGCTGATTCAGATGAAGCAGGGATATACCTTGTGGCATCAGAGGATCTTCGACGGGTTTTCATAACAGGCCATTCTGAATATGATCCTCTTACTCTTAAAAATGAATATGAAAGGGATCTTCTTAAAGGACTCGACATTTCAATCCCTGAAAATTATTTCCCCAACGATGATCCTGCAAAGTATCCAATGGTCAAATGGAGAAGTCACGCCCACCTTCTGTTCTCCAACTGGCTTAATTATTGTGTATATCAGGTAACTCCATTTTTGCTTGAAAATGGAAATACGCGTTAAGGTGTATATTTTTTTAAATCTTTAAAAAAATAACTAACATTGCATGCCCTTCTATCAGGTAAAACAGAATTGTACATTAACATTATGAAAAAAATATAAACATGGACAAAACAACTGAAGACAAAAAAGGAATAACAGTTGCAATTGGTTGTGATCCCAATGCAGCGGATCTAAAAAAAATCGTCATCTCTCAGCTTGAACAGCTGGGGTATAGTGTTACTGATTTTGGAAGCGATGATCCTATATATGCCAGAGTAGCATTTGCCGTGGGAGAAGCCGTTGCTGCCAAAAAATTTGACCGGGGTATTTTGCTGTGCGGGACAGGCATAGGAATGAGTATTGCAGCAAATAAAGTGCCCGGCATTTATGCTGCACTTTGCGCGGACACTTACTCAGCAGAGAGAGCTATAAAAAGCAATAATGCAAACGTACTCACCATAGGAGCATTTACTACCGGAGTTGAAGTAGCCAGACAAATAGTTAAGGTCTGGATGGAATCCAGGTGGCAAACAGGAACGGGTTCTGAGCCCAAGGTTGCCAGTTATGTGGAATATGCAAAAAAACACCAGGTATAAACACTCCGGAATACAAAATATTTTAATGGATAAAACAGAACTACTAAAACTTGAAATCACTGCACTTAAAATCAGGCGTAATATCTTGCGTCTGATAAAAGCAGGAGAGGCAGGTCATGTAGGAGGAGCTCTTTCCTCTGTAGAGATAGTGACTGCCCTTTATTTTAAATTGCTGAACATTGATCCTGCCAATCCAAAATGGCCACAGCGTGACCGTTTTGTGCTATCGGCAGGACATAAATGTCTTGTACTTTACGCTGCCCTTGCCGAACGTGGTTTTTTCGACGAATCGGTGCTTGATACCTATGGAGCCCTTGACAGTCCTGTCCCTGGCCATCCTAACATGCATAAACTACCAGGTATTGAGACCAATACCGGTGCTTTGGGTCACGGATTGTCCATAGCCGGAGGGATGGCCCTAGGACTACGTCTGGATAAATCTCCTGCCAGAGTATATGTACTAATGGGTGACGGAGAACTGGCTGAAGGGTCCAACTGGGAAGCAGCCTCAGCAGCATCCATGCATAAACTTGACAATATGCTGGTCTTTATAGACAGAAATCATCTTCAGATAAGTGGCAAAACAACTGATGTGATGAGTTATGAACCCCTTGATGAAAGGTGGAGATCTTTTGGATGGAGTGTCAGGGTAATTGATGGCCACGACTTCAATGCAATAATAAACAATGCCAGTGAAATCCCTTTTGAAAAAGGGAAACCATCTCTCATAATTGCCGATACTATTAAGTCGAAAGGCTTTGGGTTTGCAGAAGGCAAGGTCAATTACCATTACTGGAAATCAAACCCTGAAGAAATGGAAAAGGCTGAACAAGACCTTGATAATATTGAAGAGCAACTGAAAGAAAAAATGGAAAGGAGTGGCGATGAATGAAATGTTAGATCCCAGAAAAACATTTGGAGAAGCTGTTATTGAAGCTGCAAAGAAAAATCCTGATATTGTTGTGCTGTCGGCTGACAGCGGATCAGGATCAGGTCTTAAGGATTTCCCTTCACTCTTTCCGGGAAGACATTTTGAATTTGGCATTATGGAGCAGGGAATTATGGGTTACGCTTCAGGACTTGCAACAACAGGCAAGATACCTGTTTTTGCAGCTATTGCCCCTTTCGTAACAGCCCGTCCGTTTGAGATGTTCCGTAATGACCTGGGGTATATGAACCAGAACGTAAAAGTCGTTGGCCGTTGTGCCAGCCTTACCTACAATCAGCTGGGGGCTACTCACCATTCAATTGATGATGTTGCAATCATTCGTACAATTCCCGGTGTTACCATTATCAATCCAGGCGACCCTGTTACTATAAAAAAAGGCGTTAATGCTATGATAGAACATACGGGGCCCTGTTATATGAAAATAGGAAGCCCTAAAATGCCTGTCCTTTACCCGGAGGATATTGATTTCAGGCTGGGCAAAGGAATAATAGTAAAAGATGGTCGTGATGTTGCCCTGATAGGTACCGGGACAGTTCTTTCCAAAGCTTTTATTGCCGCCAGACTTCTCGAAGAAGCAGGCATCAGTGTGCGTCTCATTGATATACATACCATCAAGCCTCTTGATCGTGAACTGATACTCAGTACAGCAAGTGATATAGGAAGAATTGTTACTGTGGAGGAGCATTTCATAACCGGCGGCCTGGGGAGTACCATAGCTGAATTATGCAGCCAGGAATATCCGGTAAAAATGAAAATGATTGGTATTGGGGATCAATATGCCAGTAACGGACCTTATGAAGAATTGCTGGGGAAATACGGGCTACAACCCGAACAAATAAAAGAAACGGTAATCAAATTTCTTAATACTAAATAAAACCTGTAATCTAATATGAAAAATTCTGGAGCAATAAAAATGTACCTTGCTATAGCTGCATTACTTGCTATAGCTGAGATCGTTCTCCTGGCGTCGGGGAACGGGAACCTGCCTGTTTCAGGCCTGGTTCTTTTTATCATGTTTTATGCATTAGCCTTTAGTGCACAAAAATCAGAGAAATTCAAGGGACTTTCCTTTACTCTTCAAATTTTTGCTTTCGTATCCTTTACCCTGTATTTTCCTGAAATGTTCACAGACTGGGGCTTTGACACAAACAAGATGATAGTCCCTTCTATTCAGGTAATCATGTTCGGCATGGGAACAAAATTAAACCTCGGTGATTTCGTCAGGGAGTTTAAAAAACCCATAGTAGTAATTGCCGGAACAATAATGGTTTTTGTAATTATGCCACTCGCCGGTCTTCTGATAATAAAAATATGGAATTTCCCTCCGGAAGTAGCTGCCGGTATCATTCTTGTCGGTGCCTGCCCCGGTGGTGTTGCATCAAATGTTATGGCATATCTTGCCAAAGGCAATCTTGCTCTTTCAGTAACTGTAACAACATTTGCCACCCTTCTTTCACCCATCCTGACTCCTCTTATAATGATGTTGTTTGCAGGCCAGCTTATTGAAGTTAATGCCACAAGCATGATGATAAGCATAGTAAACATGATACTTATCCCCATATTTGCCGGGGTTGTTGCAAATAAGATCCTTTACGGTAATATGGCATGGACAAAGAAAGATTCAAATATGATTCTTCTTGCCGTTATATCTTTTATTACAGGTATTGCTCTTATCTTCGTTCCCTTTGCTGAAGTTGTCAAATCAATGCAGACAGGTCTTATCCTTGTAGCATGGGCAGTATCAATACTTTCTGTTACAATTGTTGTGATGCGCAGGAAAAATGGCCCGGAAGACTGGATGGAATTAGTTCTTCCCAAATTATCCCTTACAGCCATTATGTTATATATTGTTGTTGTTGCTGCACATAACAAAGCAACCCTGCTGGCAATAGGCCCTGCTCTTTTCCTCGCAACAATTGCTCATAATCTTATCGGCTTTATGCTGGGATTTGGTACTTCCAAGGCCTTACGCCTGAGTGATGCTGATACCAGAGCTCTGACAATTGAGGTGGGACTTAAGAATTCAGGTCTTGCAGTAGGACTTGCCTATGATGTACTGAAAAGTACAGCGGCTGCTCTTGCCCCGCTTATCTTCGGTACCTGGATGAATATTGCAGGCTCATCACTTGCGAGCTTCTGGAGTCAGAAAGAACCAAAAGAAAAGCCCGTTAAAGAGAGAAAGACTTCCTAGGAAGTCTCCGGATACAAACAAAAGAGAGGGTGTCTCAAAAGGGCACTCTCTTTTTTTTATATGTTCATTTCTTTTTGTTCGTCCAAAAAGAAACGAACCAAAGAAAAA
>ERZ795057.1066-NODE-1066-length-25287-cov-10.003686_pt1 | contig 25287 bp, 24 predicted proteins | sample MGYA00375141_ERZ795057 | MGnify/ENA primary metagenome ERZ795057 (study PRJEB30186, sample SAMN05720163) | activated sludge metagenome | isolation source: Anaerobic digester | place: Hong Kong | collected 2015-01-26 ... | reverse complement strand
CCACAGCCAAAACCGGGCATATGCCAGGATGAAACCAGGTAAATATGCAGCGCAAGGATGGTAAATATCAGCCATCCATTGCTTTTCCGGGTAAAAACCATGAAGAGCAGCCCAATAACCATAAAACCAAAAAGCGGGACGTATACCAACAGCCCGTTATCCGGCGAAAACATCACTTTAGTAATTTCTGGACTATTCCAGAATATAAAGCCCTCGTTCCCATAAGAGTAGTAAAACAAATTTCCGGAAATAAAATTCCAGTAGAGCAGCTGGGGCAAGAACACCAATGTTGCAGTACACAGAATAATTAAAAGATTTAGTGGCCTGAAAAGAACTCGCAGGCGGGCTTTCAGTTCAGCAATTAATTTTACATCCAGCAGCAGAATTACAGGAAGAAAAATCACATTGCTTGGCCTTACAATTACAATGAGAGATGCCAGCAGGCTTATCAAAAAAATGCGACCGGTACCGGATTTTGTTTTGAGATTGCCGGTGACCAGCAACAGAAAACCAAAGAGGGCAAAAGAGTAGACGTGCGACATCAGGGAATCCCTGAAGGTATAGTAGAACAAATTGGTGGCACCAACGATCAGCAAAACAGTCAGCGCTGACACTACTGACGAAAACCGCTTCCGCAGGAAAAGCCACAGGGCAATCACACCGGCCAGGAGGTAAAAAATCGCAGCCATGTATGTATAATTCAGGTAAGCGGGCGAAAAACCATCCGCCGTTTCACCGGATGCCAGCTGAATCAGGTGCGTGATTATAAAAAACGGACTGGTTAATAATGCTACGCCACAGGTGTATTTGGTAACCAGCTTGCCCCTGTAAAAACTGAAACCGTCACCTATCCTGACATCAATACTGTCGGGATAAGAAGACTCGTAAAATCCGTATATAAATGCAGCCGGCAGATAAATATAATACCCGGATTTATCTGCATATATCTCTGACCTCCAGTCTCCTGCAGGATAATCATTCAATTCCCCGGCAACTTTGACCAGTGATAAATATATTATCAGAAACACGCCAGCGCCATAAAGCCACCGAATAATCCCGTTTTCAGATTTTCTCATTCCCCGGACAGATCTGTTATTGCCATGGCCGATATGACATCATTAAATTCGTTTGCCTGTCACCAGGGATTTACCTGATATTACAGAGCAGCATTTTCTCATTTCCGATAAATGCTTCAAGTCTGTCGCCGATAACTACCGGACCTACGCCTGCCGGAGTCCCTGTAAAGATGTAATCGCCCTGCTTCAGGGTTACAAATCGCGATACATAGGCGATTATTGCATCAAAGGAGAAGATCATATCCTGTGAATTTCCCTGCTGCACGACTTCACCGTTTTTATAAAGGCCGAAAGCGATGTTATTCAGATCATGAAAAGCGGAAACCGTTATAAATTCGCTGACCGGCGCGGAGAAATCAAAAGCTTTCGCCATTTCCCAGGGGAGGCCTTTTTCTTTAGCCTTTTTTTGCAGATCGCGGGCAGTAAAATCAATGCCTACCCCTATTCCATCGTAATAGGTGTGCGCAAATTTTTCCTGTATATGCTTTCCTACCTTGTTGATGTGAAGAACAAGTTCAACTTCATAATGGATGTCGCTTGAGAATGATGGATAGAAAAAAGGCTGATTATTGCGCAACTGGGCAGACTCGGGCTTCATAAAAAAAACAGGCTCAGCCGGAACCGGGTTGTTCAGCTCCTTTGCATGCTCTGAATAATTGCGACCAATACAGATAATCTTCATGATGCGATGATTTAAGTTTCAGACAATCCGCCGGCAAATGATCTCTGACGGAAAACAATTTACCGGCCAATGATATGCGATCCTTCTTTAAAACATTCCGATCATACAGCACCGGCTCCTTCGTTTACCAGGCCCTGATTAACGGTGAACAGCTTATGATCAATACTTGCTGATTCAAATATTTTATTGACTCTTTCAGGCTGGGTATCCGTGATAAATACCTGTCCGAAAGAATTGTCGCCAACCAGGTGTATAAGCTGGGAAACGCGTTCATTGTCAAGTTTATCGAAGATATCGTCAAGCAACAGAATGGGCTTGTAGCCTTTAATTCCCTGGGTATAATCAAATTGCGCCAGTTTAATTGCAAGCACAAATGATTTTTGCTGCCCCTGTGAGCCAAACTTCTTCACAGGATAGCCACCGATGGTAAATTCCAGGTCATCTTTATGAACGCCCGCAGTGGTAAACCGGGAGGCGAGGTCGCGCTGAAGCCCCGATTGCAGCAGTTTACCGAGTGAGGAATCACGCATATCAGATGCATAGACTATATCTACCAGATCCCTTCCGTTGCTGATAAATTCAAAATATTTCCTGAAAACCGGCAGGAATCCATCAATAAATACATTTCTGCGAGCAAAAATCCGGGCGGCAGGGCCGGCCATTTGTTCATCCCAGATTTCCAGTGATGTTTTATCAAAATATCTTTTCTCGGCAAAATCCTTTAAGAGTGCATTCCTTTGCGAAAGCGCCTTGTTATAGGTAATCAGGTCGTCGAGGTACATCCGGTCGAACTGGGATATTACCGAATCCATATATTTCCGCCGGAGTTCGCTGCCTTCGTTGATCATATCGCGATCGTAAGGTGACACCATCACCAATGGGAAAGCTCCTATATGATCAGCCATGCGGTCATAATCCTTGGTATTGATCCGGAACTGTTTTTTCTGGTTCCGGCGCTGAATACAACTGACTTCATCATTGCCGTTACCATTCCGGACAAACTGACCATGAATGGCAAAATAGTCCTCTCCGTGCCGGATATTCTGACTGTCGATCAGGTTAAAATAGCTTTTGGTAAACGACAGGTAATAGATGGCATCCAGCAGATTGGTTTTACCGGCACCGTTCCGGCCTGTGAAACAGTTAATTTTTTCAGAAAACCCCAGCGACGCCTCACTGTAATTTTTAAAATTGTATAATGTAAGTTTCCTGAGGTACATGCATCAAAGGTTATTTTGAACAATGGCTTTGATTCTGTCTGCCACTTCTTCCATCAGCCAGCGCGGTGTGGAGGTCGCCCCTGAAATACCGATGCTGCGGGCGCCGGCAAACCAGTTATCAAGCTCAGACGGGCTTCCAACGACATAGGTTTTTGAGTTGATTTCGCGGGCGATGCCTGACAGATAGCGTCCATTTGAACTTTCCGACCCTGTTACAAAGATAATCACATCATGTTTCTTTGCAAACTCCCTCAAGCGGGGAGCTCTTTGACTCATCTGACGACAGATGCTGTTGTGGATGGTTACCAGGTCATCCCTGCCGGTCTGCTGCAAAGAATTTTCCAGAATACGACGGCAAATAGCATCATACTCCTCCTCTCCGGCCGTTGTCTGGGCATAAACATGCAATGGCTGGTTATAATCGATCAAACCGGTCTCTTCAATTTTACTGATGAGCATGGCATTGCCCTCTGTATGACCCAGAAGACCGGTAATTTCGGGATGACCCGGTTTGCCGGAAATAATAACCATCCCGCTGCCCTTCTCCCGGAACTGCCTGCTGCTTTCCTTTACTTTATGCTGCAGCCTCAGCACAACCGGACATGTGGCATCAACTACCGAAGTATTATTATTTTTAAGAATCCTGTAGGTTTCCGGAGGTTCTCCGTGAGCGCGGATAAAGACGGTTTTCATGTCACTTTTTATCTCTCCGTGCCGTATAAAATGCATCCCTAACCTGTTCAGGCGCTCCAGCTCTTTTTCATTGTGGACCAGGTTACCCAGACAGTAAATGGAATCCCCACGCAGAAGCCTGTCTTCCGCAATCTTTATGGCACGGTTTACGCCCGAACAAAATCCGGAGGAATGATCAATCTCAATTACGGGAATTGCAGGATTCATGCTGCAAAAGTAAGCAATGAATGCGGTACTTTTACAGGCCGTTGAAGCAAAAACTACTGCAGACCGCCATCCGCGGTTTTTCTGTTTTCGCCGAAATCAGACAGGTTAAAAGCGACACTCAGGAAGTTTGGAGACCCGGCCAGATGGTAGGCGGAACGGGCGTAAGAAAAATTAAACTTCGATACCCTCAGGCCTATCCCCCATGAAAAACCAACGGTAGAACGCTTACTGTCAACTTTCATTTCCTGGCGGCGCTGGTAGTTGTAGCCCAAGCGGAGACTGAAATTCTTCGAAGGAATAAACTCCCCTCCGATTACGACATGCCGCATCGCTTTGTCGGCAAATTCACCCGCCTTGCTTTTCGTTTTTACTTCACCTGTAAAGGGATCAATTTCATCTGCAGCGGGATCATCGTATGTAAGGTCCCACTTCTGGAGGTTGGTGAGCAGCACCGAATACCGGAAAGGCAAATGCTGCAGTCTTTTTGAGATACCCAGCTGAATTTCAAAAGGAAGTGGTTCATTATTCCCCGCGGTATAGGTTTTAAGCTGTCTTCCAATATTCCGGGCGATCAAAGAAGCGGTAAATCCGGAAGGTGCATGGTATGTTCCGGCAACATCCACGCCAAGCCCGAATGAATTGTAGGTTTCAAATGTCGAATAAATGGTCTTCAGATTGGCTCCGATACTGAACAGGGAATCAAGGCGACGCCCCCAGCCCAGTACCAGGGCAAATTCACCGGCTGAAAATTCACCGGCATCTTCGGCAAGAATGCCTGTTTCATCAGTATACGTAAAACGGCCGTAATTGATATATTGCATGCTGGCAGCAAAACTGCCGGCCTTCTCGTAAGTTCTGGAATAACTGGCAAACCCGTAATTAATATCTGAAAAATAGTCCACAAAGTTTAAAGAAACGGCATTGTGCATTTCCCTGGTGATCAGTGATGGATTGTTCAGTCCGACTGATAAATCATTATCTGAAATGGCCACGAAATTGCCACCCATAGCTGCCACACGCGGAGAGTTGGGCAGATTCAGGAAACGGTAAGTGCTTGTACCCCCGATCTGTGCCTGAACACCGGCACAGACGATAAAACTAAGGATAATAGTTAGTTGAAAAGACAATTTTCGGATCACAGTATAGCTTTTATATCAGTGTGCAAATGTAAGAGAACAGCAGTTAATCTGGTAACAAACGGCATCAGGATTCGAATATTGCGGCATTAAAGTAAAATTGTCCAAAAAATCCCCCTGCCTGAAAAAATAAAACAGATCTCTGCTCAACGGTTTTTGTTAATCAGGGCTATGAATGAAAACGCCGGAAGATTGCTGTCATTCCGGCGTTTAAATCCTGTAGTCCGTTTATTCCCCGATCTGCCTCCGTATCAGGTTCAGGGCACTGCCTGCCATAAACCATTCAATCTGAGACTGATTATAGGTATGGTTTACAACCAGGCTTTCAGTGGTTCCGTCTGCATGATCAAGTTTAAGTAAAAATGGCCTGCCGGGTGCAAAATCTTTCAATCCGCTTACAGAAACAAGGTCATCCTCGCGCACTTTATCATAATCTGCTTTATCTGCGAAAGTGAGGGCCAGCATTCCCTGCTTTTTCAGGTTTGTTTCATGAATCCTTGCAAAGGATTTTACAAGTACCACCTTAACGCCCAGGTGACGGGGTTCCATGGCAGCGTGTTCACGCGAAGAACCTTCACCATAGTTTTCATCACCTACAACGATTGACCCGATGCCAGCAGCCTTGTATGCCCTGGCAACCGCAGGAACAGCATCATAACCGCCTGTAAGGCCGTTCTTTACAAAATTGGTTTTTCCGTTATAATAATTGACTGCTCCGATCAGGAGGTTGTCCGAAATATTATCCAGGTGGCCGCGAAATCTCAACCATGGACCAGCCATTGAGATATGATCTGTTGTGCATTTACCTTTGGCTTTAATCAGCAGCCGCAATCCCATCATGTCGTTTCCGTCCCAGGCAGGAAAAGGCTGAAGTAACTGCAGGCGCGAAGAATCAGGTTTTACAACCACCCTGACGTCGCTTCCATCTTCCATAGGCGCTACATAACCGGCATCTCTCACCTCAAAACCATCCGGTGGAAGTTCGAGCCCTTCGGGCATATCCAGCGAAACCCACTCTCCGTTTTCATTCTGCAGTTTGTCGGTCAGTGGATTAAAAGTCAGGGAACCTGCGATGGTCATTGCTGTGACTATTTCAGGCGAAGCCACAAAACCATGGGTATTCGGGTTACCATCGTTTCTTTTGGCGAAGTTTCTGTTAAATGAGGTAATAATTGAATTTTTTCGTTCAGGGTCATTGGTATGGCGTTTCCATTGGCCGATACAGGGGCCGCAGGCATTGGCCATCACCACGCCGCCGATATCCTCGAAAACATCGAGTAATCCATCGCGTTCGGTAGTGTAGCGGATCTGCTCTGAACCGGGCGTAATGATGAACTCACTCTTCACTTTGAGTTTTTTCTGTTTTGCCTGACGGGCAACAGAAGCCGCACGGGTAAGGTCTTCGTAGGATGAATTGGTACACGATCCGATAAGCCCGACTTCAAGCGTCAGCGGATAGTTCTTCTCTTTCACAATTTTCACGAACTCAGAAATACCGTATGCCGCGTCAGGTGTAAACGGGCCATTGATATGAGGTTCCAGTTCCGATAGGTTGATTTCAATCAACTGATCATAGTATTTTTCAGGATTCTGATACACTTCCTCATCCGAACGAAGGTCGGCTGTAATCTGATCGGCCAGATCAGCTACAACAGCCCTGCCGGTTTCGCGGAGATAGACACTCATTTTTTCATCATAACCAAAGATGGAAGTTGTCGCTCCGATTTCTGCACCCATATTGCAAATGGTACCCTTTCCTGTTGCAGAAATGGCATCCGCCCCTTCGCCAAAATATTCAACAATGGCACCGGTACCTCCTTTTACGGTAAGTATCCCGGCCACTTTCAGGATTACATCCTTGGCAGATGTCCATCCGTTAAGCCTGCCGGTGAGTTTTACACCTATCAGCCTGGGCATTTTAAGTTCCCATGCCATTCCGGACATTACATCCACAGCGTCAGCACCCCCGACACCTATGGCGATCATCCCCAATCCGCCGGCGTTCACGGTATGCGAATCGGTACCAATCATCATTCCTCCGGGAAATGCGTAATTCTCCAGTACCACCTGATGAATTATTCCTGCACCGGGCTTCCAGAAACCGATGCCGTATTTGTTGGATACGGATTGCAAAAAATCAAAAACTTCCCTGTTCTGATCCAGGGCGGCATCAAGATCGGCCTGTGCTCCGGAATGTGCCTGAATCAGATGATCACAATGCACCGTGGAAGGAACAGCGGTCCTGCTTCGACCTGCATTCATAAACTGCAACAGCGCCATCTGGGCCGTGGCATCCTGCATGGCAACCCTGTCGGGCGCAAAGTTTACATAATCATCACCCCTTGAGTAGGGCTTAAACTCCTCTCCTTCAAACAGATGGGAATAGAGGATTTTTTCACTCAGTGTCAGCGGTCTGCCAAGCAGGGCTCTGGCATTTTTTACCCTTTGGGGCATCGCTGCATAAACACGTTGAATCAGGTCAAGATCGAAAAGCATAAGAATTAAAGATCAGGCTTGTTAAAAATAAACCATTGGCAGTTCCTTGTTCTGGCAAGTGACTGAATATACCGGATTACGGGATTTGACAAAAGTATCAGACGCTGTGAGAATCAACAGCAATAACAGCCGAATCCTGGTTTTGTTTACACATCGGCAGGCTTCACTCCATCCTTTTCAGGTGCCTTTATCACCTGTAAAATAATCATCCTTGTTTTTAAATAACACATTAAAGGTGGTCAGGCTGCCGTAAATACGTGTAATATACTGCTGAATATTTACTTTATCCTCATCGCTCAGCGCGCTTGAATTAACCCTTTGCTCCAGCACGCGCAAACGGTCGCGCACCATTACAATTTTATGAAAAAATGCATCAATCGGAACTTCTTTCTCTTTCAGGGTCGGATCGCCCGGATACAATACCATACGTCCTCCTGTCCACCGCTGCCCCAGCGGTACTGTTTCCTGAATATCCGTAAAACGGCGCAATACCCTGATCAGACTCTTCTCCATTTTTTCATAGGTAGCGATGTCAGAAGGCGTTTCAACAGCTTCGAGCACCCTCATACCCGTGAAGTCACGCTGTATTATCCGGGTACCGTTTTCGATAAATGTGATTTCCCATGCATCGGAGCGAACCTGAATGATTACTCCTTTTCCGAACTGGGGATGCTCCACGCGGGAGCCAATGCCCAAAATTAAGTCTTCCATATAGCTTTTTACTAATTAATAACTGCTTCAGAAATCCCCATCAGCGTTTTGTGAATTTCAAGCACCTGGGGTATGGCCAGGTCCGTATCGCTGTTGTAAATAACAAAATCCGACATCGCGATTTTGGACTCCTCCGGCCATTGGTTTTCTATACGCGCCATTACGTCTTCCCGCTTCAATCCGTCACGAAGCATAACCCTTCCGATCCGTTCCTCAATGGGAGCAGCAACGGTAATTATTTTATCAAACATTTTATAAAAGCCTGATTCGAAAATTATGGCAGCCTCCTGAATGATATAAGGCACTCCTGACTGCCCTTCGATCCAGTTAAAGAAATGCCCCCTCACTCTTGGATGAATGATATTATTGAGGGTTGTAAGCCGCGCAGGTTCATTGAAAACCAAGGATGCCAGCATCCTCCGGTCTATGGATCCGTCAGGACTGAGCACACCGGCACCGGCCATCTCCACAATCATCCGGATAACCTCCGGGTCTCCCAGAAACTTTTTCGCCTCAACATCGGCAATATAAACAGGAATGCCAAAAACGCGAAACAATCCGGCAATGGTCGATTTTCCGCTTCCTATACTCCCGGTGAGTCCGATTTTCAGCATCCGCTTCATGTTCATTATACAAACATAATGCTTTTCAGGGAAACTGAAAAATCCGTGACAGGGATGATTCCTGCATTTTAACCCACGGGCAGGGCAAACTCCGGAAACAGCCGCTCCTCTAACTATTTCAGAATGAGATATTCAACCTTTTGCGGTTCAATGCGGATAACCTTCATAAATGCAGGAACCCGGCTCACTTCAACCAGCACTCTTTCGCTGTCCGAAACAACAGTTTTATCCAGATCAGCCACAACTGTCACAAGCGAGGGATCCACCCGGTTATAGTCGCGCAAGGCTACCCTGCAGGTAAGGGTTACCTTTTCAGGAAATGTACGATAGTTTACATGGCCATGCCCTGACCTGATATTGACCGGCACTTCTATACTGGCTTCAGTAAATTTCTCTACATTCAACCGCACTGTAACGCTATCTTCCGATAAATAAACCGGAGGCCAGACCCGGGGAGTTATCAGCGCCAGTCTGGCAGAAATATCTTCCTTCAGATCATCAAAGGTCTTCCATTCGGTTGTTACACTCCGGATGGTATCAATTATTTCTTTTCTGCCAGATATATAAATTGAGTCCGGATCAGTCTGTACGGAATCATACAGCTGATACTGACGACTGAAATCAAGCGAAAGCCTGGTCGTGACCCCAACCCTTTTACGGACACTTCTTTCAAAAACAAAATGTAACGTATCCGGCTCCACGGCCGTAATTTCAAATCCGCCAGGGAGTTGCTCTTCTATGGCCTTCAGCATTCTTGATGTTCGCAGAAATCCGGTATACTGATCACCTTCCCTCTTCAGCCTGATGTTATCCAGACTAAGAGTCACCGTGTTGCTCCTGGTTGAAAAAATACGCGAATACAATTCCAGACCTTTAGCTTTCAACGTAATACTGATGACCGAATCAGGGTTCGCAGTCATCACTTTTCCCCCGGGCAGATTTTCAGGAACAACACTGAACCTGACCGGGATCTGATACTCCCGGCTTAACTTTATCATTCCCCACATGATGACTGAAATAATTGTACAGATCAAAAAAACAGAAAGCCGATTTCTCAGCTTTCCGTCCATTGGTTTTCTGACGCGTGCAATAATAGCATGTAAAATCTCTTTCACCTGCAGGGAATTTTGCGAGCGGTAACAGTTAATTTCCTCTATTTCTGCTGATTGGCCAGTTGGTCACTGGCATCTCCGGCTACCGCAGATTTTTCAATTCTCAGCCGTGTGCCATCTTCCACCTCTATGGTAAAAGTTGTTTCCTGGACTTCAACGATTTTACCATGAATTCCTCCAATGGTAACGATTTTGTCTCCCTTTTTCAGGGCTTCACGGTACTTCCTGAGATCCTTGGCTTTTTTAGCCTGGGGCCTGATAAAGAAGAAGTAGAAAACCACCATGATAAGCACCAAAAAGATCAGTGAGCTGTAGCCACTGCCGCCACCTTCGGCCGGAGCCATTAATAATGCAGATGTAAACATTTGTTTGCTGGTTTATTTGGTTATTAAAAAATTCAGAATACTCAGTTCATTTCTTCAGGAAGCACTACCTGGGCCTTTATCCTCAGCACAACGGAGTTCGGCTGGGTGTTACTGACAACGGTAATGCTCTTGTTCTGAAATCCGCGGCGGTTTTCACTGTCGAATTTCACCGTAATCTTATTGGATTCTCCCGGTCTGATAGGTGTTTTGGGGAATTCAGGCACTGTACATCCACATGAAGTACTGACTTTTGATATGATGAGATCAGATTCCCCGGCATTGGTAAATTTAAAACTATACGAAACCTTTTCACCCTGAATGATTCTTCCAAAATCATGAAAATCCTTTTCAAACTCCAATACAGGCATATTCCCGGCATCGGATTTACCACTTGCAGTGTTTGGATTCTTCACAATATCAGCAGGATAAAGCCCCTCTGCGGCATTTTTGCTGCCACAGGAAGTCTGCAACAATCCTGCGAAAGCGAAAGCAGTAATCAATAAAAGCGCATTAATTTTCATACTTAACTGTTTTTTGCCATTGTATGGCCCAAAAAAATCACATTCACTCCGGCTCAAACAGACTGAATTATAAATATTTCCGGTCTGATCAGCAGGAAAGCCGCCAACGCTGTACCAGGTGTATACAGCAGGTTGAGCGTTCATTCACCTTTGCAAAGTTAGTTAAAAACATCAGATCAGGCGGGGATTGCTGAATTATTTAGCCCCGGCTAATTAATGGAAAACCCGAAAGGGCAGAACAATTGGTTTCAGAAGGCAATCCCGGTTTATTGTTTGTTCAGCCCGGTTATTCACTTGCAGATAACGTTTTTATTATCCGGATAAAAGACTTACCGGTTGAAACAGTATTGCAACACTTTCGGGGCAACATTGTGAATTTCCTGCCGAATTAATGTCCGGAGAAGTTATGAATGAAACTAAACAACGGGGAAGTCTGTGCCGGCCCGGAGCTCTATTCATGGATATTTCTGATAATCAGCACATCATAATCCCCTAGAAAAGTAAAACCAGCTTTTTTATAGAGCAGCTGAGCGGGCAGATTATCGCGGTGAACCTCAATTTTAATCTGAAAACCATCAGTCCGGGCTATTTCAAGGGAGGCATTCAACAAACAGGTAGCAAGGCCCAGGCGGCGAAAAGGTTCAGCAATACCGAAATGATGAAGGTAAGTTCTCCGTTTGTCATTGGTCATCCATGAAGTCCCCGCCAACTTTCCTTCATTGGAAACCAACAGCAAAAGATGCCCGCCGGCTTTCAGGGTTTGTTCAACAACAGCGGCATTATCGCCCCTGTGGGCGCCGCCAAGCCCGTTATCGTTCCAGAACTTTTCCACCGCGGCATAATCAGCCGCTTCATAATTCCTGATGCTGAATCCCTCCGGCAGCTGCTTTTCAGCAATCATTCCACAAGCCCCCTGCCCGATTTTCTGATCTCACCCGAGGCTTTCATGTCAGCCACCAGTTTATCCATCATCCCGTTAACAAACTGCCGGCTTCGGGGAGTGCTGTATTCCTTTGATATTTCAATATACTCGTTGATGGTTACCTTAACCGGGATGGAAGGAAACTCTGTAAATTCACAGATAGCCATCTTCAGAATAATAACATCCAGCACCGCGATGCGCTCCAGGTCCCAGTTCTGGGCCCTTTCGGCAATCAGTTTACCGGATTCTTCACTTTTTACTATCGTCTTTCTGAATAGCTTAAGCACAAAATCCCTGATCAGGTCATCTCCTTCTTCATCAGGATTAATCATCAACGGAGGCAGTGACTTAAACTCATCCATAGCAGGAGACCATTTCCGTATGGTCTTGGCAACCAGCGATGCTGCAGTGTCAATATCATCGGCCCAATGAATATTGCGTTCCTCAAAAATGCTGGTATAAACCTCATTGGTGAGCATAAACTCACCAAACATCTGCAGCACCAGCTCTTTATCTTCATGATAGGAAGCGGCAGGGGCATTCATATACGCTTCGTAGAGTTCAGAAGCTTTGAAATTCTGGAATATCTTTCTGAACGTTTCCTGGTGATCGGCCCAGGATATTTTCAATCGTGCAATATTGCGCTGCAGGTCACGGTTATTCCCGATTTGCTCAAGAAACCGGTTGTCGACAAAACGGGTATTCGGGTTCAGTTCCTCGGCGGTTGGCAGAAATTTCTGCCGTGCATCTTCCTGGCGGTTCCTGGCAAAATCCCTGACTTCCAGTATCGAGGACAACAGGTAAATGTATAAATCGTAAATGCTCTCAATACTCGAAAGCAGCCCCTTCTCTGTCTGGTTTATCTGGCCGTCCTGCGTCTGAAAATGAGCGTACAGCGATTGTAAAACCTTAATCCTTAAATGCCTTCTGCTTAGCATGAAATCTTTATGTAAATGAACTTATCGTTTCCTGACCCGGAAAAAGAACTTCTTTTCTATTCCGGATAACAGCCGGCAAAATTACAATTTTTATTCATAAGGTTAATCGACTGATTTATGACCCGGGAGATAAGCCCTGCCGGTTTACAGATTACACCGGACAAAAATTCGCGGCAACAGGATAATCAGGCAGCAGGGATATCTGAAAAACATCAGCCCTTCCGACCGTCAACCGGTCAGCTTACGGCGATAAAAAACCAAAGGTCTGCTCAAACCCTTGCTCAGAAAATGCCTTGGGCAGCAGGATTGTCATAACGGTCAAACTGTCATAATCAATTCCAATATGCTAAATACCATAAATTCAGCCTGCAAACATCCAGCATGCATATGGTGCACCCCGGCATGAAAAAGTCTGCCGGAAAAGCCGGTTTTTTTTCGCGCCCGGTGCACAGTTTCTGCTACTCCGATCATTTCCCTGGCGCCGGCGGTATATATTATCCACAAACAACCCGATTGAATTATTCAGAAAAAAAACGGATTATCGGAAAACAGGAAGATCGGCAAGCAAACAGGTAGGGAAATTTTCACATTGAGCCATTATTAATATCCTGATTATCAGTATAAATAAAAACATTAAAGGCTAATTATAAGTGAATTGAGAAGAATGTCAATTTTTTTTATGCCCTTCACCCATGAATTATTACAATTATTTTAATATTTTTGCGTTAACATCCTCAAAATCTCAGAACACTGCCATGGAAGAATCCAGCAACAGAAATAACGTTGATATCTATACCAATATCATCAAAGCCGGAAAAAGGACTTATTTTTTTGATGTGAAGCTGACTAAATCAGGTGAAAAATACCTTACCATCACTGAGAGTAAGCGTCGGTTTGACGAGGAGCTGGACAAATTTATCTATGAGAAGCATAAAATCTTTCTGTACAGGGAAGATTTCGAAAATTTCATATCGGGGCTTACGGGTGCTGTTGCGTTTATTGATGCCGACGGTAAAGGCATTGACGCTGAACTCTCCGAGGCTGAAGCGAATAATCCGTCAGACCTGAGTGCTGAAGATTTTGGCCTTTAGAAATCACCCATTGATCAGGAGGAAAGCCAGATTCCTGAATTTTGCGCAAGTGGGCGGTTTTATCATTTTTCATTGAGGATTGATGAATGGCCGGCATTATACTGCCGAAAAAATCAGAAACAAAGATTTCCCAGACAAGCACATGTAATTTCTTTCTGTAAACTGCTGCATTGCGCCGGGCGGCTCATTTGCTGGCAATCAGGCAACTGTTAAGGAATTGCGGATCGGGCCACTATATTTATCAACACCAGCCTGAACACTTCAGATAAATGGAATAAAAAATTGTACCTTTGTGGGGCTTTCATCAAAGGCATGAATTTCAAATAAATACCTGATTTCAAGAGAACTGACTATAATGGGAAAGATAATCGCCGTTGCCAATCAAAAGGGAGGAGTCGGGAAAACAACCACTGCCATTAACCTGGGTGCAGCATTTGCCGTGCTTGAATACCGCACACTGATCATCGATGCTGATCCGCAGGCCAACTCCACCTCCGGAGTGGGATTTGACCCTAAAAATATCAAGACCAGCATTTATGAATGCCTCATGGATGAGGTTGAACCTTTGAACATTATCCTTTCGACCAGCACACCCAATCTCGACCTGCTCCCGGCGCATATCGACCTGGTTGGCGCCGAGATTGAAATGATCAACCAGCCCAACCGCGAGTTTTTGATGCGCAAGGTGCTCCAGAAGGTCAGAGAAGAATATGATTTCATCGTGATCGACTGCTCCCCTTCACTCGGACTTATTACGGTCAATTCGCTTGTTGCTGCGGATTCGGTAATTATTCCGGTTCAATGCGAATATTTTGCACTTGAAGGACTCGGTAAATTGCTGAATACCATTAAGATTGTTCAGCAGCGTCTCAACAAGGGGCTTGATATTGAGGGGATACTGCTGACTATGTATGATTCAAGGCTCCGGCTTTCGAACCAGGTGGTTGATGAAGTGAAAGCCCACTTCCAGGATATGGTGTTTGAAACATTGATCAACCGTAATACAAAGCTTGGAGAAGCCCCGAGTTTCGGAGAGACGATCATTATGCACGATATCAACAGCAGCGGGGCGGTCAATTACCTGAACCTGGCGCGTGAAATACTCCAGAAAAACGAACTGACCCGGATCAAAACATCTGAAAAACAAATTGAACCTGAAAATGAATCCTAAAAAGAAAGCCCTTGGCCGGGGCCTGAGTGCCATACTTGAAAGCCCGGAAACCGACATCACCTCGAGTGATATTTCGGGCAATTTTGTCGCGGGGGCCATCGCCTCCCTCCCACTCAGCCAGATTGAAGCCAATCCCTTTCAACCGCGTGAAGATTTTGACCAGGAAGCCCTGAGCGAACTGGCAGCCTCCATCAAGGAACAGGGCATTATTCAGCCCATCACCGTCAGAAAAATGGGATACGACAAGTATCAGCTGATTTCCGGAGAAAGACGGCTGAAAGCTTCCAGACTGGCAGGACTGGACGAAATCCCCTGTTATATCCGTATCGCCAACGATCAGCAGATGCTCGAGATGGCCCTGGTGGAGAATATACAGCGCGAAAGCCTCAACGCCCTCGAAATCGCCATCAGTTATCAGCGCCTGATCGAAGAGTGCGAACTTACCCAGGAAGAACTAAGCCAGCGTGTCGGCAAGAACCGGACAACAGTGACCAACTATATCCGGTTGCTCAAACTGCCGGCTGAACTGCAGGTGGCTATCCGGGATAATAAAATTTCGATGGGTCATGCCCGGGCTTTAATAAACATTGATGACGAACAAACGCAGGTAGCGATCCTGAAGAATATCATCACCAAAGATCTTTCCGTAAGGGAAGTTGAAGAGATCGTCCGTAACCTGAACAAACAGCCTGCATCACGCAAGGAGGCTCCGGCAAGGGAATTGCCCCGTGAAATTGAAGCCATCCGTGAGAATATTGCCGGAAAACTTGACACAAAAGTTAATGTTTCCCTGAACCAGAAGGGCAAAGGAAATATCGTGATCAGTTTCAATTCACAAAAACAACTCGAACGAATACTTGCAGAGCTGCTTTCACGTTAATAATGCACCAGGCAGGCCGGGTATGAATAAACCGTTCCATAAAGTTAACTTCCGCAATATAAAACCAACCGCACTGGCTGCGGTTTTCTTCATTTTTATGGCAGCCGCCGGCTGCCCGGCCTTTGCGCAGGAAGATGCCATGTACTTCCCGCCGAAGAAAACAATGGACAGCGACACGATGGTCAGGGCCCTGCACTCCCCGCATAAAGCAACCATTTACTCTCTCGCCCTGCCCGGCCTTGGCCAGGCATACAACAAAAAATACTGGAAAATCCCGATTATTTATGCCGGCTTTGGCTATCTCGGGTATTCGATTAAAATCAACAATGACGAGGTGAAAAAATTCACTGAAGCCTACAGTTATGTGTCAAACGGCGATACTTATCCAACAGACAACGAATATGTCACCAGGTATCCTAACACCAGCGATCTGCTCCGGGGACGGGACTTTTACAGAAGGCGGGTAGAATTAAATATCATTTACAGTGCGGCCTTATACATCCTCAATGTGATTGATGCCGCGGTGGATGCGCATTTTTTCGACTATGACGTTTCCGACAACCTTTCGCTCAGGGTTGAACCGGCAATTATCAATCCCTACGGTCCGGGTTTGCCCGGGACTACGGGTGTGAGACTCAGTATGAATTTCTGAACTAAAATCTGACAAAATTGAAGATTGCATTATCAGGATATGGCAAAATGGGCCATGAAGTTGAAAAAGCTGCGGTTGAAAGAGGCCATGAGATCCTGATTGCCATCGACACACCTGATGGCTGGATGTCTGCTGAAAAAATGCTGAAGTCATGCGAGGCCGTAATTGACTTCAGCACTCCGGCCGCTGCGGCCATGGCTGTTAACCGGTGCTTCGACCTTGGCATTCCGGTAGTTTCGGGAACCACCGGCTGGGCCGATGGCCTCAGAGAGGCAATTCAGCGTTGCCGGTCTGGCAATCATTCCTTTTTCCATGCACCGAATTTCAGCATAGGGGTTAACATATTTTTTGAAATCAACAGACAGCTGGCCCGTCTGATGAATCCATACAGCACTTATCGCGCTGCCATTCACGAAATTCATCATATTCATAAAAAAGACGCACCGAGTGGCACAGCCATTGCATTGGCTGACGCCATCCTTGAAGCGAATCAGGCTTACCACCGGTGGATCAGCGGCTCCGGCGCAAATCCCGGTGAGCTGGAAGTAATCAGCGAGCGGACCGGCGAGGTTCCCGGCACGCATATTGTAAATTGGTCTTCGCTCACCGACGACATTGAGCTAAAGCATACCGCCCACAACAGGGAGGGTTTTGCCCTGGGTGCCGTGCTGGCTGCCGAATGGTTGCAGGGACGTAAAGGGGTTTTCGGCATGGCAGATTTGCTTGGGAATAAACCTTAACTCAATAAAAAACCTTAATATTGCACCACGCACTGCCCGTCATGGCAGATCATCAAGAAGAAATCTATGTCACCAACACTTATCCTGATCTTACTGATCATTTTCTTTCCGGCACTTTTGTGGAAAACATTCGGGCACGCCGGTCATCCGGGATGGAAATCCGCCGTTCCCGTTTACAATTATTATATCTGGCTTCAGATTATCGATAAGCCACTGTGGTGGTTTATTTTCCTGGTTATGCCGTTTATCAACGCCTTTATGGTTATGCTGATGGTGGTTGAAACCCTGAAATGTTACAAAATTCACAGCCTCGGGCAGCAGGCGCTGGCCGTTCTGTTTCCGGTAGTTTACCTGCCCTGGCTGGGTCTTAAAAAGGAAAAGGACTATACCATTCCGGCAAACCGGGTCAGGATTAAGAAGACCGCCCTGCGGGAATGGGTGGATGCCATCATCTTCGCGGTGATCGCGGCCTCCATCATCCGTATATTCATGATTGAAGCCTATACGATACCAACTTCTTCCATGGAAAAATCCCTGCTGGTCGGAGATTTCCTTTTTGTCAGCAAGCTGAGTTACGGCCCCAAAGTACCCAACACCCCCATCGCCTTCCCGTTTGTGCACCATACCCTGCCGCTTACGGAGAACACGAAATCCTATGTTGAATGGATCAAACTGCCCTACTACCGGTTCCCCGGTCCTTCAAAAGTCAAAAACAACGATGTGGTGGTTTTCAATTATCCCGACGGCGACACGGTAGCCCTGAAAGTTCAGAACCAGAGCTATTACGCGCTGGTAAGGGATTACACACGCAACAGGGTATGGAACGACAAGGTTAATTTTGGTGAAATTGTAGCCCGCCCGGTTGACAAGCGGGAGAATTACATCAAGCGTTGCCTGGCGATTCCCGGAGATACCCTGCAGATCATCGACCAGGTTGTACACATCAACGGCAAACCTGCGGATGTGCCCGAACTCGCGCAGTTTAAATATATTGTACGTACCGACGGCACCCGCATCAACCCCATGGCGCTTGACAAACTTGACATTACCGAAGAAATCGGCATGGCAGGCCCTGAGGAATATGTAATAACCCTGACCAATGAGGCAGCCGAAAAACTCAAAGGCTTCATCAATGTCAGGGAGGTTAAAAAGATTATCCAGCCCGCGGGGTTCTGGCAGCCTTACATTTTCCCGTTCGACTCAGCCTATCCCTGGAATGTAGACAACTTTGGCCCGCTGGTAATCCCGAAAGCAGGCACGACTGTTGAAATCAACCACAGAAACATCGTATTGTACGAGCGGATCATCAAGAACTATGAACTTAACGACCTTGAAATACAGGGCAATACCATACTGATCAACGGCAAGCCGGCCACATCCTACACCTTTAAGATGGATTACTACTGGATGATGGGCGACAACCGCCACAACTCCGCCGACTCCCGGTTCTGGGGCTTTGTACCTCAGGACCACATTGTCGGGAAAGCGGTATTTGTATGGCTTTCGCTCGACAACAGGAAACCCCTGTTCGGTGGAAAGATCAGGGTTAATAAACTTTTCAGAACCATTAATTAGTAAAATAAACCTGAGACTAATGATCACAGCAGAAATTCACACCGCCAAAGGCCTGATGAAGGTTAAATTCTTCGAAGAAGACGCCCCGAATACCGTTGCAAACTTTGTAAAACTTTCGAAAAGCGGATTTTACAATGGACTGACTTTTCACAGGGTGATACCGGATTTTGTGATCCAGGGCGGATGCCCCAACGGCACGGGATCGGGCGGACCCGGTTACACCATAAACTGTGAACTGGATGGAGAAAACCAATACCATGACCGCGGCGTTCTTTCGATGGCGCATGCCGGCAGGAATACCGGCGGATCACAGTTCTTTATCTGTCATAACCGCGAAAACACCCGCCACCTCGACCGCAATCATACCTGTTTCGGCAAAGTCTTCGAAGGTCTTGAAGTGATTGACCTGATCAGGGCCGGTGACAAAATCAATAAAATTGTCATCCTGGAAGAATAGCAATTTTCCGGGGTTTTCAGCCCAAATCTTAACTATTTAAAAAATTGAAGCATGAAAAATAAGATTTCACTATTCCTTACCATATCATTTGTCCTTTCGACCGGCCTTTCTGCTGTTTTTGCCCAAAGACCCGGCAGTCCTTTCAAGGGCACAATCAATTATAAAATTACCTATCCCGATTCAAAAATGGAAGCAACGCAGCTGGCCATGCTGCCGCAGACCATGAAGGTCAGGATGAACGGGAATAAAGCCCGCATCGAAATGTCGATGTCAGGCATCAACCAGGTGATCATTATGGATGCAGATCAGCAATCAACGGTGTTTCTGGTCGATATGATGGGTCAGAAGATTGCCATGAAACCCAACAAGGGCGCCGACAAGCCCTCAGGAAAAGAGCCTGTTGTTACGGTAACCTCTGAAACAAAGGAAATTGCAGGTTTCGCCTGTAAGAAAGCCGAGATTCATTTCGGCGATGAAAAAAGCAAAGCAAGTCCGATGATCGTTTACTTTACAGAGGACATCGGCAACAACAAACTTTTCTATGACAATGAATACCGCACCTTGCCAGGCATTCCGATGGAGTTCTTTTACAAAATGCAGGGAATGAACATGTATATGACCGCGGTAAGTGTAGAAAAGGGGAAAGTTTCCGCCAAAGAATTTGAGGTTCCCTCTGACTACAAAGAGATGACTCCCGAACAACTCAGGCAGTCGTTCGGAGGCAACTGAGAACCAGGCATTGATATCGCAATAGTGTGAACCGGCCGACCCGGCTGTAACAGCGGAATACCCTGAGAGTACCATACGAATCAGGCATTCCGCTTCATCAGGTCTTCCGGTTTTTGTAAATTTGCCGTCTGCACCAAACCAAAGTATCCTAAATGGCAAGAAAGGGAAATACCCTGAAGAAGAGCGCCCTCCGGAAGGACGAATTTGACGAGGCCCGGCCAAAAAGCGGGAAGAAATCCGGAAAAAGACCGGTATTTCCATCCTGGCTTACCGACGGGCGTGCAGTAAAGATATCGGGCGTTTTCTTCATTCTGCTTGCCCTTTACCTGCTTTTTGCATTTTCGTCATACCTCTTTCTTTATTTCAACTGGGGATCTGACGATCTGTTTACCACTTACTCTTTCCGCAGGGTACTTTTCGACACCGGAATCGAGGCCGGAAACTGGGCAGGGAGGCTGGGTGCCGCCCTTTCGCTGCTGCTGATAAAGAAAGGTTTTGGTGTGGCGGCCTACCTGATCATCCTGATGTTGTTTGTTGCCGGATTGCGCATGGCGGTGGGGGCAGCCATACTGCCTGTCGGTAAAACCTTCCGCAACTCATTGCTGGGGTTATTGTGGCTGCCGGTTGCACTTGGCTTCCTGCTGCAGCAATCGGCTTATGCCATACTGGGAGGGATTACCGGTTACCAGAGCGCCAGATGGCTCGAAGGCCTGCTCGGCAAGCCCGGAACCGCGATATTTCTCTTGTTTTCGCTCATAGCCATTCTCGTGTTTTCCTTTAATATGCCGCTTGAATTGCCTAAAAAGCCTTCCGGAAAAGATGAAGCGGAAGAATCTGACGGGTCGGGAGATGATTTACCGATGAATCAAAAAACCAATCAGAACCGCTTCAATTCAACGGTGTTGCCTGAAGACAAATACAATACGGTAGAATTCGCCGTAAAGGATGAAAATCCCCTTCCGGAGATAAAAAACGATACGCCTGCAGCATTGCCGGAAGATAACGGTTTTGAACAGGTAGAACCGAGGCCTGCTGAGCCCAAACCAGGTCCCGAGATAGAACTTACCATCGAAAATATTGACACCCTGAATGAAAATCAGGAGATCAGGGAAACCCCGGAACGGTTTAGCATCGATACTGAATTTGATCCGACCCTGGAGTTGCCGCATTATCAGTTTCCAACCCTTGAACTGCTGGACGATTACGGGAGCACAGCCAGTATTTCCGTTCAGAAGGAAGAACTTGAAGCCAACAAAAACCGCATTGTTGAAACGTTGGCAAACTACAGCATACAGATCGACAAAATAAAAGCCACCATCGGCCCTACCGTTACCCTGTATGAGATCATCCCTGCGCCGGGAGTCAGGATTTCGAAGATCAAGAACCTGGAGGACGACATCGCGCTGAGCCTCGCGGCCATGGGTATCCGCATTATCGCGCCGATTCCGGGAAAAGGTACCATTGGTATTGAAGTGCCGAACCTTAAACCGGAAATTGTCTCGATGAAATCCATCATGGGAAATGAGCGTTTCCAGAATTCCAAATTCGAGCTTCCTTTCGGCATGGGCAAAACCATACAGAATGAGCCTTACATTGCCGATCTCACGCGCATGCCGCATATATTGATGGCGGGGGCTACCGGGCAGGGTAAGTCTGTGGGACTGAACGCGATTATTGCTTCTATACTCTACAAGAAGCATCCAGCCCAGGTAAAATTTGTGATGATTGACCCCAAGAAGGTGGAGTTGACGCTGTTCTCGAAAATTGAACGGCATTTTCTGGCTAAACTCCCCGACTCGGAAGAGGCCATTATCACCGATACGCGCAAGGTGGTCAGGACACTCAACTCGCTCAATATTGAAATGGACAACCGTTACGACCTGCTGAAAGATGCACAGGTTCGTAACATCAAAGAATACAATGTAAAATTTGTCGACCGCCGGTTAAATCCATTGCACGGTCACCGCTTCCTGCCTTACATCATTGTGGTGATCGATGAATTTGCCGACCTGATCATGACTGCCGGCAAGGAAATTGAGACCCCGCTCACCCGGCTTGCCCAGCTCGCCCGTGCCATCGGTATTCACCTGGTGATCGCCACTCAGCGGCCATCGGTAAATATCATCACCGGCACCATCAAAGCCAACTTCCCGGCCCGTATAGCCTTCAGGGTAATTTCAAAAATTGATTCACGCACCATCCTCGACACCGGAGGCGCAGATCAGCTGGTTGGCCGGGGCGACATGCTCCTCTCCACAGGCAGTGACCTTATCCGCTTGCAATGCGCCTTTGTGGATACCCCCGAAGTTGAACGCATTACCGAATTCATCGGCTCACAGCGGGCATATCCCGACGCCTATCACCTGCCCGAATATGCCGATGAGCAGGATGAGAAAGAGGTTGAATTTGATCCGGCCCAACGGGACGAACTTTTCGAAGATGCCGCCAGGATTATCGTGCAAACCCAGCAGGGAAGCACATCGCTCTTACAGCGTAAATTGAAACTAGGCTACAACCGCGCCGGAAGGATTATCGATCAGCTCGAGGCCGCCGGGATTGTCGGTCCTTTTGAAGGAAGCAAGGCCCGCGAAGTTAAAGTTGCCAATGAAATGGCTTTGGAACAATATTTGAAGGACCTCAGACCAGAAGCCAATCCAAACGATTAATAAATAAAGTAAAAATGAAAAATGTTTTCTTAGCCTTGCTCAGCCTGTTATTTTTTTTGCCGGCATACGCGCAGACTGACAAAAAAGCCCGCACCATTCTCGATGAAGTATCAGCCAAAACCAAGGCTTATAAAACCGTCCGCATTGAATTCACCTACAAGATGGAAAATAAAGCCCAGAATATCGATGACAGCTTTAAAGGGGTGCTGATTTCAAAAGGCGATAGTTATAAACTGAGTTTCTCCGGACAGGAAATTTTCAGCAACGGCAAAACCGTATGGACTTACCTGAAAGATGCCAATGAAGTGCAGATCAACAATGCAAGTAAGGAAGACGACAGTTTTACCCCGAATAACCTGCTCAGTTCATACAACGAGAACTTCAAGGCCAGACTGCTGGAAGAAACCAGCAAACAACAGGTCATAGAACTGGTTCCCATACAGAAGAAAAACTTCAACAAAGTCAGGGTCACCATTGAACGGGCGCGGAAAATGGTGAGCAGCATCACCATTTATGACAAGAACGGCAGCACTTATACCTATACGGTCAATAAGTTTGAAACTAACCTGCCTTTTACCGACGGCATGTTTGTATTCAAACCTGAAGACCATCCCGGTGTGGATGAAATTGATATGCGCTGATTTGAAAGATCGCCTGATCCCCTTGTTCCGAACAATACAGGTTAAACCCGGGATATTCTTTCCCGGGTTTGCTTTTTTTATAGTGAAAGGTCTATTAATCAGAAACATACCACCGGCTAAGCATTGGAGGATATTGAACGGCATCTTTTCGGAATTTTACGGCTGACTCCGGTTTCAGCCTGTTAAGACAATAAAAAACAGTTGTACTGACCTTTTATTGAACATGTTGACGGCCGGAGTGTTTAACTGCCAAAATAACTGTAAAGATGGGCTCACTCTATACCTTCTCGCTTTACCTGCATTCATGGAACCGCTGGATCATCCTGATTGCCGGATTACTTTCAATTGCATTGGCTATAAAAGGATTGCGCGAAAGGACCGCTTATTCGGGCACCAACAGAAATCTTTCCCTGCTGTTTATCAGCAGCCTGCATCTTCAACTCCTGCTGGGTCTTTTGCTTTATTTCATTCTGAGTCCATTCACCCTGCAGGCCATGGACAACTTCGGCGCCGCCATGAAGGACAGCACCCTTCGCTACTGGGCCGTGGAGCATTCCCTGTTAAACATCATCGCAGTCATAATTGCCCAGGCAGGCAGCATTCTCATTAAGAGAACCGCTGACTCCCGGGTTAAACACCGGAAAACGCTGATATGGTCAGGAATTGCCCTGCTTATTATTTTGCTTATGATACCGGTTGGCATATTGGGGCCTGAAAGACCATGGTTCAGGTTTTAAGCCCTTGCCGGGAATTGGCTCCTGATCTGAAATAAACTTTAATTCTGAATCAGTTTCTTCATTGACCCGGCGAATTCCGTGGGGGTGGAACCGGTCTGCGCCTTAAATGCTGAAATAAATACAGATTTACTGTGAAATCCGGCCTTTTGCGCAAGCCCGAGGTAAGAATATGATTCCGCCTGATTATCCACCAGCAGCTGAATAACCTTGTTCACCCTGTACCTGTTGAGCATCTGATTAAAATTGCATCCTTCAAATTCATTGATCACCATCGAAAGGTAACGGGTATTGGTATCCAGGTCCGAGGCCAGTTGCTTCAGGGTAAGCTTGGGATTGGTATAGACCTCACTTTCCTTCAGATAACTTAACAAGCGGTCATAGAGGGCCTTCTTTTTACTGTCGCCGAAAGGCTTGCGGCCATTCACCTGTGCGGAGACCTCCTCCGTATCTTCATTCACCGGAACCGGAACTTTGGCAACCACAACTTCCTTCAGGGGTTGGCCGGCTTTCTGATCCGGTAAAGCTTGTGCCGAAACCGGTGAGGAACAGGCCGGGGCAGCAAGACCCAGCCAACCGGTGACAAATGCCGCAGAAAACAGCAGAACAGGATAAATCATCGGAAACACTTCCTGGGGAATCAGAAATGTCATTAACCAGTTATCGAGCACCAGCAGGAAAATAACAAATGAAAGCAACAGGTTTCTGATTTTCACCGGATGTCTGTCTGACTCCTGATAATATTTCCGCAACTTACCTGAGTAACGCGCATAACGCCTGAACATGCGCAACGTATAAAAAACTGTTTGCAAAAGCAGCACCACATGGCCCAGCAGAAATCGCAGGGAATAGCCATATTGATTATGGCCGATGGCAACATCCGATTCGGGGAAAATAATAAGCAGGGGCGCGGAGGCAATAAACAATACCGGCAGAATCAGGTGCTTGACAACCATTGAAAAATGCTGTGTGGTTCCGGTAATCAGGTCGCGCAGAAACAGGAAAAACAGGGGAATAAATGCGAGAACCAGCGGTATTTTAAACGCTCCTCCGATTTCTTTGTAAGGCGCAGGTGCGCAGCAATATAATCCGTAAGAAGTAAAATAGAGGGCCGAAACCAACAAAAAGACAACCAGGTACAACCGGGCTTTGTCGCCCTGACGCATCGCCTTTTCAAACGCGAGCAATGCCAGTAAAAGCAATGCGCTGGTTCCGACAATCAGAAAAGCATTGATAAATCCGTTCATAG
>ERZ795057.1059-NODE-1059-length-25376-cov-27.931361_pt1 | contig 25376 bp, 22 predicted proteins | sample MGYA00375141_ERZ795057 | MGnify/ENA primary metagenome ERZ795057 (study PRJEB30186, sample SAMN05720163) | activated sludge metagenome | isolation source: Anaerobic digester | place: Hong Kong | collected 2015-01-26 ... | reverse complement strand
GTTTCCGCAGCAACTGGATGGCTGTAATAATCCATGGCATCGAGGCCCCAATTGCTTTTGTGGTTATTCTTGGAATTATCCTGGGATAAACTGATAGAATGACCCGGAGCTTCATTACTGACAATGATTAAAGAGCATATCAAATAAATCAGCTTGATTGGCCCTGCACTGAATATCCGAAAGCCACGTTTCAATTGATCCGGGAATTGTCAGTTAGTCGAATGTCTTATAATAATTAACTTGAATAAATTTTATTCACTATATAGATACAGAAACAGTCATGTGAATTATAGGTTATGAATAATGAATGAAATTATGAATTCAGGCATTTTCGTTTATGGAGTAATACCTCTCTTGATATGCCTTGCGCGTATTATCGATGTTACATTAGGCACAATGCGTGTGATAATGGTAACAAAAGGGAGCAAAATTCTTGCACCGATTCTCGGATTTTTCGAGATACTTATCTGGCTTCTGGCAATCGGGCAGGTTATGCAGAATCTTACAAATATAATGAACTATTTTGCATACGCTCTCGGATTCGCTCTTGGAAATTATGTTGGTATCCTTATTGAACACAAGCTTGCTCTTGGAGTGATGGCCATTCGAATAATTACCCGGAAAGATGCTTCGGATCTTATCGAGTTTTTAAAAAATTCCAATCTCGGTGTTACAGTAGTTAATGCTGAAGGCACTACAGGCCCGGTCCATGTGATTTATACAATTGTAAAGCGTTCAAATCTGCCAAATATAATTGTTAACATTAAGAAGTTTAATCCAAATGCATTTTATTCACTGGAAGACATCCGTTTTGCCTCCGGAGGGGTATTCCCCGCAAAAAGTCTGTGGTGGAAATCCAAATTTGTCCCTTTTTTTGATATACGGAAAGCAAAATAAGTGACAGGTCTTAAAGCTGCATAATTCATACAATCACCAAGAGAAAATACCCATCCATGAAAATCAAGTCATTTGATTTCAATCTGAGAGAGCTGGCCGGATCAATGGGTGACTTTGGCACTCTTTTTCCCCTTGCAATCGGCTATATTGCAGTCTGCGGTCTTAATCCGTCAGGATTACTTGTGATGATGGGTCTGGCTAACATCGCAACAGGCCTTGTTTATCGTCTTCCTGTGCCTATCGAACCAATGAAAATCCTTGCCATAGCAGCGATTGCCCAGCACTGGTCTCCCTCAATGGTCTATGCATCCGGATTCGCAATGGGGATAATATGGCTGATCTTCTCTCTTACCGGAATAATAGGCTGGATTGCGAAAATCACACCAAGGCCCGTAATCTGGGGTATCCAGATTTCACTGGGTGTCCTCCTTGCCGTTGAGGCCCTAAAGATGCTTTCTACATGGTGGGCGCTTGGAATAGTCTCCATAATAATAGTGCTGGTGATGAGAAAAAATCGCTATGCCCCTGCCGCTGTTATCCTCATGCTTCTCGGTGTGATAATTATGCTTTCCAAAGGCCAGCTCCAGCAGGTCGAGCCCCCAGGGCTCGTTTTTCCTTCTCTTTCATGCTTTCGGTTTGAAGAAATCTGGCATACACTCATACTGGCCGGTTTTGCTCAGATTCCGCTTACAGCTACCAACGCGGTTATAGCCACCTCATCATTAATAAAAATATACTGGCCGGAAAAACCTGTAAGTGAAAGGCACCTGTCATTGAATATGGGTATCATGAATACAATCTTCCCTTTTTTGGGAGGTATGCCCCTGTGTCATGGTGCCGGAGGTCTGGCCGGTCAGTACTACTTTGGTGCAAGAACGGGAGGTGCCAACATTATTGAGGGTTTGATTGAAATATCAATGGGATTGTTCCTGGCCAGTTCGATCTCCGCACTGCTTGCCGCCTTCCCTACGGCCATAATCGGAGCCATGATGTTTCTTGTAGGGATAGAACTCACAAAGTTCGCCAGAGACATTCGCTGGAACATCGACCTTATCCCCGTGGCAACGACTCTTATCATTTCACTGGCAGCTAATATGGCTTACGGTTTTCTGGCCGGGCTGGCAGTATATCATCTGCCCAGATTTGTTTTTGGAAAAAAGATTAGCAGAGAGCAATAAAAAAGGAGGCTGGAATGGATAATCAGGCAAAACCCCGAAGCCTGGTGCAGCTGGATGCATCTTTTGCAGGACCGCTCTTCATGCTGTCTGCTGCATTACTGTTTACACTGCTTAATGTATTTGTCAAGCTTCTGGGCCCCTCGTTTACAGTCTGGCACATTGGGTTTTTCAGATTTTTCGGGGGACTCATAGTTCTTCTTGCTATTTTCGGCCGCCGCAGAAATCCTTTCAAAGGACATAACAAAAAACTTCTCTTTATCCGTGGGTGCGTCGGGTCGATTGCATTCATCTGTCTTATTACATCGATCCGGATGCTGCCTCTATCTACAGCGCTAGTTATCTTCTATTCATTTCCCGCATTTTCTGCTGTCTTCTCCTTTATCATTTTCGGCGAACGCATCAGCAGGCTTCAGATTGCGTGCATTGCCGCAGTCATAGTCGGAATAGGAATTATTTTTGATTTCCGTCTTTCAGGAGGTCTTCTTGGCCAGACAGTGGCATTAGTAGGCAGTGTTTTTGCCGGTCTTACTGTAACTCTTATCAGGTCGCTCCGTGCAAAAAACGGCCCGGTTGTAATCTATCTATATTTCTGCACCATGGGTGCAATTATATCCCTTCCAAAATTCATTATGAATCCGATATTACCCTACACACCTATGGAATGGGTCATGATTCTTGGAATAATTTTCTCCTCCGTGACCGCACAACTTCTAATGAATCAGGGCTTTTTCTATTGCCGGGGATGGGAAGGCGGTGTATTCATGTCCAGCGAAGTAATCTTAACCGCCTCATTTGGAATTATATTTCTTGGAGACCCTGCTGCACTAAGCTTCTGGATAGGAGGCTCGATTATCTTTGCGAGTATTGTAGCATTGAACAGCCTAAAGGCCGATGTACAGGGAGTAATCCAGAATACATCGAAAACAATAGACTGCTGAATAGCACTCCTTAAATATTTTATGTAATCAGCAGCAACTTTTTGAGAAGGAAAGAATGAAGTTTAATTCTGTAAATTCCAACTTCAAGGTATTGTTCCTGCCACGATACCGGAATCGTTGGGAGAACGAAAAGGCAGGCGCTTCAAATCCATGGCCCCGGCATCCCTGAGCATATCCATAATCTGCTCCTCAGAGTAGGACCTGCCTGATTTTGTCCCTGTCAGCATGTTCAAGGAAAAAAGTGCGGGATGAAGAGGTCCGGCCATATCATTGTTAAGGATAAACTCGTGCACAAAGATAAGTCCGCCAGGTTCAAGCACAGAGACTGCCTTCCTGATCATCCTGCGGCATGATTCAGGCCCTTCCCCATGAAGGATCTGAGACAGCCATGCTACATCATATTTCCCTTTTATCTTATTTTTATGATAATCACCTTCCATAAAATCAATCCGTTTGCTTAGACCAAACCCTGCAATAGTCTTTTCAGCAAAAGGACGCGTTGAGGAAAGATCGAAGACAGTAGCCCTGAGTCCGTCATTTGCAAGGCAGAAATGTATTGCCCAGGTCCCCGGACCCCCTCCAAGGTCCAGAAGATGCTTTCGGCCTGAAAGGTCTATCTCCTTGACAGCCCCAGGGGCCTGACCCATGGCAATGTTAAACATGCCCATCAGAAAGGCCTCTCTTTCCTCTTCTCCCCTCATGGAAGATCTGGGACGTGTCTGTCTACCTTTGATTACTGCCTGATCAAGCCTGCGCCATGAATCGACAAGATGCATGTAGTGCATAATTATATGGCCCATGTATTGCGGCAGACTCCTGCAAAGATATTCCGAACTAAACAGGGTGTTTGCAAATTTATCATCCGATTTATCAAGGAGACCCATGGCAGCCAGTGCATTCAGCAATGTGGCAACGCCTCTTATATTGCCTTTGATTCGCCTTGCTATTTCCTCGCAACCCAGAACTTCATTACCGATAATTGTAAATATGTCTAATTTTACAGCAGCATGAACTGCGAATGACCCCCAGTAAGCACCGCTTATTTCCATAAGCCTGCCAAGCGTCATTTCTGCTCTTTCCATAGCACCTCTCCTGCTTAAAAATTCCCCGCCAGGATGTATCAATCATAACATCCACCTGCAGAGAGCACGCTTTTTTGAAAGCATTATAAGTAAAAATGTATTTTTCTCTTCATTCATGAAGAATGAACTACCCCGCCGCATAGCAGCGGGGTATCTTAAAAAGCATTGAACGCCCCAAGGGGCGGGGAATCGAACCCTCGTCCGCCTCTGGCGGATTCAAATATTGCTTCTGAATTCATAATGAAAATCTTTGAGTCAATCTTAATCCAGGGATTGATTTATATTTTCTGCCAAAAGACTAAACCATTATAAATACTTTGTCCATTGACTTCTCCATCACGATGTTTTAATAACCAGAGACAGTTTTTCTAAAGAACCCCGTGTTCAAAAAAGTATAAAAATCAGCACGATATTGAAAGGAGAATGTAATGAAAAAACCAATTGTTGCATTTCTTTTCCTTATATTCTTTTCTATCAGCATCTCCCAGGTATTCTCGGGAGAAATTCGACAAAAAACCTTTACAAAGGAAGAGGTTAAAATGATGAAAGACACAAATGCAATAATAAAGACAAGGCTGGGCGATATTACGATTAAATTTTTTCCTGAACTGGCACCAAATCATGTAAAAAACTTCATTGACCTTGCAGAAAAAGGCTTTTACGACGGCACAATCTTTCACCGGGTCATACCAGGCTTTATGATTCAGGGAGGAGATCCGAACTCCAGGGATCAGGACAGAAATAAACATGGGATGGGCGGCCCCGGGTACACAGTAAAGGCTGAGTTCAACGATAAACCTCATAAAAAAGGAATCCTGTCCATGGCAAGATCTGCTCACCCGGACAGTGCCGGCTCTCAATTTTTTATATGTGTCTCGGACGCTCCTCACCTTGACGGACAGTATACGGTATTCGGGGAGGTGACTTCAGGCATTGATACTGTTGATAAAATAGTTTCTCAGCAGAGGGACAGCAGAGATAATCCTCTTGAAAGGATTGAAATGACCGTCAAGGTAATAACACCAAATAGTAAATAAGTGAATATAAGCTGAAATACTACATGATTTTGATTTTTTATACACATAATTGAAGAACCCGGCAGCAGGCTGCCGGGTTCTTCAATATTTATCCAGGTTTTTCTGTTTTTACTTACTATCCCCGCTGAAGCAAGCAGGGCCGGCATCAATTGCTTTGAAATTTTAACAAAATTTCAATTCTGCATTTACAGCTAACAGCATTCCGAGGAACAACTGCATCCGCTGCCGCAGCCTGTTGATACCTGAGTCGGTATATCGCTGATCCCCATGATTTCAATTTCGAAATTCAATTTTTCGCCTGCAAGTGGATGATTCATGTCTACGGTGACCTTCTCATCATTCACCTCCACAACCTGAGCAGGAATCTGATGCCCTTGCGGTGAATTGAGCCTCACCATCTGTCCAGCCTCCAATTCTATATCATCCGGGATATCCTTTTTTGCAAAAGAATAAATAAGACTTTCGTCTCTTTGACCATAAGCGTCTTCCGCCTCGATGGCAAATGCCTTCTTTTCATTCACCGACATACCCATAAGCGCATTCTCAAAGCCCTTTATTAACTGTCCTGCACCTATTTCAACCTCAAGTGGCTGTTTTCCATGACTGGAATCAAATGTCTCCCCGTTTTCAAGGGTTCCCTTGTAATGGACGCTCACAAACATGCCGCTTTCGACTTTTTTCATTAAATTCTCCTTTAAAATTAATAAATTTAGGTTAGCATAACAGAATACAATTTCAGGTCAAGGTAATTTTCAAAATCTAAAAAATGCACACTTAAAATACACAATACAATGAGTGAAAGATTGACATTTCATAATGTTTTTGTTATGGAAAGCCCACGTTTCTCAAAACAGGTATTAATGACACGAATGAGCTCCATCAGATAATTATTACATGTGTAGACAGGCGTACCATATTGCAATGCCCATAGTATGAAATCCTTTTCATGCCACATTGGCTGTATCCTTCCGATTGTTCCTATACCCTGCTCTGTCGGGAACGTGTGCGCAGCATCGCCAACCTGTTTAAAATAAAGGAATAGTCCTTTTAAATTAAATATGGTCACTTCCATTCAAGGGCAAGGGGGAAGGATTTTAGCCACAGGAGCATATTGAATATTTCGAGGATTAATCAGCCTTTGACTTGTTAAGGCCCTGATGGAACCTAGGAATCAGTCGAAAGCAAACGATTTTCAAAGGCTCGTGGTGAAAAAAACCTTGGAATATCCAGGCAATTAAAACTGTATAATAATAGGAATGCCAAATTTCCTAAAACTAAAATATAAAATGAAAGGTTGACTGGCCTTATTATGCCAAATTCAATTATCACAAAAACAGGCAGCTATATTCCCACTCTGAAAGTGCCCAACGCGGATTTCCTTAAACACGATTTTTATGACACTGACGGCAAAAGACTTACAAAGTCAAATGCCGAAATAATAGAAAAATTCCAGGAAATAACGTGCATCAAAGAAAGGAGATATATTGAAGACAACCTTAACACATCTGACATAGCTTTCCTGGCGGCTGAACAGGCACTGGATGGGGTAGACAGGGAAACCCTTGATTACATACTGGTGGCACACAATTTCGGTAATATATGTGCAGACAATATAAGATCTGATATGACTCCAACTCTTGCGGCCAGAGTAAAATATAAACTGGGGATAAAAAATCCTTATACAGTTGCCTATGATGTTCCCTTTGGATGCCCTGGATGGCTTAATTGTATGGTAATAGCGGACTATTACATCAAGTCCGGCGATGCAAAAAAGGTCCTTGTGATCGGCTCAGAAACACTTTCGAGGATCTATGACCCTCATGACATAGACGGTATGATTTATGCTGACGGTGCAGGGGCGGCTTTAATCGAATCAACAGACAAGGATGCCGGAATACTATCTCATGTAACAAGATCCGATACCTTCAATGAACTGGATATGCTGAATCTTAATAAGTCATATAACCCTGAACATAAGGGGAATGAGTTATTTCTGAAAATGAAAGGCCACGAAGTCTATAAATATGCTGTTAAAACGGTACCGGTGGTGGTCAGGGAAAGCCTTGAAAAGGCCGGATTGACATTAAGTGATGTTAAAAAGGTATTGATTCATCAGGCGAATGAAAAAATGGATGAGGCTATATTGAAAAGGCTGTTTAAACTATACAAAACCAGGGATATCCCGGAGCGTATAATGCCCATGATAATCTCCTGGCTGGGGAACAGTTCGGTAGCAACATTGCCAACGCTATTCGACCTGCTTCAGAAAGGAAAGCTGCATAATCATATACTTCATACTGGAGATATTGCCGTTTTCGCTTCAGTAGGTGCAGGTATGAATATAAATTCCGTGGTATACAGAATGCCATAAGTTAAAGGTTTTTCTTTCAGATCCCGCCTTCAAAAAACCTACAGCAAAAAGCGGCTTTCTTGCTGTGCGAGACAGCCTGATTCACAAAGGCATGCAGTTTAAGCACCATGAAATGATATCATCTCGTGTCCCTGTGGCTTTATCCTTTTGCGTCTCTATTTCATTTACAAAATAAAGTTGAAGTCTTATCCTGATATGCAGGAGATTTCATCACAATCCCTTAAAGGGACAATAATGCAGCTTTTCATATATTGAACTGGTGCCCGTTAAGTGAGAAATACGATGAAAGCGCTGATGATTTCCGCCAATACGGAATATATTAACATGCCGACAATGCCTCTGGGACTTGCCTGTGTGACTGAGGCAACACGAAGAGCAGGACATGAGGCCGAGCTTGTTGACCTCTTTCCTGGTCACAATCATGAAGAAACTATCAAACGTTCCATACACTCATTTTCTCCGGACATCATCGGGATTTCAGTTAGAAACATAGACGACCAGTGCATGGAAAACCCGAGATTTCTGCTCGATCAAGCCAGGATAATTATCAGTTCATGCAGAAAATTCTCCAGTGCACCTGTCGTAATTGGCGGTGCAGGGTACAGTATATTTCCCGAAAGTGCCTTAAAATACCTCGGAGCAGATATGGGGATAGAGGGAGAAGGTGAAGCCTGCTTTCCTGCTTTGCTTGACTGCCTCCAGCATGGCCGTTCTCTTTCAGGATTGCCGGGCCTTTATCTCCGCGATATTGGAATTCAGGGGCACAGGGCCTTTGAAAAAGCCCTGGACAGATTTCATATGCCGGAAATGGACCTTTTTTCGGCAAAGGTCTATAAGGAAGAAGGGTTCTGGCTTCCTGTTCAAACGAGGCGGGGATGCCCTATGAATTGCAGTTACTGCTCTACCTCAAACATCGAAGGGAATATTATACGCAGACGTTCCCCTGAGTCTGTTGTCGAATGGCTTGCAAAATGTGTTGAGGCCGGGTTCCACCGCTTTTATTTTGTTGACAGTATATTCAACCTGCCGCCATCCTACGCGCTGTCCCTGTGCAATCTTATTTGCGAAGTCTCCCTTGACGTAGAATGGCGCTGCATACTCTATCCAGGCAATATCAATGAAACCCTGATTAAAGCAATGAAAAATGCAGGCTGCAGTGAAATAAGCCTCGGTTTTGAAAGCGGGTGTGACAGGATACTGAAAGAGATGAATAAGAGGTTCACCCGGCGGGACATCCTTCGCGCTTCCAGCATAACTGCGGATTATGGCATCCGGAGAATGGGCTTTTTGCTCCTCGGTGGACCGGGCGAAAATGAGGATTCAGTGATGGAAAGCCTGTATTTTGTCGATTCACTTGATCTCGAATCTACTATGCTGACTCTCGGAATCAGGATCTATCCTGACACGAAACTTGCAAAGACTGCATCTATGGAAGGCATTATCAGCCATAATGACGACCTGCTCATACCGAAATTCTATATTGTTAAAGGGCTTCAGGAGTGGCTTAAGAAAACAGTGGATGAATGGATCAAAGATCATCCGGACTGTATCATGTAGAATGAATATTTAATTGATATCCTTGGAAATAAATCCCTTAAGATAGCAGCAAAACGAGGTGTTGCATAAATGGCAAAACGATTTAGTGCAGCGATAGCATTTATGTTATGTGCAGTCATGCTTTCCTTTATATCATGTTCTCCCGGGGATGATGAAAAGGCCCTGATAGAACTGGTGGAAAAGGCTGCCAGTCTGGCAGAGAAACATGAAATCGGAGAAATCATGGCCCTTGCCACTGAAGATTTCAGGGCATATCCCGGCAACCTGGACAGCAGGGACGCAAAAAGGGTCCTCTTCATGGCCTTCAATTACTACGGGGAACTGAAGGTAATCCATCCCGAGCCGGATATCGACCTTGAACCCGAGGATGGCAGGCCGACTGTGACAGTTCCCTTTCTAATTCTCAGAAAGAATCAATCTTTGCCGGAACTTGAAGGAATCTACAAAAATCCCGGGGAGTGGCTGGAAAAGGTTGGAGAAAACGCAGACCTTTACCGCTTCAAACTGAAGGTCATAAAGGCTGACGGCGAATGGTTTGTAAAAGAGGCATATCTTGAACGATTTACAGGACTGGGTTTCAATCCTTGATACATGGATAACAAAAATGAAAACTGTGGTAATAGATTCCCCTGTAAATCGAATGTCTAATTTATGGATAAAGACTGATTATTGGCTGCCGGTTATCAGTTGTTGCTCATGGAAAACACTGCACCTTGTACCTTATACCCTGAATCTTTCTTTTATACTGACCGTGCATTGATTTATCTTTAAGACTTCGAAGTTTAATCAGATTTTACACAGCATGCTCGACAATTGCCTTTAAAATCTGCGGCCACACCTGAGGAGTATCTGAAACACTATGGCCCATGCCCTCTATTATCATAACTTTAGCCCCGGTTATGGTCTCGGCCATGTCCATTGCACAATCAACCGAAATCAAAGGATCATCACTTCCGTTAATTATAAGGGTTGGAATACAGATGTATTTGAGACTCTCCCTGTTGCTTCCGGCAGCCATTAAAGCAGCAGCCTGACGTATTTCTCCTTTAGGATTAAAAGCCCTGTCAAAGCATCTCTCCGCCTTATTCCTCACATAAGACTCATCAATTCGAAATTTTGATCCGTTTAGCATTTTGCAAAGGGCAACATAATAATCAATAAACTCTGTTCTGTCTGTGGGCGCCGGCTCGAAAAGTGTTTCAATGGCCTCCGGGTTTGGAGGAGGAAAAACGCTTTCACCCATTGTGGATATCATGCAGGTAAGTGTTCTTACCCTTTGAGGGAAGTTAATGGCGATGAGTTGTCCGATCCTGCCTCCCATGGAGGAACCTAAAAAATGGGCACTTTCAATTCCTAATGCATCCAGCAACCCAACAGCATCCTGTGCCATGTCCATGAGAGAATACGGAATTTCAATTGTTTCACCCTTTTGTTTTGCCTCTGCAATCCTTTTGAGATCAGGCACACCTGAATCATCAAAACTGGTTGAAAGTCCTGTGTCGCGATTGTCGAAACGTATCAGCCGGTACCCATGTGCCGCAAGCTGAACGCAGAAATCATCATGCCAGTTGATCAACTGACTTCCAAGCCCGTTTATCATCACAATGGGCGAAGCATCATCATTGCCAATAGACTGCCAACAAATCTTAATTCCGTTGGCATTTACAAAATATTCCTGGCCTGCAGTGCAATTTAAAGCCATAAACCTGGCTCCATAAATCTTAATTAGCTCAAGTTTTTTAATTCGGACGGGGATTATTTTCTCAGGCACATCCAAAAAATAATAGCTTATTCAAAAATAGATAACCTGTCAATATTTCGAAAAAATACCTGATAACCACTAGGACATCATCTTCCACTAGACAGGCTCACTGCATTGAGAAAATCCTAAGTTTAGAGTTGCCTTGATCGTTGCTCTGAATTTATGTGAAGAACTTGACTTATCATCATTATGAGCGTATTTGATTCTAAAGGAACAATATAATAATAAACTGCAATACCCCAAATACGGGATTGCTGTCTATGCTGGATCTCAGGCCCTTGCATGAGAGATTCTGTGTACGATCAAAAAGGAGGTAGGACATGGGAAAATACATTTTTAGAATGACTTTGTTAATATTACTTGTCTTCATCGTGTCATGCGCCTCTACTCCACCTGAGCATCAAAATACGCAAAAAGGGGCATGGATAGGGGCTGGAGCAGGCGCCTTGATAGGTCAGGCTCTTGGTCACAATACCCATAGCACTCTTGCCGGTATTGCTGCGGGGACAATACTTGGAGCACTTGTTGGAAACGCCATGGATCAGGATAATGCGGCAGCGGCAGCAGAAGATGCAGCATTGTATGACAAAAAGGTTATTCACTACGATGAGCATGGCAATGCGATTGAAGTCGTTCCCGATGAAAGTGATCAGCGCACTCATTGTCGTAAGATTACAAAACGTACATGGAAAAATGGAGAACTCGTAAGCGAAACAATCGAGGAAATCTGTGAAGGCAAAAAGCGTTCAAAGGAATACTGACAGCCTCTTGATAAGGTTTAAACACTGAAAAATGATTGCCGCTGACAAACTGATCCCTTTGCCGGACTATCATATCCACACGCATCTGTGCAGGCATGCTGACGGAGAGCCATCCTTATACAGAACAGCCGCAGCAATTCAGGGAATACCCGAGATCTGCTTTACTGATCATTGCCCTTATCCCGATGGTTATGATCCCCTTCACAGGATGGAGATCGTCCAGTTCAATTTCTACAGACAGATGATTACTGAACTGCAGGATGAGGAAAACCCGTTAGTCCTTTTTGGAATTGAAGCAGATTACTATAGCGGGTGTGAGGAATTTCTTGGCAACTGGCTTCCTGCACAGGGTTTCGATTTTGTTCTGGGTTCTGTCCACTATATCGGGAATTGGGGATTTGACAACCCTGACCAAAAAAACGTCTGGGACAGTATTGATGTAAAATCGGCCTGGAAGGAATATTTCAGGCTTATTGGAAGGCTCGCCGATACGCGGCTATTCGATACAGTCGGACATCTTGATCTGCCTAAAAAATTCGGACACCGTCCCCACGATAAAATTCTGAAGGAGATGGCACAGCCCGTTTTGGACAAAATCGCAAAGTCAGGAATGGGGATTGAATTAAACACTTCCGGGCTCAGAAAACCTGTTGGAGAAATCTATCCCTCCCCACTCCTTTTATCCCTTGCATACGAAAGGGAAATCCCGATCTGTTTCGGATCAGACGCCCACACGCCTGAAGAGGTCGGAGCAGGTTTTGGTCAGGCACTGACACTGGCACATGAAATCGGATATAAAGACTGCTTCGTGATAAGGCAAAGGAATAAGCAAATCATCAGCCTTCCCTGAACACCTGGTAAAATAATCAATATAACCTATTCAGCTTTCTGTGACCGATAAACATTTTACAAAGGGATGTGCATTGACCAAATCCGAACTCGATAAAATTTATAGCACTTATAACTCCCGCAAATGGGTCCATCCTGATCCACTTGAATTTCTGTATAATTATGATGAATTGAGGGATCGGGAAATTGCAGGACTTATAGCATCATCACTTGCATATGGAAGGGTAGCTCAGATTTTGAAAAGCATATCTCAGATACTTGAAAAAATGGGACCTTCTCCATACAGTTTCCTGGAATCAGCAACACCGCTAACACTTAATAGACATTTTATGGAGTTCAAACACAGATTTACTACCGGAAGAGAGCTTATTCTCATGCTTAGAGGCATTAAGTGCGTTATTGAACAATACGGATCTCTTTATGAATGTTTTCTCTCCGGTTTTAAAAACGAGGATGAAACAGTACTTCCGGCCCTTTCCTTCCTGGTAAAAAGGCTTATAATGCCTTTCAACGCAAATTCAAACAGCCTTCTGCCATTGCCTGAAAATAGAAGTGCATGCAAAAGGCTGAATCTTTTTATGCGCTGGATGGTAAGGGAGGATTGTGTTGACCCGGGGGGGTGGAGTGAGGTAAAACCATCTCAGCTGATTATCCCTCTGGATACGCATATGCACAGGATATGTCTGGGCTTTAATCTAACTGCACGGAAGTGTGCTGACCTTAAAACTGCACTTGAAGTCACTGATGAATTCAGAAAGATTGATCCCGCTGACCCTGTCAGGTATGATTTCGGTCTTACAAGATTCGGGATTCGAAGGGAAATAGAACTAAATGCATTTTTAAAGGATTGCACATAGAACCCAGATACAAAGTTTCACTTACATATAATTGATGGACTCAAAAAAACAGACCCAGGAACCGAATTATGACCAATATTCGTAATTTCAGTATTATCGCACATATTGATCACGGAAAATCCACTCTTGCCGACCGCTTCATTCAATTGACGCATGTTGTGGATGATCGCAATTTCCACGACCAGATCATGGACACAATGGACATTGAGCAGGAGAGAGGAATCACAATTAAAAGCCAGGCCATAACTCTCCCTTATGTTAACAGCAAAGGAGAGGAATTTGAGCTTAACCTCATAGATACTCCCGGTCATGTTGATTTTTCCTATGAAGTATCAAGAGCTCTGGCTTCCTGTGAAGGGGTACTGCTTCTGATCGACGCTTCGCAGGGAGTTGAGGCCCAGACTGTTGCAAACCTTTACTCGGCCATGGAGCATGATCTTGAGATTATTCCAGTAATCAATAAAATTGATCTTCCTTCTGCCGATATCGACCGTGTCAGGGAGGAAATAGAAGTTGATCTGGGCCTTGATTCAGACCTCGCCCTGTTATGCTCTGCAAAAGAAGGAACAGGAATCGACGAGATTTTGGAGGCTATTACGGATTTATTGCCGGGGCCTTCAGGAAACCCTGACGAACCATTGACTGCACTGATATTTGACGCCCAATATGATTCCTTTCGTGGAACAATTGTCAGCTGCAGAATTTTTAACGGACGTGTCAAGGGCGGTGATACAATACGCCTTATGTCCAACAGGGCTGCTTATAAGGTTGAAGAGGTAGGCATCTTCCGGCTTGAAAGGTCTCCCGTGAAATTTCTGTCTGCCGGTCAGGTGGGCTATATAATCGCAGGCATCAAAACCGTCAGTGATACAAAAATCGGGGACACCATTACCCTTGATTCCAGTCCTGCCCCCAAACCTCTTCCCGGCTTCAGGGAAGTCAAGCCCGTTGTCTTTTCTTCTGTTTACCCTATCTCTTCAGAAGACTATCAGCCTCTGTCGGACGCCCTGGAAAAATACAGGCTTAATGATGCAGCCCTTGTATTTCAAAAGGATTCATCCGCAGCACTTGGTATGGGTTTTCGGTGCGGGTTTCTCGGACTCCTTCACCTTGAAATCTTTCAGGAACGTCTTGAAAGAGAATTCGGACTGTCCATCCTTATGACCGCACCCACTGTTCAGTACCGTTTCGTGCTTACAAACGGAGAAACCCTTAATATTGACAACCCGGCCTATTATCCTGATCCAGCCAGTATAGATAAAGCAATGGAACCTTACATAAGGGCCGGAATCATAGCGCCGGAACGCTACATGGGAGCGATAATGGAAATCTGCTCCGAACGGCGAGGCACTAATTCAAGATTCAACTGCCCCATACCCGGTCGACTGGAAATCCAGTTTGACATGCCTCTGGCTGAAGTGATTTATGATTTTTATGACCGCCTTAAAACGGTCACCCAGGGATATGGCTCATTTGACTATGAACTCCTGGACTATCGTGAAAATGATCTGGTAAAACTGGATATCCTGCTGAACGGAGAAAGGGTTGATGCACTTTCCCAGATAGTTCATCGGGACAGAGCAAGGCAAAGGGCCCTGCAAACCTGCGAGAGGCTTAAGGAAGAAATCCCAAGACACATGTTTAAAATTGCCATCCAGGGTGCCATAGGAGGAAACATTATTGCCCGGTCCACAATCTCACCATTTCGCAAGGATGTGACCGCCAAGTGTTATGGAGGCGATATCACGAGGAAACGAAAGCTCCTGGAAAAGCAGAAAAAAGGCAAAAAACGCATGAAGATGGTAGGCTCAGTCTCGGTTCCTCAAAGTGCATTTGTAGCCGTGCTGAAATCAGAATCCAAATGATTTGTCAGTTAAATACGTTATGCATCTAAGATATATTGTACAGAGTATAATGCGTAATTTGTTTGATATAAAATTTGACAATGGGCACCAGCCATGCATGTTTAAAGCTCAAAACTGAAAGATTATCCCCGTGGCTGGACTTGCTCCCAGGTTGCTGGGCTGAATCGATAACCAATAACTTATAACTAATAACCAAGAACCTGTCTATGCATGAACCCGTTAAAAAAAGCCCAGGGCTTTATGTCCACATTCCTTTCTGCAGGAACAAATGCCCTTACTGCGGTTTCTATTCCATATCATCTAATTCCCTGATAAAGCGATGGCTTAAAGCATTGAAAACTGAGGTTACCCTGTATAAAGGGCATTTTAACCCGTTTGACACTATTTATCTCGGCGGCGGAACGCCGACTTTGCTTGAACCTGAAGAATTATCGGATTTGGTTCAATGTCTTATCAGCTGTTTTGATTTTGCCCAGGATTCGGAAATCACAATTGAAGCGAATCCAGGTGATCTGACAAATGAGAAGATAAAAATCATAAGGGAACTTGGTTTTAACCGTATCAGTCTGGGTATCCAGTCCTTCGATGATCATACACTGTCATATCTTGGAAGAAAACACACGGCCAGAGAAGCCGAAAATGCACTTGAGAAAATAAGAGAACATGGATTTGAGAATATCGGGATAGATCTGATTTATGGGATTCATGAACAGTCAGTGAAGAAATGGGAAGCTGCTCTTATGCATGCTCTTGAATTTTGGCCGGAGCATATTTCCTGCTATCAATTGACAATAGAAAAAGCAACTCCCTTTGCGGGGATGAAAGAAAAAGGGGTATTTAATTCCCTGAATGAAAACGAAGAGTATAAATATTTCGTTTTAACTTCAAATATCCTCGAAAAAAAAGGCTATATACATTATGAAATCTCGAATTTTGCCAGGGATGTAACCTTACTTTCGCGACACAACACCAAATACTGGCATCATATTCCATATTTAGGTCTTGGCCCGTCCTCTCATTCATTTGACGGATGCAATCGCTGGTGGAACGTCAGTTCCGTCAGAAAATACTGCGAAGCCCTTGAAGCCGGAAGCCTGCCTGTTGAAGAAAAAGAAACCTTAACCAATAAACAGATAAGGATTGAATCCATCAGCCTTGGTTTAAGGAACACAAAGGGTTTTGACAGGGGGATTATTCCGGCTGGCAAAAAAATAAACGAGCTTATCCGGATAGCCGGGGAACACGGGCTTATTAAATTCAATGAAAGCAGGATAATACCAACAAAAAAGGGCTTTGCCGTAGCAGACCAGCTGGCGAGTCAATTATGTGCAGCTTTACAGGATATGGCTGATTGATGTTTAAGGATGCCTTTCTATTTATACCCTTCAAGTATATGCCTTATCTTTTTAGAAAGCTGCGATATATTGAAAGGTTTCTGAACATAGCCATTACAGCCTCTTTCCATTATTTTTGCAGCCTGCCCAATGAACTACCCCGCAGCAAGCTACGGGGTATCAACCGTCATTCCGGCCCCGAATCAAGTTCGGGGCCGGAATGACAGAAAGAGAGCATTTTTAACTTTTTGCGAGTTCATCAATTTTTGCAAACCCGTTTTATTTGATTTGATTATTAGATAATTTTTTTCTAAAAGGAAGGCTTTTTTGCCTGGCAATAACTTCTCTAATATTGATATAAGCATTTTGGAATCAAAAAAGTCGATTTTAGCATCCCGGCTCAGTGAACTGGGATCTCTAATTGTAGCATTCTCCGGTGGACTAGACAGCACCTTCCTGCTGGCCGTTGCAAGCCGGATACCAGGGCTTGAACTGACAGCAGCCACTGCATCATCCATCCTGCATACAAATCGCGAAAAAAATCTTGCCACAGACTTTTCAGAAAAAAATGATATTCGTCATATTATATTTCAAACGAACGAACTGGACATACCGGAATTTGTTGCTAACCGGAAAGATCGCTGTTATCACTGTAAGCGAAACATGTTCAGGAGGCTTTTTGAAATTGCAGAGGAAAATGACATCAAATATGTTGCACATGGTGCCAATACGGATGACCTTCAAGACTTTCGCCCCGGTTTTAGAGCTGCTGATGAAGCGGGTATAATCGCCCCATTGATTGACGCACGCCTTAACAAGAAAGAAATCCGCTTTCTGTCAAAAAAAATGGGGCTTCCAGCGTGGGACCGCCCTGCCATGGCCTGCCTCGCAACAAGGATACCTTATGGAAGTCCTGTCACGGCAAACAAAATTATAATGGTTGAGGAGGCAGAGGAATTTTTAGGACAAAATGGATTTAAGGACGTCAGGGTCAGGCACTATGGGCCAATGGCCGTGATAGAAGTTAAGGGCCCAGTAGAAATGAAAAGAATAATGAACAAAGATGTTAAAAATCCCATAATCCGTAAATTTCGCGAAATAGGTTTTGAATTTATTTCAATGGATATTGAAGGCTTCATTTCAGGAAAAATGAACCGGACCCTGACTCACAGTTCTGCACTGGTAGAGCCTGTTAAAAAATACTAACGACTTATGATTGTTCAGATTTACGAAATACAAACACCGCAGGAAGCCGAAAAATGCATCAATCTTGGCGTAGATCATATCGGCAGTGTTTTGCCTGATAATGACGAATGGCAAATACCTTCTTTAAAAACGGTTATCCGCCTATCATACCAATGCGGAACAAAAAGCAGCCTTATTCCTTTGTTTCATGATATTGACAGGGTTTCAAGGGCTCTGGATTATTATTGTCCTCATTATTTACATCTGTGCGAAAATCTTACAGATTATACAGGGAATGAAATAGATTTGAAAGGCATCATTGAATTCCAGTCTGATCTCAAAAAAAGATTTCCGGAAATCCAAATTATACGTTCTATTCCCATTCCACCTAAAGGAATGTTGTCAGGATTCCCCTCTCTGAATATTGCAAAAACACTTGAACCTGTAAGTGACATTTTTTTATCAGACACCTGGCTTGGGAGTGAACCGGTTGAAGGGTACATAGGCATTACAGGCAAAACTGTTGACTGGCTGAAGGCAAAACAGCTTGTGCTTCAAAGTAAAATTCCCGTAATCCTGGCAGGAGGTCTTTCTCCTGAAAACGTAGCGGAAGCAGTAAAGGAAGTTATGCCTGCCGGAGCTGACAGCTGTACCCATACTAACATGACCGATGCAGGTGGAAGGCCTGTAAGATTTAAAAAAGATTTCCGCAAGGTTGACAAATTCGTAAAGGCAGTCAGGCAATTTGAAATAAACTACCCAGCCGCAGAGCAGCGGGGTATCTTAAAAAGCATTGAACGCCCCAAGGGGCGGGGAATCGAACCCTCGTCCGCCTCTGGCGGATTGAAGTCCAGGGATTGAGATTATGAATCTGGCCTTGAATATGCCCCAGGAGCATCTACCGCCAATCATTTCTAACCTTTAAGAGCTATGAGGAAACAAAAATCGGATCATCCAAAAAACTTCTTGAATCTGAAGGGAAGTGCTCCTAAAATGACTAAGGATAAAAAACAATATCCATTGAACAGCTTACAAATAAATAATGGAGGGTTTGCCATGGTCAAACTTACCTCATGGAAGGAACATGAGATGACCAAGTGGAGAAGGGACATCGACCATCTTTTCAGCCGGTTCTGGTCTGATTACGGAATAAGGCTCTTTGCGGGCCAGATCACACAATCCCCGACTGTCGATATTTCTGAAACCGATGATACTTTAGTCGTCAAAGTCGAGCTTCCGGAAACAAAACCTGAGGATCTGGATATTTCTGTTGATGATGACATCCTGACAATAAGCGGAGAAAAGAGATCCAATTCCCTTGAAGAGAATAATAATCATTTCAGAGTGGAAAAAAGAGTTGGTTCTTTTTCTCGCACTGTGAGCCTGCCCTGCAAGGTGGATTCTGATAACACAAGAGCCACGTATCAAAAGGGCATACTGAAAATCGTCATGCCTAAACTTAAGGTTAAAAAATCTCGAGGTGTAAAGATCGAGGTCATGTAAAACATTTTTATATCAATCCCCAAAAGGTATTTTAACACTTTGCCCGTTTTGATACTAACTCCTGCTCTCTGTTATTCAGGCATGAATAAAAATCGGGCCTTTATTTAGCAATTAATACCAATCTAGGAGAATATAAATGCCCAGGAAACAATCAGTTACTGAAGTCCCTGTTGAAAAACTAAGATGGAGGCTTGATCAGGCCAGTTTACCTTTCGAAACCACTAATGATCTTGAACCTCTCAAGGAAATCATCGGGCAGGAAAGAGGAGTTGAAGCATTCCGGTTTGGAATGGGAATTGATAAGCCTGGTTATAATGTTTTTGTTACAGGCATGGCCGGCACAGGCAGGATGTCTACTGTAAAAAAACTGCTCAAGGAAATGTCCAAAAACGATTCAGTGCCTGACGACCTGTGTTATGCAAACAATTTTGAAAATACGGAAGAGCCTGTACTTCTTCGTCTTAAAGGCGGAAAAGGCATTCAGCTCAAAAAAGACATAATTGAAGTTATCGAAACACTTAAGAAAGACATACCCCAGCTTTTTGAGAGCCAGGAATATATAAGTGCAAAAAAAGAGATTATGGAGGTATACGAAGGCAAAGGTAAGAAGTTCTTCAAGGAACTGGATCAGAAAGTAAAGGATGAAGGTTTTGCCCTTGTTGATATTCAGATGGGACAATATAAAAGACCGGAAGTAATGCCCATTATTGATGAAAAGCCGATGCATATTGATCAGGTTGAGGAAATGGCTGAAAAAGGCAGATTTCCAAAAGATGAATTTGAAACTATGAAAGAGAAACAGAATATGCTGAGGTCCCAGATAGATCAAATTCTGCTTGAGATTAGAGACCTCCAGAAAGAAGTCCAGAAAAAGATTGAAGAGATGGACAGGCTAACCTTTATGAAAAATGCTTCTGATTTAACTGCTCCAATTCAAAAAAAATTCAAAAACAAATCGGTGACAAATTATATAAATTCCATGCTGGAAGATATGGCTGATAATCTGGAAATCTTCAGGCCGCAGCAACAGTCATCCGCTGCCGGAATATTTCCTGTAATCTCTGAGGGAGGAGATGCATTTCAACCTTATAAAATAAATCTCCTCGTGGATAACAGCGAACAAAAGGGTCCCCCGATAATAATTGAGGACTATCCTACATACAGAAATATATTCGGCAGCATAGAGAGAGTAGTTGACCGCAGCGGAGTATGGAGAACCGATTTCAGCAAAATCAAGGCCGGATCGTTTATAAAGGCTAATGGCGGCTATCTTGTAATAAACCTGCTTGACGCCATTATTGAGCCTGGAGTATGGCAGGCGCTGAAACGGGCATTGAAAAGCCGGAAACTCGAGATACAGACATATGATCCCTTTTATCTCTTCACCACCTCCGGTCTGAAACCGGAACCTATTGATATGGATGTTAAGGTGGTAGTGATATCCAATTCACATCTTTATTACCTTCTTTATTCATGGGATGAAGATGTCAAAAAGATCTTCAAGGTCAGGGCCGATTTTGATTCTTTAATGGATAAAAATGAAAAATCCATCAGGCAGTTCGCTGAGTTCATAAAAATGAAAACCGACGAAGACAATCTCAGGCCATTTGACAGATCAGCCGTTGCCGCGCTTGTGGAACAGGCAGTGCGTATGAGCGAAAGGCAGGAAAAAATCTCAACCAGTTTCTCAGGCATCATTGATCTTATCAGGGAATCCGACTTCTGGGCAAATGAGGACAAAAAACCTCTGATTCAGGAAAACCATGTGGAAAAGGCAATAGAAGCCAAAATCTACAGATCTAATATGATCGAGAAGCATATTCAGGAAATGATCGATCGCGGCACCCTGATGATAGATGTTGATCAGAAAGTAGTAGGACAGGTCAACGGACTTGCCGTCTATCAACTGGGCGATTATATGTTCGGAAAGCCCTCTCGAATAACCGCTTCCACATCAATGGGCCGTGCAGGCATAGTCAATATCGAACGTGAAGCGGATATGTCCGGTAATACACATAATAAGGGTGTGCTTATTCTCGGCGGTTATCTGAGGAAAAAGTATGCACAGGACAAACCCCTGACTGTGAGTGCAAGCATTGCCTTTGAACAGTCATACGGTTCTGTTGACGGAGACAGTGCATCTTCCACAGAGATATATGCGCTCCTGTCAAGTTTGGCGGGAGTCCCCATTAAACAGGCTATTGCCGTAACGGGCTCAGTCAATCAAAAAGGAGAAGTACAGGCTATCGGAGGTGTGAATCAGAAGATTGAAGGTTTTTACGACTGCTGTAAGGCAAAGGGACTCTCTAAAGAAAACGGCGTCATAATTCCTGATAGCAACATCAAAGATCTGATGCTTCGTAAAGATGTTGTACAGGCTGTAGAAAAGGGAAATTTCCATATTTATGCGGTAAAAAATATCGACCAGGGAATTGAGATACTTACCGGTAAAAAGGCTGGAGAATTAAAGGCGGACGGTACATATCCAAAGGGAACAATCAATTACCTGGTTGACAAGAAACTGAGTGATCTGGCCGAGGGTTTAAAGAATTTCGGCAACAATGAAAAAGATAAAAAGGAAGGAAATAAAAGAAAAAGCTCAGGGAAAAAGAAAGTTTGATAAATTCCGCTATTAATTTGAATCTGAAAACTTCCGCAACTGTTTTTCATAGTATTCCTTATTCCTGGTCGCAGTGTCTATTGCTTCTCTTATGGTCTTAACAGCCTCCTGATTGAAACCGTTTGCATAATAGGCCTCTGCCAGGGTATCAAGGAATACGGGCGATCTGTCCAGGGCAACAGCCCTCTTTGACAACTCCAGAGCGCGTTTTTCGTCGCGCAGATCATCATCCGGAGCGGTCACCATAAGCCATGCAAGGTTGTTTAATGACACAGGATCCTCAGGATTCAGTTCAATAATCCTTTCGTATTCCTTTTTAGCTTCCATGTATTTTCCCATCTGGTGGTAAAGACCAGACAGGGCCTGGTGCAGAGAGATATTTTCAGGGTCTTTCTGAAGCTCCTGGATAAGCACTCCGCGGATCAAAGAAAAGTTCAAATAATGTTTCACAGGCCCCGAATTCAAAAAATACCCCAGTCCGGTTATGCAGATCAGATAAATTGAAAATGAAACTGCCAGGAATCGGTTGTGCCGGCTTGCCAGACCGGGCTCCCTTTCGGCACGCAAAAGGCATTCTACCCTGCTGCCTATACTGAAATGGTGCCAGTTCGGGATGTTCCTGCTTTCTCCGCTAAGATAGGCAATCTTTTCCAGAGAACTTATGATGGGAAAGGATGACCCTAAGGCTGTAGCCGAATAAAGATCAGCCTGACGCTCAAAATTACGCATAAAAAAACCTACAATATATCGGAAGTAAAGAAAAAGAGTCATTACCAATGGGATCGATAATATGAGATAAAAAAGGCTTGCAGATTGTGGATCTTTGCTGATTATCATGTTCAGAAAAAAAGGATGAAGATTCATCAAACTGAAAAATGCATCCGATAATCCGAAGGAAAGTACCATGAAGCCCAGGAAAAAAAATACATAAAAGATCAGATGATGGTATCTGGCATGCCCCATTTCATGGGCAAGAACAGCCTTAAGTTCTTCAACTGTCAGCGCATCCAGAAGAGAATCGGTAATCAGGACATACCTGAACCTGGGCACAATCCCCATTATTCCGGCAGTCATCATTCTCCCTTCAAAAACAGGCCATTTTAAAAGATGGCGATATTTAAACCCTCTCTCACGAAGGAAGGCATACAGTTCTTTTATCTTCCCCGTTTCCTCCAATGGCCTGCACCCCCACCAGAACTGAATAAGACCTGGAATAAAAATTATTAACAGACCTACAAAGCAAATGAAGAAGACGATATGTCCCGCTATTGTGTTCAAAAAGCTGTCAGGGCCGAAAAACGGCATTAAAGAAATAATATCATATACAAGTGAAAGGAATATCCACGGAAAAAGGATTGGAAGATTCATCCTGAAATTGGATTTGATAAATGAACTTCTTTTTATATCTGAGTGAAAGATAAGCCGGTATGCCGGACAAGCAAAATAATATATTGTGCCCAGATAAAAGAGAAAGAGCATCATGGCGAGAAGACCATGAAAAACTGAAAAGCCTTTGATCCATGGAATAGACTCGAACCAGTATTTTATATTGAAGAGATAAACGGCCAGAGCGAATAAAAAGACTGCAAGTACTGAGAGCCTGGCAATCATGGCATGATATCTGCCGGCAGGAGCAATATATTTTCCCGAATATTGATATCTGCTTTTAAGTTTTTTTTCAAGGTCCCTGAAACCAAGCTGGCAGTAAGCTCCAAAAGCCAGCCAGGTCAGGAAAAGCATGGTCAAGGAAAAGAACAGTGATCTTTCAGGGGCATTGTCAGGATATTTTATGCTGAATATGAGGAGTACAATAATAAAATATATAATATTGTTGAACATATTTCTCGTTCTTAATCTGCAGGCATTTAGTGGTCATTTTCTTCAATAAATTCCAGGTTGCCGCTTCCGGGCGGGAGTGAAGGATCTCCCTGTAAAATTATGCCAACATCATATCGAGTTTCAAGTTCAGCCAGTTCCTTTCTCTTTTTGTTCTGAAGATATGTAGCGACATCAGCAGGAAGAACACCTTTTACCTGTACAACTCCTTTGTTTGAAGCACCCATCCAGATCTGGCGCAAAAATGATACAGCCGCAGCCTCCACTGAAAGGACAATCCCCCGGCCCTGACAGTATTTGCAGGTCTGGTAACTCCTGGACTCAATGGAAGGCCTCAAACGCTGCCTGGAAAGTTCAAAAAGGCCGAATTTTGATATATGACCCATATCTGTCTTAGCCCTGTCCTCCTTGCTCTTCTCACGGATTTCTTTTTCAACTTCCCTGATGTGTTTTTTATCTTTCATATCAATAAAATCAATTACTATAAGGCCGCCCATATCTCTTAAACGAAGTTGCCGCGCAATTTCCGCCGCGGCCTCAATATTTGCTGTGAATGCAGTTTGTTCAATACTCTTGCCCGATCTTCCTCTTCCGGAATTTACATCTATGGAAATCAATGCCTCTGTTGGATCGATAACAATTGAACCTCCTGATTTAAGAGGCACCCTGCTGCTGTAAATAGTTTCAATCTGTTTTTCTATCTCGTAATGAGCAAAAATGGGGCGCCTCTCCTTATAAAGCTTCACTCTTCTCTGGTGCCTGGGGGAAATGATCTTCATGTATTTCCTGACTTTGCCATAAATTTCCTTGTCATCCACCAGCACCTCGCTGATCTCGCTTGAAAAATAATCACGCAGTGTGCGAAGACATATATCCTCCTCCTTGTGAACAAGAGATCCTGAAGACGCCTTTCTAACATTTTCCTTTATACTTCTCCACATCCTCAAAAGACCGTTGAGATCTCTGGACAGCTCCCTTTTATTCTGCTTTATAGCCGCTGTCCTCACAATATATCCGATTTCCTCGGGGACCTTTAGCTGACTCATAATGGATTTGAGCCGAAGCCGCTCTTTTTCATCTTCGATCTTCTTTGATATTCCGCCTGTACTTCCCGGCATTAAAACCAGATACCGGCTTGCCAGTGACAGATATGTCGTCAAATATGCCCCCTTGCGTCCCGGCATCTCCTTTGTTACCTGTACGAGGAGTTCCTGTCCCTTTTTAATTACCTTTTCAATTGCTGGTAACGCCTGATCTTTTTCCACTCTCTGGGTTTCCGAATAATATTCGGGATGAATTTCACTATGCGGCAAGAATCCGTTCCTGTCACTTCCAAAATTCACAAAACAGGCCTGTAAACTTGGTTCAACACGTTCAATTGTTCCCTTGTAAATATTTCCGATCCTCTGCTCGGTGGCAGCGGTTTCAATATGGAAACCATCCAGCAGGCCGTCCTTAATCAAGGCAACTCTATATTCTTCTGGCTCAACGGCATTGATGAGCATTTTTATTGTCATATTATATTAAATCCTTTCTAAACTTATGTTTTTTAAGTTCATATCCTCACTACCCTGCTAACGGCTTATGGCTGGTTCTTTTTCAAGTCCGCATCAAAATTACTCGGGAGTTTATTTTGTGTCCCCCTCGATTTTCATTAACCAGCAACAGGCAGGTATGACTTCGTTTAACGCGAATACTCAAATCTGATTTCTTTCACAGGCCAGATTACGTCGCCAGACTGCCG
>ERZ795057.1056-NODE-1056-length-25396-cov-7.287005_pt1 | contig 25396 bp, 21 predicted proteins | sample MGYA00375141_ERZ795057 | MGnify/ENA primary metagenome ERZ795057 (study PRJEB30186, sample SAMN05720163) | activated sludge metagenome | isolation source: Anaerobic digester | place: Hong Kong | collected 2015-01-26 ... | reverse complement strand
GATCAAACCTCTTCTGTTTATAGGCTTCGTTTTTGAAAGCGTTATGCGCATTTGTTTTTCCTGAGGCTCTGTCAACTTCGCCGGCATATTGAAGGATCTGTTTGTCATTCCATACCGATATTAGTTGTTTCTGGTCTGTTATAAGCGATGACCGCTCTTCAGGCTTTACTGTTCTGTAGATTTCCCACAACCGGTTTTTTACTGTCAGTCTTTGCGCAAGGTTGAATCTCACCGGGGCTTTCAGGTTACTGCGCTGATCTAAAACCGCAAAGACTCTTCCGCCGTCCTTTTCAGGTATAAGAATAACTCCCGACATTACATCCTCAAGCGTTATACTTTTTATTACGCTTTGAATCCGCCCCTTTTCAACAGCGCTGCGTATGGCAAGTATCCGTTTCACCTCTTCATCACTGCGTACCCTGCGGTAGAGCATGGCGCTTAAATTGTAGATATCACTATGAACATAGTGACGGTTATATTTCGTTGTCCGCTCCCAGGTCCCCGTATTTGTCTGATATCTCTGTTTCACGGTATAGGGATCTACTATTCTGACAGTATCATGGGATGAGGTATAACCGATTCGAATCACCTCTCCTCCCTGTGATTTCCCTTCAGCGATGAGCTGCTTCAGCAGGTCATTCATTATTTTCCTTTTCCCGGCGCTCCCCTCCGGTTTTTTTTCAGATTCAACGGATACATCGCCGAAAGATTTGTAGGTGAGATAAAAGGCTTTATCTATCCTGATATTATCAAAGCTGTAATCAAAAGACTGTTTACTGTCGTTGATCACAACAGGATTGCTTACAGATGGGAATTTTTTATCTTTATAGGATTCGTAGGGCCGGTATTTCACAGTGGTGTTACATCCGGCAAGTATAATTACTGTGAATAATAGAGGGAACAGTAATCTTTTCATTTTACAACTCCTTTCCTGTTGCTTCCACCATAATATTGAGGAGAATAATATTTAAATATCAAAAATTTTCACATGATATTAGCAGAATGACTGTGATATGCAAGTTTTTTTTACTCTTCCTGAGAGTTTATGTTTCAAACATATATTGACAATATATTTTATGCATGGAAGGTGTTTTTGATTTTATTGATGGTTAAAAACAGGAATGTATTAAAGCCTGCAGGAGACAATATTTTGAAAAAGGAAATAATTAAGATAGAGAATATACCGGCAGTTTTATACGGCCCTGATTCTGATAAGATTTATTTATACGTTCATGGAAAACATTCATATAAGGAGGAGGCTGAGAGTTTTGCAGATGTTGCTGTAAGCCGCAGTTACCGGGTTTTGAGTTTTGATATCCCTGAACATGGTGAAAGGGAGGGTGACAGTTATAAATGTTCGGTTCAGAACGGTGTCCATGACCTTGAAGTTATTTACAGTTATATTAAAGAGAGATACCGGGATATATCTCTTTATGCCTGCAGCCTGGGGGCCTGCTTCAGCCTCATGGCATATCAGAATGTCGTATTAAGTAAGTCTCTTTTTCTTTCTCCGATACTTGATATGGAGAGGCTTATACGGAATATGATGGTCTGGGCGGATGTTACTGAAGAGGAATTGAAAGAGAAGGGGGAGATAGAAACCTCTTTCGGAGAGACCCTGTCGTGGGATTATTATCAGTATGTGAAAAACCACCCGATAGATAAATGGGACAGCAATACTTTTATTCTTTACGGAGGGGCCGATAACCTGACAGAGAGAAGTGTTCTTGATTCATTTGCAGAGAAATACAACTGCGATGTAGATATTCTGGAGGGGGGTGAGCATTTTTTTCATACCCCTGAACAGCTGGAATACCTTGAAAGATGGATAAGAAGAGTAACCGGTTAGCATATTTTCTGTCATTTAATCCGCATCCGACAGGGGAGAATAATGTTTGATATAATATTTGAAATACTGATTGTAACTGTCGGATATGCTGTGGGGAGAATAGCGATCCCGGCATTGACTTTCGGGAAGATCAGATCTGCTGATTCACCGGAGAAAAGCAGAAACCGTAAAACCGGAAAACAATCAAAGAAGTGGTATGGAGAGAAAAGGGCAGGTATCTGTTATTTAAGTGTGGAATTAACCGGCCTTATTGGATTAATTATAATAACGGGTATTATTGTTTTTATTGCGTTTATTATTCACTGAAGAGCCTGGATTTGGCTCTGTTGAGGAATATAAATAGCAGGCCGGGGGAAAAGGAAATAGTTTATGGAAAATCGTGTCAGGGACTGAGGCGTTACCCCGCAGTGAAGTGAGGAGTAGGAGCTGAAGGCCCGGCCCTGAGCAGGTAAGGATTAAATTTATTGCCTCCCCCCGCTCCGCTCCCGAAGGGAGAAGAGCGGGATGTTTTCCGGAACATGATGTATGGACAGGTTTTAACCTGTCAGTTTTATTTATACGGCAAAGCGAAGGGAGACGCCCGGCCGGATAAACCGGTAAAAAAATATTTTTTCCACATGGGAAGATGATATAAAATTATTATTTTTGTATATTTGTATTACCGGCAGAATTTTAAAAACAGTATAATAATGGTGACATTTTCTCTGCCCATTCGGACTCGGGTGATGGGTTCTCGAAAGATAAAAGGCCGTTTCCGGAGAAATACTGGTTTGCTCAGCAACAGGGGGAGGCGCAATGAATTCATTTGAATCAGTTTTTATTAACAATTTTGCTGACTCGGAGTTCATGGAACAGCAGAAGGCGAGAGTCCTTTTTTATTTTTCAATTATTGGTTTTATATTCCTTCTGCTGATACTTGTTTTTTCCAACCTGTTTATTGACCAGCAACTCCTGACAGGGCGCAATCTGATGAGGGTCTCTCTTCTGATGGTTTGCTTTGTTTCTCTTTTTTTCCTGAGGAGGGGGATGTACCGGGTGGCGTCAAATACGGTTCTTTTTTCATCCACTGTTGTTTTCGGTATTCAGCTTGTTGCGGGGAGCTTCGCAAGCTCATCCGATCTGGCTATAAGGCTTTATTATCTTTTTATCTTCATCTTTATTGCGGCTGTCTTCTGTTCAAGAGTCTCCACGATTATTACCATGTTTCTTCTTTTTGGATTTTTCGCTTCTGTTCTGGCCAGAAACAGAAGTATGATAGGCGGTGATCTTCATACGCTGGTGATTAGTTTTACAGCCTCCCTCCTCTTTATCTCAACTCTGGCGTATCTTTTACTCAGTATAGTAAGGGCAACGTTTATGAAAATCGCGGAAAATGATGAAAGGGAAAAGCAGCACAGGGCTCTAGCTCTGATGCTAGGGACTGTAAGGGAGGTCTCGGAAAACCTTGCGCAGCTGTCGAATGAGCTGACCGCTGAAAATCAGAACCTTTCACTCAGGACTGCGCAGCAGGCTTCATCAATTGAAGAGATAGCTTCAACCATGGAGGAGACCGCGGCATCAATAGGCAGAAGTTCGGAAAGCACTGAGCAGGTGAATGAACTTGCGGTTCAGTCCGCAAAGATTGCGGCTGAAGGTGTTGAACTTGTGGAACAGGTGGTGAGCTCAATAGGTGATATTGAAAGTTCAAGTAAAAAGATAGAAAATATTATTACCATGATAAACGAAATAGCTTTTCAGACAAATCTTCTCTCTCTTAATGCTGCTGTTGAAGCGGCAAGGGCCGGAGAATCAGGCAGGAGTTTTGCAGTTGTCGCAGGGGAGGTGAGAAACCTTGCCCGGAGGGCAGCGACCGCCTCAAAAGAGATTGATGAACTTGTTAAATCATCTATAAACGCGGTTGGTGCCGGTACGGAAAAGGTGCAGCAGAGCGGTGAGTTTATTAAAAAAATATCTGAAGCTGTTGCCGGTGTAAGCAGGGGGATATCTGAAGTCGCCCTTACAACGCGGGAGCAGAAGGCGGGAATAGACCAGGTGAATTCCGCTGTAATAGAGATGGACAGTTCTACACAGAAAAATTCAATGCTTGTTGAGAAGAACAAAAATGTCAGTGATGAAATATCGATGCAGGCGAAAAGGCTTGTCGATTTACTGGATGAAATTGAAACATGATGTTCCGGAGGATTAGATTGATTGCAGGGAGGGTGGGTTGTAACAGTTTACGATTGATTTTACACTATTTGTCATTCCGGTTTGCCCATCGGGCAATACCGGAATCTTAATGACAGAAATTTATTTCTGAAAACAGGATAAATTTCTGTCCCCTGCTCTGGCAGTGAAATTATTGTCTTATCGCTTACTGGATTTTATATAAAAGATTTCCGTTCCATTTACTCCCTGCGTAAAGTAAAATACGGATATAATATTTTCCGGATGCCGGGGGAGTGAATACATGTTTCGCATTTTTGCCGTCTTTAGCACTGTCGTCATCCCTTTCAAAGGCCTCGCCATGCCTTTCATTTCCTTTTATCTGTGAAGATTTATATACCTCAAGAGCCGGGTCCCCTTTCCCGTTTGTTTCAAACTGGTAGGATTGTCCTGACTTCAGCATGGTTACAAACCATCTTACGTTGTCATTAACAGTAATCGTGAGAGCCTGTGATTTCTGCAGTTCCATTGTGGGTACTATAACTATTGCCTGGAGCGGTGTTTTTCCGTTTCCGCTTTTCAGACTGCCTCCGCGAACGCTTATTTTTTTGCATGAGCCGAAAACAGCCAAAGAGAGTGATACAACCATAAAACAGACCGCAATTCTTTTAATAACCATTAGTTACCTCTGTTGTTGTTTTTTACAATAATAATTCCTGAATATATTTTTCAGTGTAAAATGTAAGATTTGTCTCAGCACGCCGTCTCGGCGGCGATAGAACATTTTAAACCTGAAATAAGTTAAGGAATAAATACTGAATTTTTTTTAAAAATACCAGTAGAAATGAACATTGTCAATGTATTATTATTTCTGGTGTTCTAAAAAATCGTGTATCCGGGGTCGGGGTGATAATCAGCGCAGGTTTTTTAGAGTATTGTTCTGTCTGTGGAAATTTTTTTTATTAGCCGTGGTTTCAGACAGGTATTATTATTTACATAATAATACATCTGGTTAATGTAAAGTATGCTGTAATTTTTAAGTGGTGTTTAACTAAATTCTCACGGATGAATATATGAAATCACTGAGAGAACTCTACAGAATAGGCCCCGGCCCTTCAAGCAGTCATACCATGGGCCCATCTTATGCGGCTGAAATATTTAAATCAAAAACCGGTGACGCGGCGGCATACAGGGTAACTCTTTACGGCAGCCTTTCCGCGACCGGAAAGGGGCACCTTACAGACCGGGCAATTTTAAAAGTTCTTAATAACCGTAAATGTGAAATTGTGTGGGAGAAAAGAGAACTCCCCCTGCATCCTAACGGGATGCTTTTTGAATCTCTTGATGAATCAGGGAAAGTTACAGAGAACTGGACTGTGTACAGTATAGGGGGAGGGGCGCTTCTTGACAGTTCAGGCTCGGCCGGGACCCCTGATGTTTATCCCTTCAGTAAAATGTCAGATCTCCTTGAACTCTGTGACAGGGAGGGAAAGACATTATGGAATTATGTTGAGGAGTATGAGGGTGCCGGTATCCGGGATTTTCTTGGAGATATATTAATCGCGATGAAATCATCCATTGATAACGGCCTTGAAAAGGAGGGGGTTCTCCCGGGGGGGCTGAACCTGATGAGGAAAGCTTCTACATACTATATGAAGTCAACGCAGTCAAAGGGATATATGGAAAAGACAGGAAAAATTTTTTCCTACGCCCTTGCGGTGGCCGAGGAGAACGCAAGCGGAAATGTTATTGTTACGGCCCCTACATGCGGCTCGGCCGGTGTCCTCCCCGCAGTCCTCTTTTTTATGAAGGAGTTTTACGGGCTCAGTGATGAGAAACTTGTGCGCGCACTGGCGACAGCAGGCCTGATCGGAAATTTTGTGAAAAAAAACGCCTCTATATCAGGAGCGGAAGTGGGCTGCCAGGGGGAAGTCGGTACCGCATGCGCTATGGCTGCCGGCGCTGCAGCGCAGCTTATGGGCGGTACACCTCACCAGGTTGAATACGCGGCTGAGATGGGGATGGAACATCACCTGGGGCTTACCTGTGATCCCATTATGGGGCTTGTGCAGATCCCCTGTATAGAAAGAAACGCCATAGCCGCGGTAAGGGCAATGGACTGTGCGAGTTATGTGCTTCTTTCTGACGGGAGGCATATGGTCTCTTTTGACGAGGTTGTTAAGACAATGGCACAAACAGGCCGTGACATGAAAAAGCGGTACAGGGAAACATCTCAGGGCGGCCTGGCTTTCTTTCACAGGAATCCTGAAACCGGTAAAAAAAGAAAACGGAGAGTACTTAAGGAATAGCGGTATGTTATTTTCTGTCTGAACCGTATTATTGCGGGCCCTGTTTTTATATTTTTTTTTGAAATAATGGAAATTATCACTATTATTATATATAAGAAGGTCGAGCTTTATTATGAATGGCGGGAAAAAGTGGAAGAACATACTGCAATACTGAACCATATAATAAGCATAACAGAGAGCAGGGACATAGAGATTCTTGAAATGTCAATGCTCAGGACGATCTTTGAGCTGGTGCCCTGCCGCATGGTTTATTTTATAAAGACCCATGTTGAAGAGATGACTATTAATGCTGTTACAGGTTATGACGCGGATGGTTATTCCGGGTTAATTGATAAATCAATCTTTGACAATGTCTACAGACTTAAAGAAACTATGATTCTTGCTGTGAGTGACCATAAAGCTACATCTGTAGACAGCTTTTCTCACCCCTTTACAATCTGTCCGGTAGATATATTAAGCAGGAATATCGGTTTCATCGCCCTTGACCGGCCGGAAACTTCAACGCAGGATCTCTATATTCTCGAAAGTATTATAAGAATATACCAGAACTATGTTTCATTGCTTATTGATAACCAGAGGGATACACTTACAGGGCTGCTTAACAGAAAGACATTTGATGACAGGATTATGAAGCTTATTGAACTTCGAAAAAAGGCGAACTCGGGAGACGAGGAAGTTGACAATGAAAGAAGAAGCATTCACGCCGGGAAAAGGTTCTGGCTCGGGATGTTCGATATTGATGATTTCAAGAGAATCAATGACACATTCGGGCACATTTATGGAGATGAAATTCTCATTCTCATTGGAAGGCTTATGCATGACGCTTTCAGGGGTACAGACCTGAAGTTCAGGTTCGGCGGTGAAGAGTTTGTGGGTGTAATAGAATCGGAAAATTACGAAAGCGCATTATCGGTTTTTGAAAGGTTCAGGGAAAACGTCGAAAACTATAAATTTCCTCAAACCGGGAAGATTACCGTAAGCATCGGTGTTGTTGAAATTACGGGAAAGGACACCCCGTCCGTGTTTGTGGGATGCGCTGATAGAGCTCTTTATTATGCGAAAGAACACGGAAAGAATAAAACCTTTTTTTATGAAGAGCTTCTTAAAAAGGGCCTTGTTAAACCTGAGAAGACAAAGACCGGGGATATTATATTTTTTAACGAGTAGCCGCAGTATAATTTAAAAATTTTTCTTAATGCCGCAAAACCTGCAAAAAGCACACGTGGATTTTTCATAAATAAAAATAAAAAAAGTACAGAAAAAAGTTTGACTCAGCCTGTTCTTGCTGACCTGATACTTCAAAATAAAAAAAGAAACTTATTTTTTATTAATGCCGTAATACCTCTGTTCATGGAGAAAACAGGTGTCAAAGAAAAAAAGAGATCAGATAATCCCTATACTGAAGACTATCCCTACACTCAGCGGCCTCAGCAATGAGGAACTTGAGCTTATCGCTCCGTTGTTTTCTGAAAAGACCTTTCACTCCGGAGATTTTATTATTGTGGAGGGAACACAGGGAAACACCATGTATATAATAAACAAAGGTGCTGTTCTTGTGACCAAGTCTGACAGAAAAGGAGAGCCGATTTCTTTGGGTGTTCTCAATGACGGGGCTTTTTTCGGAGAACTTTCTCTCTTTGACAGTCTTCCCCGTTCAGCCACTGTTACGGCAATAGAAGATACATCGATATTTATGCTCACCAGGGATGAGCTGGATTCCCTGTTCGCCAGCAACCTTGAGATAACCAATAAAATATATTATAATACTCTTATAGAAATATTTTCCCGTTTCAGAAAGAATGTTTCGAATTTTACTTTTTCACAGTATTACCTTCGTGAAAAAAATGAAATACTTAATAAAATTAATCGTGACCTCTCGTCAGCGCAGGAGATACAGGAGTATTTTGTTGATACTGAATTAAACGATTCTTCATGTATGGAAATAAGGCATTCATATATCTATCAGCCTTCTGAAGCCATTGGCGGTGATTTGATCAGCATGAAAGCAAAAGACGGCCGTATATATATGATGATTGCTGACGTGCAGGGGCATGGAATAACAGCCGCACTTGTGACTGGTGTGCTGAAAAGCGCCTTTGTTATGCTTGTTGATGAATGCGGTGATCAACCCGATGTTTTTCTGACAAAACTTAATAACCATCTTTACGAGGTAATAAACTCGATTTATGCAACCTGTTATTACGCGATAATAGATACGTATCTGAAAAAAGTTACCTTTGCAAAGGCAGGGCACCATCACCCGTTTTTCTGGAAATCAGGCAGTGAGTCTTTTGACGAAATTACTTCAAAAGGGCCGGGGCTGGGCATGGTGGATGATCCGGTATATTCGGTAACTGAACTTCCGTATAACAGCGGTGATAAGCTTCTTTTTTTTACTGACGGAATAATAGAACAGCGAAACAGGGATGGGAAAATGTATTCCCTGGAAAAGCTCAACGGCTCATTCAAAAACGCCATCCTTAAAGGTGAGGAGAAGATACTGAACTCCCTGCTTCTTAACCTGCATAACTACGCGGCCAATGTTGAGTATGAGGATGATATAACCATGCTCCTTTTTGAGTTTTAATTAACCGCAGATACGTGTGCGGTGGCCGTTTATATTGAGGAAATTTTTCAGCCCTCTGCTTGTGTAATCATATATCCACATATTTTTTTAAGAGTCACAGCACACTTTATGCCATTGTTTAAACAGTTTTTTTGTTTTTATGTTGTAAAAAATATCATAAAAAGCGAATTTTTTTTGATTACCCCCTTTACTTTTCTATATTGGCTCCATAATAGATTGCAATTTAATTGGACAATGTCCAGCAGGAGGCTGTATGGAAACTGATGACCTGGTTTACCGCAAACTGCAGAAACACCTTGACAGGATGCCAGTGGGATTCCCGGAGAGCGAGTCGGGAGCTGAAATAAATATTCTGAAGGAATTGTTTACTCCGGAAGAGGCGGAGATTGCCCTTGAGCTGAGTATGCTCCCTGAATCCGCTTCAAGGATATATCCCAGGTTAAAGACGCACTTTAGCAGCGTGGAAGAGCTTGAGGTAAAGCTTGATGATATGTTCAGTAAAGGACTCATAATGGGGGGGAAATTGTTGTCAGATGACAACAATAAAAAGTTATACAGTAACGCCCAGTATGTAATAGGTATTCATGAAATGCAGTTCGATAGAATTAATAAGGGGGTAATGGCTAATACTATTAATTATGTTTTTAATGATTTTTATAAAGAATTCAGCAAAGATGACGTGCCTGTTCAAATGCGAACTATACCAATCCAGAAAAGTATTATAAAAGATAATTATGTTGAAACATATGACAATATAAAAGATTTAATCCAGGGGACTGAGGGCAAAATTGTAATTATCAACTGCGTATGCAAACAGGGTATGGATGCCGTAGGTATTCCCTGTAAGGTAACCAAAACTCGTGAAACATGTATGATTTTTAACGCTTTTGCTGAATCCTTAATAGAGGCTGACAAAGGAAGAGTTATAACAAAGGAGGAGGCCATTTCTCTTGTTGAGAAATTTGAAGAGAGCGGTCTTGTGGCTCAGCCGGAAAATAATAAAAATCCTGAATTTCTCTGTTTCTGTTGCGGATGCTGCTGTGGTGTTTTGAATATGATTAAACGATTTCCAAAACCTGCAGAACATTATATGTCAAACTATTATGCATATGTAGATTCAGATCAATGTGAAGGTTGCGGTACATGCACGTCCAGATGCCAGATGGATGCGATATCTCTTGTGGAGGAAAAAGCGGTGGTTGATCTTGACCGCTGTATAGGTTGCGGGCTCTGTACATCAACGTGTAAAACCGGTGCAGTGGTCCTTGCCAGAAAGGATAAAGCTGTAGAACCTCCCAGAGATCATAATGATCTTTATAAAAAAATTATCATGAAAAAGATAGGCCCTGCCGCAGCGATTAAGACTATGATTAAGCATAAACTGGGGATGAAGGTGTAACAGGATAGTGGTTCCGTAGTATTGTCGCAATAGCCTTCTATTGTTACTGGAGGCTATTGTTTTATGTTTGAGAATATGGAGGCTGTATGGAAACTGATGACCTGGTTTACCGTAAATTGCAGAAACACCTTGACAGGATGCCGGTAGGGTTTCCGGAGAGTAAGACCGGAAAAGATATAAAGATACTCAAAGGGCTTTTTACGCCGGAAGAGGCGGAGGTAGCCCTTGAATTGAGCATGCTCCCTGAACCGGCTTCAAAGATATATCCCAGATTGAAAGAACGGTTCAGCAGTGTGGAGGAGCTTGAGACACGGCTTGGCTCCATGATAAAGAAAGGGCTTATCATGGGGAAGAAAAAGAGGGTGAAGGGCAAAAGTATTAAATATTATAATAATGCGCAGTTTGCAATAGGAATCTATGAGATGCAGCTTAACAGGATGAATCCGGAACTTGCAGGCAATATCGTGAATTACATGAGGGAGGATTACCCTGCCGAATTTTTAAAGAAGAAAAACCTTCCACAGGTATATACGATACCGATTGAGAAAAGCATAAAAGCTGAAAATTCTGTGTCCACCTATGATGATATAAGAGAGATTATCGGTAAAGCTGACGGGCCTATCGCGCTACTTAACTGTGTGTGCAAGCAGTCTCACGATCTGATTGGCGATAGCTGTAAAACCACAAAACTGCGAGAAACATGCATAGTATTGAGAGGGTTGGCAAAACAGTCCATTGCTGCAGGTCTTGGAAGGGAAATCTCAAGGGATGAATTTTTTAATCTCATGGAGACTTTTGAGAAGGAGGGGCTTGTCGTACAGCCCCAGAATTCCATGAAACCCCTGCTGGTATGCTTCTGCTGCGGATGCTGCTGCGGAGTTCTGAATGTCGTAAAACAATTTCCGAAACCGACGGAATTATTTAAATCAAATTATTATGCATCAGTGGATTCTGAACTATGCGTCGGGTGCAGCACCTGTACAACAAGATGCCAGATGGGTGCGATCTCTCTTGTGGATGAGAAAGCAGTGGTTGACCTTGACCGCTGTATCGGCTGCGGGCTCTGCACTTCAACATGCAAAACAGGGGCTGTTGTTCTTAACAGGAGAAGTGAGGCAGTAACTCCTCTTAAAAACAATGACGCGCTTTATCAGAAAATTTTGATTAATAAAATCGGTGTTTTAAGTACCATTAAAACACTGATAAAATATAAAATGGGTATCAAGGTTTAAAGAGAAGCCTCCCGGATATATTTTAGTTTATTATTCCACTCCGCAATATATTTAGATCGTGTCATTTAGAATCCCTTGTATTTTTTCAGGTGAGTCATTTTGCAGGCCGGGAACCAGCCGTATCTGGAGTGTCAATTATTACTGTTTGACATTTTGTTCTGTTTATGTTTGATGAAACTGTCTTTTTGCCCCTGAACCGGCTGTGAGGGAGACGGTTATAAGGAGCCGGGGTGTATGCCAATAAAACAGATTTTAGTATGACAGGAGTTTTGTTGAATGAGTGCTGAAGAAAAAATTGTAAACAGTGTCACTCCGGGTTTCCTGGGGAAATACAGAACCGGGAAGGGTGAAGGAGTGGAGTATATAGCTCTTGATACGGGGTTCCTGCGTCTTGAATATGCCGGGGAGGATGACTATTTTATCCTTTCCAGGGTTTCATTTACTGCTGCAAAGTCGAAACACTCACCGGCAATAGGTGAGGTTCTTGAATGCCGTTTAAGCCCGGATAGTGGTAATGATGTCGTAACATTCATCGGCGAGATGAGCGTGTCAGGACTGCAGTGGGCCGGGGGAGAGGTTCTGTGGAGCCATACGTACGAGGATGATTCGGAATATTCCGGCGGCAGGAAGATAGACCTTGCAGCATGGTTTGATGAATGTATAGCAAAGATGATTAATCCCTCCGCGAAGATCCTTGCAGCTATAAAAAAAGGGTATAATGTCAGGAACGATATTGACAGCATAAAAAGGGGGAACAACAGCGCCAGGGAGAGACTGTGGCAGAAATGTTCACCTTCATCGGCTGAAGAATCGGCCCTTGTGCTGGAACTTCTGGATTATGCCCTGAAGAATGATGACACTGATTTGATTTTTTCATGCTGTGATCCCCTTAAACGCGCGTCAGATGGAATTGATATTATACTGGAAAGTGTGACATCATGGCTTGAACAGGGCCTGCCCGGGAGGAATTACGACAGGTCGGAGATGCAGGAAATACTTGCTGTCCATGCCGCACAGGGGGGCGCTGAGCTGGCCGGCAGATGGATGAATCTGTGCCGCAGTTCAATTGAGAAAAAAGGGGTCAAGGCTCTACATATGATTAATGAAGGTTCTCTTTTTACCTCCATCGCTTCTGTTGAAGCTCCGGATGAAGAAGTGAACGATTTTATCAGGAGTGTCGTTTCACTTGTAGAGGAAACACCGGAAGAGAAGAGGGAGGGGGTTGAGGAACTTCATGTTTTCAGTTTAATGAAAAAGCGGATTTCAGGGGGATAAGCGTGCGGTATGATATCCTGTAAGCGTTACTTCGTAGCAGTTATTTCCGTATATCCTCTTTTTATTGAGAGTCGCCATTCTGCTGTTGTTAGTTTTTTAAGGAAGAACCTGTCGTGGCTTACCAGTATGAGCGCTCCCTCAAATCCTGCCAGCGCCTCTTCAATGCATTGAACAGAGGGGAGGTCCATATGGTTGGTGGGTTCATCCATGAGTATTATGTTCGGGACTTTAAGCAGCCCCAGGCCAAGCACAAGTTTTCGGATCTCGCCGGGGCTCGGCATCTCTGTTTCAAGAATTCTTTCAGGTTCGGAACCGAGTCTGTGCACAACTGAAAGAAGTTCTCCTTTCTCCTCCCCTGAAAGCCTTTTGATTCTCTTGTCTATCTCCAGCCACTCCCTTCTGCTTATCTCCTGGCTTATATAAAGAATTTTTTCATCAGGAAGTTTAAGGGACGATTTTATATGCCTGAGGAGCGTGCTTTTTCCTGTTCCATTATCTCCGGTTATTCCTATACGGTCAGTGGGCAGAATTGTCAGTTCAGGCATTTCCATAAATCCGGAGCCTCCCATCTTTATATTTCCTCCGGGAACTATGGCGATCCTGTCTCCCCTGAATTTTTCCCCTTTCAGTGTGAATCCGTCAATTCTTCTCCTCCTGAAATGTTTTGATTCAGCCTCTTCCTTCAGTGTCCCGGCCCTGTTCTCAAGGAGTTTGATCTTCCTTGAAGCTGTCTTATCCTTGCCTGTAAGGCGCGCAAGGTCAACCCTGCTCTTGCTGTCATGATCATGCCTGCTGATTCCCCTTTTGGAAAGCGAACCGTTTCTGCTGCTCTCCCTCTGCTTGAGAGATTGGAGGCTCCTTCTTGTTCTTTTGTATTCCTCAGTGGCAAGTTCATGTTTCCTTTCACGGCTTATATCCTCAAGAGACTCCTGTTTGAGGCCTACTGATACACCTCCCGGGCGCAATACCGCACTGCCGGGACGGATGAATAGCGTTGCTGAACATAGTGAATCGAGAAGTTCCCGATCGTGACTTATAAGAATTCCTGTTCCCCTGTAGGTTTTAAGCGCATCTGATATGAGGTCCCTCGCTGCTGAATCGAGGTGGTTTGTCGGCTCGTCAAGGGCGAGTATTTCAGGTTCGCGCCAGAGGGTCACCCCTGCCTGGAACCTTTTCCTCTCCCCGTGACTTAAGGTGTTCCAGCGTGACAGCCAGTTGTCATTGATGCCGAGAAGCGATCTGAGTTCGCCGGATCTGTTACAGCTGCTGTCCAGGAAATCCTCTGAAAATTCAGGGGGAGTTTCTGTTTCCTGCTCACAGTGTAATGCCAGTGTGCCGGGCCCGGGTCCCGTAATTGACCCCGCGGTGGGGAGAAGGATGCCGGCAGCGAGCCTGGCGATCGTGGTTTTACCAGCGCCGTTAGGGCCGACAATACCTGTCCAGCCACTGCCGAACTGGACAGACAGTGATGATACTATCTCTTCAGATGTTGTGCTGTATAAAAATGAAACGTTGATGAAACGCAAGTTAACTGATGACATAAATCTCTCCTTGATGCAATAATAATCCGGGATCATAATATGTGATCCGGCATCCGGTATTTGAGGGAAAGAGAGAATTCTGCCTGAATTACACTCTTTCAGTTACTCTGCTTTTTTCATCTTAGAAGTTCTCCTGTAGAAAGTCAGGTGAGTACACCTCTTTATTTATAGTCTGTCAATAAAATTTTTTTCAGGCATCATTTGATGAGTGGTTCAATGCGCCTGAAACAATTACGCTGTTAAATACCCGGATTTTATGTATATTATATATGTAAAGAAGTAAAGACTTTTAAAACAATGCAGCCTTAATTTTCCCGGAGTGAATATTGCATGAGCAGAAAGAAACTGTTCCATCCCGAGGGTATACCGTGGCCCTTTTCAGATATTTATAATCTTGTAAGTCTCATGTCAGTTTTTCAGGAGCATTATAAACTTGTGGCGGAGGAAATCTCGTTAACCCGCAAATCAGGCACACTGCTTGATATAGGTGCAGGGCCGGGATGGCTCCTTATCGCATTTAAGAGGGCTAAGAACGGATTTTCCATGACCGGTGTTGATATTTCCAGAGGCATGATCAGAAGGGCGGAGAGAAATATTGCGCGTGCCGGTTATGCCGATGAGATAAGAGTAACGGCGGGCAGAGCTCATTCGCTCCCCTTTGATGATGATTCATTTGATGTAATTGTATCAACAGGTTCCATCCATCACTGGAGTGAACCGGAAGCTTCGATGAAGGAGATTCGAAGGGTGCTGAAAAAAGAGGGCGAGGCCTGGATTTATGATCTTGTAAAAAAAATTCCGCCCGATATTTTCGCGGAAATTAAAAAAAGGTACGGTAGTTTCAGGGCGGCATTGCTGTGGCTCCATTCATTTGAGGAGCCCTTTTATGATATAGAGGAGTTTGAATCCCTCGTGCCCGGGAGCGGCCTTGTCCATGTGGATACTCACTTCACAGGCGCGCTCTGCTCACTCCATCTTAAAAAGGAATAACTGCTGGTGCATATCTGCAGGGCTGCAAAGGAGGAGGGCGTTACCACCTGTATCTTTTCCATTTCATCCTGAAAAATTCTTCGACCTGCTTTTCTTTGTACGGCTTGCCCATGAAGGTATGTTTGCACCCCATGTATGCGCCGCATTCAAAGGGTTTGACTTCATGAATTGTGCACATCCCGTTCTCATCAAGGAATATGCATGTACCCCGTTCTTTTGTGTAGTAGTCAGGAACAACTGTACCCGGCGTCGCCAGCAGGCGTTTACCCTTTTTTTTAGCAGGAGCAAGGGCATAGAGGTTTTCCTTTTTTGAAAAGGGGATTTTTACCAGGGAACTTATAATAAGCTCCTCCACGGAAAGGCCGAGGAATTCAGCGATTTTCGGAATATCCTCGGGTATGAGCCTGCCGGGATCATTTTTACAGGCACTCACACATTTTTCACAGCTGCATCCGGGCATATAATCTCCTTGCTGTTGATGGTTTCTGTATTTACCTGAAATAGGGGTGTTTCTGTCAAGGATTTCTGTGTATACTTATAACTGATGTTTCCGGTATTATGATGTTTCTAGCGATGGGAACGCGTGATAGGGGTAATGTTTTGGCGAACGACCTTGTTTTTCGTAAAAAAATGTTAAAAAAATACTGAAATCGTATATTTTCTTGACATTTCATTTGTAAATCGTAGAAATATTCATTAAATATCACGGAGGTGTTATTATGAGCACAATGACCAATACAAAAGCAAAGGCATTTACTATAAACGATTTTAAAAAGAGAAAGGAATCGGGAACACCGATTTCCATGGTTACCTGTTATGAGCATGCATTTGCCCGTATAATAGAAGAAACTGAGATGGATCTTATTCTTGTGGGGGATTCCCTGGGTAACGTTATTGCCGGATACGAAACAACGATCCCTGTGACCGTTGATCAGATGATATATCACGCGGAGATCGTTAAACGCGGTGCTCCGTCAAAATTTGTAATAATAGATATGCCCTTTATGAGCTACCATGTATCCGTTGAGGAATCGCTGCGTAACGCCGGGCGTATGATGAAAGAGACAAATGTTAATGCTGTAAAACTCGAAGGCGGGCAGGAGTTCTTCCCCGTGGTCAAGGCCCTCACAGACGCCTCAATCCCTGTAATGGGGCACCTTGGACTCACTCCGCAGTCTGTCCATAAATTAGGCGGTTACTCAGTGCAGGGGAGAGAGGAGGACAAGAGAAAACGCCTTGTTGAGGATGCCATTTCGCTTCAGGAGGCGGGCGCGTTTTCACTTGTGCTTGAGAAGGTACCTGCTTCTCTTGCCGAGGAAATTTCAAAGAAACTCACTATCCCGACAATCGGTATCGGCGCGGGTAACGGCTGTGACGGCCAGGTGCTTGTGATAAATGACCTTCTCGGGCTTGACCAGGGGTTCCATCCTAAATTCGTAAAGAAGTATGCTGATCTTTTTACTGCTTCAAAGAATGCCCTTGAAGCCTATGATAAAGAGGTTAAGGAGAGGAGCTTTCCTGACAAGGATCACTCGTACGAATAGGCTGAATTGTGGCAGAGAAAAAAGGTATTGATGAACTTGACGCCAGGATAATCTCCATCCTCCAGGGAGACGGAAGGATGAGCAATACTGATATTGCGAAGACTCTTGAAGTTTCAGAGGCCACTGTCCGCGGAAGGATAAAGAGGCTTACGGAGGATGGGATAATCCAGATTGTCGCTGTGGGCAATCCGATGAGGATGGGGTTCGAGATTACCGGTGACCTTTATATCACTGTTGACATGAAGAAGATGGATCATGTTATTGAGGAGCTTAAAAAATTCAGGGAACTCTGGTATATTGTTGCAACTACGGGGCGTTCAAATATCAACGCCGAGTTCGTGGCCAGGGACCTGAATGAGCTGAATGATCTGGTATATAACCGGCTCAGCCATATCGACGGGATAGAGCAGGTTGAGACTTCTGTTATAATGAATTATATCAAGCGGAGATACGATTTCGGTACTCCGCTTGACTGATTTTATTTACCGGGCTCTGACCCCATCCCGCTTAAAACCATAATGCAAGCCTCTTTCTATATGCTTCTTCATAATTCAGAAAATTATTAGCGCAATCCCTGAAGGTCACGCCTGACCTTAGAAAATACTCATGCAGGGTGAAGCGTATTGGTGATACAAAAGTTTCATCGAGATAACAGTTTATAAAACCGATTTCGTTATTCCGTGGATCCCGGGAGAGCCCTTTCCGGACAGGGTTGTATCCGATATACCATAACAACCAGAGAAGGTAATCTTCAGGTCTGTCCGATTCTTCAATTATTGTGGAACCGAACCTTTCGTTCCAGAACGGGCCGGATTCGCCTGTTGCGCGGTTGTATTTTTCAGCAATTCGCGCCTTTATAAACTGCATGATAAGGGATATTGTCTCTCCGCTTTCTAAAGTTTTTATTACAAGATGGATGTGGTTGGCAACGGTTTCCGCAGCGATGAGTTCGAAGTCGTATTTTTCCTGGCACATTCTTACAGCTTCGATAAAGTGCCTCTTTCCGTATCTGCTTTTAAGGAGATCCCGTTTCCCCCGGCATCGTGTGAAGCAGTGGTAGGTTATACCCTGTTTAATAGTTCTTAAAGGTCTTGGCATTCGAGCCTCCGTATTAAATAGCCGGTTCTGTATTTAATACGATTCAGAGGCGGGAATGGTTAAAAAAAATCAGGGGGTCAGAGCATTTTTTTTAAATACTGAAATTAGAACATTGTTCAGAAAAAAAACTGAAATGTTATTGATTAATTTCAGTATATATGCACGTAATTGCATATATTAAAAATGCTGGATCTTTAATAAAGAAATTCTGTCTGAATCCTGATTTTAATGAAAACTGACAATAAGGAGATTGTTATGCCGGATTATGATGCAATAGTAATTGGCGCAGGGAACGGCGGCCTTACGGCCTCGGCCGCACTCGCACAGGCAGGGAAGAAAGTACTTCTTCTTGAAAAACATAATATACCGGGAGGTTGCGGGACCAGTTTCCGCAGGGGGAGATTTGAATTTGAGGTGGCTCTCCATCAGCTCAGCGGCATGGGGTCAGGTGAGAAACCGGGCCCCCTCCGACATATACTTAAAAAGCTCGAGGTTGAGGATAAGGTTGACTGGGTGGAAATGGATAAACTCTACCGTGTTGTGCTCCCGGGCAGGCTTGATGTAACAATCCCGGCGGAAAAAGAGGCTGCCATTAAATATCTTGAGGAGAGGTTTCCTGAGGAGAAGGAGCAGTTCAGGAAATTTTATGACTTTGTTTACAAATATATTATAGAGTCTTTCACTGTATCAAGGACGCCTGCAGTTCAGGTGGAGAGGGAGAAATTCCCGCTATACTTTAAATATAACCTGAAGAGTTCCCAGGAGGTGATGGATGAGTTTTTTAAAGATCCCCTTATCCACCTCTCGCTTAATGTGTACTGGTCATTCATGGGCCTCCCTCCGTCAAAGCTCCCCTTTGATATTCTCGCGGGAAATATCTTTATATACCTGGAGTTTAAGCCATATCACCTGAGGGGCGGGTCTCAGGTAATGTCAACCGCCCTGACTGAAACTGTTCTGAAATATGGAGGGGATATAAAGTTCAACTGCGGCGCTGAGAGGATAATTGTTGAGGATGGCGCCGTGCGCGGTGTTGTCACTGAACATGGCGATGAGTTTACAGCTCCCTGTATTATTTCCAATATATCCCCTGTGCGCACGTACGTTGATATGATTGCTCAAAGCCTTGTTCCTGATGAGGCTATTTATAACATGGGGAACAGTAAAGTCAGTGTCTCGGCTTTCACCATTTTTATCGGCCTTGACTGCGAGCCGGGGGAACTGGGCTTTAAAGAATCGATGAATCTCTTTTACGCCCTGCAGGACGTGAATGACAGTTTCGCCGCTTCGCGCAGGCTTGACACTGATGAGGACGGGTTTATTGTAAGCTGCTATACCCTTGATGACCCGCATTTTTCGCCTCCCGGTACAAGCCAGGTTGTTGTCGTTTGCCTGAAATACGGTGAGCCCTGGATGGAACTCCCTCCTGAACTTTATCATGAAACAAAATACAGGTGTGCCGATACTCTCCTCCGCCGTGTCGAGGAACAGTTCCCCGGTTTCAGGGAACATATAGAGGAGATGGAGGTCGCAACGCCCCTTACTCACATGAGGTATCTCAGGCATCCCAACGGCGCTGTGTACGGTTTTGACCAGGACCTGAAGGACACCGGGATCTTTATGCAGAAGAAGTCTCCTGTTCAGGGGCTCTACTTCGCAAGCGGATGGGTCGAGGTGAACGGCTTCCAGCCCACGCTTACAGCGGGATATACCACTGCAAGAAGGGTGCTTAAGAAAATGAACGGGGAGGGGAAGTAGGATGAAGGAATACGTTAAACTCATAGACGGATATGATGATGTTAATAAAGAGGTTGAGATCAGCAGAAGGTACGGCAAAGATTACCGGTCAGAAAAGGGTCGCACACAGAGGATAATTGATCTTTACCATCCGGACTTTATTGATTTTACGGTGTCAGAAATCATCAAGGAGAGTGTTACGGCAAAAACATTCAGGCTGGTTCCGAAATCAGGTTATCTTCCGCCTTTCCAGGCCGGGCAGTATATCAATGTGTACGGGGAGGTGCAGGGGGTGTGCACAAGCAGGCCGTACAGTATATCCTCATCCCCCAGGCAGAGAGCATATTATGATATAACGGTCGCGAGGATCGAAAACGGTTTCTTCTCCAACTATCTCCTTGACGATGTAAAGAGAGGCGATTCTATCCGGACTTCAGCTCCTTCAGGCAGCTTTTATTACAACCCTCTGTTTCACGGTAAAAGCTCTGTCTTTATTGCAGGAGGGAGCGGAATAACCCCCTTTATGAGCATGATCCGCGAGATATGCGATGCCGGCCTTGACCGTGACATTACTCTTCTCTACGGTAACCGCACAACTGCCAGTATTCTTTTCCATGACGAACTCGATGATCTAGCCTACAGGTATCCGGATTTTAAATACATACCTGTAATCGCGGAACCTCCAATGGGATACAAGGGTGTCCGCGGCTTTATCAGTGCTTCATGTATAGAGAATTGCGTTGACGATGTCAGGGACTGCACGTATTATCTCTGCGGGCCGGAGGCGATGTATGACTACTGCATGCCTGAACTGGAGGGAATGAATATTCCCCGGAAAAGAATCCGGAAGGAGATGTTCTCCACTTCAACTGATGTTACAAAGGCCGAGGGCTGGCCGCAGAGCCTTACAGGGAGCGAGGAGTTCACTGTTAAGGTTAAGGGAAAGAAAGATGTTAAGGCCAGGTCAGGTGAGACCCTCCTGGCGTCCCTTGAACGGGCGGGCATTACTGTTCCCGTGAACTGCAGGTGCGGGGAATGCAGTCTGTGCAGGGTCAAACTTGTTTCAGGGAAAGTCTTTACACCGCGCGGGGTGCTGCTCCGTGAGGCTGATGTAAAATTCGGCTATATTCATTCATGCAAGGCTTACCCTTTAGAAGACCTGGAAATTATACTTTAGGTGCTGTTCTCTCCCCCGTTTTTGCGGGGGAGACGGTTTTTTTTCTCCGGCCTCTTTCCGGGCTCTGACCCCGTGCCTTTTAAATCCATAATGCCAGCCTTTTTCTGTATGCATCTTCGTAATTCAAAAAGTTTTTAGCGCATTCTTTGAAACAGCCGCCTTGCCTTAGAAAATATTCATGCAGGGTAAACTGCAATGGTGATATGAAATTTTCGTCGAGATAACAGTTTATAAAACCGATTTCATTATTTCTGGGATCGCGGGAAAGCCCTTTTCTTACAGGGTTGTATCCAATATACCATAATAACCAGAGCAGGTAATCTTCAGGATTTTCTGAATCTTCAATTATTGTGGAACCGAACCTTTCGTTCCAGAAAGGGCCCGATTCTCCGGTCGCGTGGTTGTATCTCTCAGCAATTCGCGCCTTTATAAACTGCATAATAAGTGATATTGTTGCTTCGTTTTCTAAAGTTTTTATTACAAGATGAATGTGGTTGGCAACAGTTTCTGCGGCTACGAGTTCGAAGTCGTATTTTTCCTGGCACATTCTCACTGATTCTATAAAGTGCTTCTTCCCGTATCTGCTTTTCAGGAGATCCCGTTTTCCGCGGCATCTTGTAAAACAGTGGTAGGTTGCGCCCTGTATAATAGTTCTTAAAGTTCTTGGCATTTGAGCCTCCGCATAAATATTCGATTTTATATTTAATACGGTTCAGAGATGCCGGGATTAAAAAATTTTCGGGGTCAGAGCATTTTTTTCATTTCTGCTTTTTTAATTTTCACTGCCGGACATTTCGGGGTCAGAGCAGAGAAAATTGACTGTGATGATTTACCTTATATAGAATACCCAGGTGTATTTGTTGAACCCCTTGAGTTCTACATCACCGCTGCATCCTTTTGTCCCTTTCGCACTTGCTTTAAAATGATGCATCCCGGTGTTGACCTTGAGGGTCTGCGTTTTTTTGGAATTTACTCTTATAGTTTTTTTTGTGGCTCCAGATGTGACAACTTTAATTGTCCGGTCTGTCTGGTTGTCGATTACAAGTTCCGGCTTGCTTGAAGCGATTTTTGTCACTTTAAAAGGTCCGTTAGGGCCCCTGCCGAAATCCATGTTAATCATGTCCGCAATTTTTGATACATCACTGATGCTTACCTTGTCCTTCATTTTTTTGAATGTGCCGCATCCTGATAGTAATGATATTGTTAATATGGCGATTACTGGAATGAGTTTTTTATTCATTAATGTCCTCTTTAATATGAATTTGCCGGAAATTTTAATTTTTCCGATATAATAATAGTGAAAATGCAGGGTATTTGTGGAAAATTTTTCCATAATAATTACATTTTTCATGCAAATTTTCAGGAATTTGATACTGTTGATTCTCCTGCGGATTTTCATCCTTTCAGCTTCTTTAATCGGATCCTTTCTGAAGTCTGAGTGCCAAATGCAAATGAGCTTTCGGGCGGGAATAAGGAGGTGAAGAGTCAGAGCAGATAAGGGGTCAGAGCAGAATGCATATAATGCACGACTGAAACATCATCGGCAGATCCCGGGACTGCTATATTTGTCCCGGATAAAGGAAGAATGTATTGAAAAACCAGACTCGGGGTCAGAGCCACTTTGCTTAATCAATACTAAGCGCGCTGAATACAGAGGAGTAGTTGCCGTTGGGGTTCCATGCCACCCATCCCCTGGCCCCTGTCTCTTCAACGGCTTTTAATTGCAGCTGTACGTATTTATCGAGTTTTACCTTTGCGTATCGTATATTATACGGAAATGCCTGAATATAGGGCTGCACGGCTACGTTCTTTCCTTCAACACGTTTAAGGCCTTTCATTGTACCCTCCCGGACTGTCTCGCCCGGAGCTGACATTCTCTGCCTGTCCCCGGTGTAATGGCTGGGATAGAGCATGGGGTAGATTACGTCCATGTAAGGTGCGAAGACTTCCACCTTCTGGCCGATATAGTCGTTATGGTTGTATACAATCCTCCCGAACAGGTCCGCTGAAAGCCTGACCTTTTTTGCGTCAGCAATCTTTTTGAATTGTGTCAGGAGGCTTTCAATAAAGGCGTACTTTTTTTTCAGGGGGTAGGGTGCCCCTCCGTCAGCAAAGCGGATGTAGTCAAGCTGTACCTCATCAAAGCCTGCATCCGCTGATTTTTCAACAAGTGAATAAAGACTGTTCATGTGTCTTTTTGAAACAGGGAGCCTGGTTATACCGTCCTGGAAACATACAATTCTAGCTGTACTGTATATCTCCTGTTCTTCCAGGTATTCCAGAACTTTGCTGTTTATCCTGAGTTTTCTGCTGCCGTAGGTGTGAACGTCCATTACAAGCATGTTGATGCCCAGCGGCTTACCTTTTTCAATTAATTGTTTTATGTATTTCAGACTGCGGCTTTTATGATTGGGTATATAAAGGGCGCGCATAACAGTTTTTGAACCGGAAGGCTCATCTGCTGCAAGTTTCTTCTTATCTATTCCGCTAATTATGAAAATTGCTGATAGTGAAAGTATTATTAAAGCCAGGCTGTACCTGTTGAATTTTCCCTTTAAAGATTTCATCGCTGTTTCCTTTTATTGTATTGCCACGTTTTTATTGCCTGTTCTTTTACCGGTTAAAGCTTAATAAACAACTCAAACAGAGGTGTCAACAAATTGATAGCCGGGAATAATAAAAAAAGGATACCTGCTGTTACGGGAACCGGCAGGTATCCTTTTAAAGGTATCGGGCTGCTCTATTATCGTAAAGATTCCTTGCTGAGCCGGGATTCAGGTATGCCCCTGTTGTACTGGACAGCTTTCATTTTGAGTTCGGTGTTCCCCTTACCGTCAGCCATTTTCATCACTGCCCGGTAGGGTGTGAGTATACCGCTTACATTTTTTATATCATAATTTTCAATATACTTGAGGAAAGACCCGTCTTTGTATATGTCGGCCCTGACTATAAAACAGTCGGATTTTCTGGCATAGAATACCGCCTTTGAATAAACGTGATCCTTCCCCTTCGGGGTGGCCTCCACTTTATAGCACTCAAACCCGGCTGCCTTTGCCTCTCCCGTGAGCTTGTAATTGTATGAATCGATATCGCGGGATTTCATATCCTCGTAATAAAAGTGTGAGTTTACAAAGGGCTGAGTTCTTTCACCTGCTGCAATCCTTTTGACTTTTCCTGATGACATCATTAGCCACTGGTCATCTTCACCTTTTTTGTGAGTATGGGTGAGGAATTTAATTCTTGTGGGCTTTGTGAACATGATCAGCACTTTTTCATCTTTGCCGGCTTTTTTGCCCATTATGTTGAATTCTTTTTCCTGGGTAGATTTTCCCTTTGTTATTTTCATTGTTAGTGCCGCTTTTACCGTGTCGGGCTGTTTCAGGGCGTCAGCCCTGTCCATTACTTCGCGGCCTGTCATGGCGTAAGAGGCCCCGCATGAGGCAATTATAAGCATGGCTGTAAGTAAAATTTCTTTTTTCATTTTTTGCTCCTTGCAAATAGATTTGTTTTCCCGGGAATTCCCGGTTTAATGTACATCCTTTGAATTCAGAAACCTCAACAGATTGTTTCTGACGCTGCTGTTAAAAGTGCTTATATGTCTCCCCTCAAAAGCTGACCTGAGTATGCGAAAAGGGGAGTCAGTGAGAGAGTCTGTTCTGTCGGTACTCTCCTCCTGCAATGTGAATCCCGTTGCCCTGATGAGTGCGGGGAGTACCAGTATCGCGCCTGTTGTTGTGGCGATAAAGGTGAATCCCATCATTACCCCGAATAGCAGAATCGGCTTGAACTGTGATATAACCAGAACCGAGAACCCTGCGATAAGGGCAAGGGCGGTAAAGATTATTGCTTTTCCTCCGGTTAACAGGGCTGTCTTTATAGCCTCATCAATTGATGAACCTGCCTGCAGTGAATGGCGGTATGTGTTGAGGAAATGGATCGTGTTGTCCACCCCTATACCTATGGTAATGGAGGCTATAATTGCCGTGGCTATATCAAGTCTTATGCCGAACCAGCCCATTACACCGAAGTTTACTATAACAGCAGTTGCAATGGGGACTGCTGAAATCAGCCCGGCCCCTCTGCTTCTGAAGAGTACCATTACTATTACGGTAACCGCAATCAGGGATAGGAACAGGCTCCATAACTGTCCCCTGACAATGTATTTCGCCAGGCTTATTATAATCAGGGGCTCACCGCTGACCTTTACTTTGTACCCTGACGGTGAAAGCTCCTCTGTGAAATGGTTCCTGATGGTTTCGACAATTCTGCTGATGTCCGATGTGCCCAGCATCGAATTTTCCGTTTCAGAGAGCCTGGCGAAAATATTAAGTGTCCTGAATTCAGGGTCAACGTAGGGTTCGAACTCGTCGATCCTCCCGTCGGAATTGTTATCATCGCCTGTATATATCTCAAAGTAATCGAACAGGTCCATTTCCGATTCAGGTATTGTATAAAAGGCGGGATTATCATTATGCATGGCCATGTTGATGGTCCTGATAAAATCACCGAATCC
>ERZ795057.1051-NODE-1051-length-25458-cov-5.343660_pt1 | contig 25458 bp, 23 predicted proteins | sample MGYA00375141_ERZ795057 | MGnify/ENA primary metagenome ERZ795057 (study PRJEB30186, sample SAMN05720163) | activated sludge metagenome | isolation source: Anaerobic digester | place: Hong Kong | collected 2015-01-26 ... | reverse complement strand
AACCACCGACACGTAGATTTTCAGTCTACTGCTCTACCGACTGAGCTACCAAGGCGAAAATGGCGACCAAGAAGGGGCTCGAACCCTCGACCTCCAGCGTGACAGGCTGGCATTCTAACCAACTGAACTACTTGGCCATAAACCATAAGGATGGTGGGAACAACAGGGCTCGAACCTGTGACCCCTTGCTTGTAAGGCAAGTGCTCTCCCAACTGAGCTATGCTCCCAGGACTGTGTACCTGATGCTCCAGTGCCGCTTTTCGAGGGCGGCGACGGATAATATCTTAACCCGCTTCCCACGTTTTGTCAAGGAATAAATCTTCAAATTTCGCAATTTTCAAACGAATCAAATCCGGTATGATTTATTCGTCGCTGCGGGTCTTGAAAATCGCCAGCGCGGAGTCCAAAACACGGTCTGCCAGCGCGCGTTTGCTCATTTGCGCAAGGGATGCTTCCGTATCCCTGGTGATGAGCGTGGCAATGTTGGTATCCGTACCAAAGCCCGCGCCGGGTTTTGTAACATCGTTGGCGACGACGATATCCAGATTCTTGGACACCAGCTTCTTGCGCGCGTTCTCAACCAGGCCTCCCGTCTCGGCGGCAAAACCGACCAGCACCTGGGTGCTTGTTTTACGCTCGCCCACCGCCTTGGCGACGTCTGGCGTTGGAACCATAGTCAGTGTGATATCATGAGCGCTCTTCTTGATCTTCTGCTCGCTTTGCTCCATGAACCGGTAATCCGACGGTGCTGCCGCCTGCACGACAATATCATACTGCGGCGCGTTTGCAAGCATCTCAGTGTACAGGTCCTGCGTTGTCTGGATGGATTTAAGCTCCACACCCGCCGGAGCAGACAGCGCAGTCGGCCCGGAGATCAGCAGGACCTCCGCGCCGCGTTCTTTGGCCGCCTCCGCAAGCGCGTACCCCATTTTGCCTGTGGATGGGTTGGAGATGAAGCGAACCGGGTCGAGCTTTTCCCGCGTTGCGCCCGCCGTAACCAGTACGCGCAAGCCAGTCAGGTCGTTTTGCAGGGATAAAAGCCGCTGTACCTCATCGGCGATATGTTCGGGTTCGGCCATGCGGCCTTCCCCCACCTCGCCGCAGGCCAGCAGGCCGCTGTCGGGCGTGATCATCATCACGCCGCGGTCCTGGAGGGTCTGGACGTTCTTTTGCGTGATTTCCGCCTGCCACATCACGGTATTCATGGCCGGAGCCATGAGAATCGGTGCCTTGGTGGCCAGCAAGGTGGTCGTCAGCATATCGTCGGCGATTCCCTGTGCCAGCTTGGCGATGATGTTGGCCGTCGCCGGGGCGACAACGAACAGATCGGCTTTGCGCGCCAGGGATATGTGCTCCACTTCCCAGCTGCGCTCGCGTGCAAAGGTGTCGGTCGTCACGGGATTTTGGCTGATGGTTTCAAAGCTTAAGGGCGTGACAAACTCCATGGCGTTTTTCGTCATGATCACATCGACATGCAAGCCGAGCTTCTTGAGTTTTGAAACCAGTATTACGGCTTTGTATGCGGCGATACCGCCCGTAACCCCGACGACGACGTTCTTAGCCATGTTATTCGCCGTCCGTGCGCACGTAGGTTAAAAGTCCGCGGTTGATTTCGTCCACTGCGACGTGCAGGGGTTTCATTTCCTTGTCGTCGATCAGCGGCTGCGCGCCGCCCAAAAGCTGCCTTGCGCGTTTGCTGGCTTCAACCACCAGCGTGTAGCGGCTGTCCGCCTTTTCGCAAAGCTCGACGATCGTCGGTTTGATAATTGCCATACCTGTTGTTCCTCCTACTCTTGCTCTATCACCGGTAAAAAGCGTACGGTTTTATGTTTTTCGGCGTCTACGATGCTTTGAAGCTCGCAGAACGCACGGTCCACATCGTCGTTAACGATTACATAATCGTATTGGCCAACCTTTTCAAATTCGCCGTAGGCGTTGTTGAGACGGCGCTGGATCTCCTCGGGGCGCTCGGCATTGCGTTTCTCCAGGCGTTTGCGAAGTTCCTCAAAGCTTGGCGCGATGACGAACACGCTGACATACTCCCTGGTGTTGCGCATCACGTTCATAGCGCCCTGCGAATCGATATCCAAAAGCACGTTCTGGTATTGCTCCAGCTTACTGTCGATCTCGCTTCTGGGGGTGCCGTAGTGGTGCCCATGAACGGTTGCATATTCCAGCAGTTCGTCATTTTGGACCATCCGCTGGAACTCAGCCTCGTCGATAAATCGGTAATCCACTCCGTCAACCTCGCCCTCGCGCGGGCCCCGTGTGGTAACGCTGCACGAAAACACAAAGCTCTTGTCGGTCGCAAGCAACCTCTTGCATAGCGTGCCTTTCCCCGCACCGGACGGACCGGAGATGATTAACAGCATTCCCTTGCGTTTGATGGTGATGCCCATATCAGTCCTGCCTCTCCTCCGCATCTTTGTTGTACGCGCGGCTTGCGATGGTTTCCGGCTGGATGGCCGAAAGCACGATTTGGTTGGAGCTCATCAGGATGACTGCGCGCGTGCGCCTTCCCTGGGTGGCGTCCAGCAGGCGCTTTTCATCCCGCGCTTCCTGGATTAAGCGCTTGACCGGCGCGCTGTCGGGGTTTACCACGGCGGCGATACGATCTACGCTTATCATGTTCCCAAAACCAATGTTGATCAGACGCATCCGCTCGTGCCCTCACTCAACGTTCTGTACCTGCTCACGAAGCTTTTCCAGCACGCTTTTCATATCCACGACACATCTGGTGATTTCCGCGTGCGATGCTTTGGAGCCGATGGTGTTGATCTCGCGGTTCATCTCCTGGAGCAGAAAGTCCATCCTGCGACCCGTTTCGCCGTCCTGGGCAAAGCAGGCCTCAAACTGTAGAAAATGGCTTTGCAGCCGGGAGAGCTCCTCGTCGATGGCGCACTTGTCCGCCAAAAGCGCGACTTCCTGCGCGATGCGGACCGGATCGGCGATGTCTGCATTCCACTCGTTCAAGCGCGTTTGCAGGCGTTCGCGGTATTCCTGTGGCACGGCCGGGGCAATGGCTGCGATCTGCTCCGCCGCAAATTTTACGGCCTGGAGATTTGCCGTCAGATCCGCCTGCAGCGCCTTGCCTTCCCGCTCCCGCATGATCTGCAAGGCGGCAAGCGCCTCCCGGAAAGTTTCCTGCAGAAGTGCAAGCACCTCGTCGGCGTCTTCATCCGCCTGCGTAACCGTCAGCGCGTCGCTGAGCTTGATCAGCTCGTACAGTGTGGGGCTGCTCATATTCAGCGCCCCGGCCGCCTCGCGGGTTTCCCGGGCGGTCAGCTCCAGCAGCTCCCTGTCCAGGGTGATGATCCTGGCATCCGCCCTTGCGTTGCGGTATACGATGGTTACCTCAAGGTGTCCGCGCTTGACAGCGCTTTCCCGTATCCATTGGCGCAGCGGGTCTTCCGCAAAGATCAGGGGCTTTGGCAGCCTGAAATTCAAATCCAGATACCGGTGGTTGACCGATTTCAGTTCCAAAACGATATCGCGGCCATCGCGGCTTTGGTGACCGCTGCCGAAACCCGTCATGCTGCGCAAGCGCTGTCCCGCCCTTCCAAAGTTCTGCCATCAGAATGGTTTCAAATTCCATTATACTACACAAACTTATGGTTGAAAAGTATTGCTTCGCGCCGGTGGTGGAAAACCCTGGTGGTTTTACATCTCAAACTGCGCTGAAAGCTTGCAGTTCACGCATTCTGATGGTATACTGAGTGGTACGGCTCGTTTGAATTTTCGTTGCGTGCCGATGCCAGAATAACCCCAAGACGGAGGAAGAAAATGCAGTATTCACTAGAGAAACTCACGGGCAACAAAGTCAAGATTTCGTTCACGGCGCCGGCCCCGGTCTTCGAGGAAGCGGTGCAGAAGGCCTATATTCAACATCGCGGACACTTTCAGGTGCAGGGATTCCGCAAGGGCAAGGCACCCCGCAAGCTGATTGAACGCCTGTACGGCGTAACGGTATTCTATGATGACGCGCTGGAACTTCTGTTCCCGGACGCGTATCTGGACGCGGTGCAGAAGGAAGATCTCCATCCCGTCGACCGCCCAAAGGTAGACGTGGAAGAGATTCAACCCGGCCAGGATGTGAAATTCACCTGTGAGGTGTTCGTCTATCCCGAGATCAAGCTCGGCGAATACAAGGGTGTGGAAGTCGCCCGCACGATGCATACCGTAACCCAGGAAGAGGTTGACGCCCGCCTCAAGCAGGAACAAAAGCAGATGGCGCGCTCCGTTGATATCACCGACCGCGCTGTGGTCGAGGGCGACGAGGTGAACCTTGACTACTCCGGCTCTGTGGACGGCGTGAAGTTCGCCGGCGGCACCGCCGAAGGCCAGCGGCTTGTGATCGGCTCCAAGTCCTTTATCCCAGGCTTTGAAGAGCAGGTTGTCGGCATGGCGATCGGCGAAGAAAAAGACATCACCGTCACCTTCCCCGCCGAATACCACGCCGAAGAGCTCAAAGGCAAGGACGCAGTTTTCCATATTAAGATCAACGGCATCAAGAACGAAGAGCTGCCTGCGCTCGACGACGATTTCGCCGCAGATGTCAGCGAGTTCGAAACGCTGAAGGATTATACCGAGGACCTGAAAAAGAAGCTGCAGGAAACTGCCGATGAGCAGGCAACCTCGCAGGCCAAGCAGGCTCTGGTGCAGAAGGTCACAGAGAATGCCGAGATCGACATTCCCGATCCTATGGTGGAGGATAAGCTCAACGATCAGCTTAAGGAAATGGACTGGCGCTTGCAGCAGCAGGGCCTGAACCTTGCCCGCTACATGGAGCTCACCGGCCAGACCGAAGCCCAGATGCGTGATATGTACCGTTCGGAAGCGCGCAATAACCTGAAAACCGAGCTGGTGCTTGCCGAGATCATCAAGGTAGAAAACGTTGAAGCCGATCCTGAGAAGGTCGATGAGATGCTCAAGGATTACGGCGATGCGATGGGCAAGACGCTGGAAGACCTCAAAAAGGAGCTCAACGAAAACCAGCTTCACTACTTTGAGGACCGCGCCAAGACCAATGCCGCTTTGGACATGCTGTGGAACAGCGCCAAAGTAACTGACGAGAAAGAAAAGAAAGAACCGGCCAAGAAAGCGGATGCGGACAAGGATGAGACCGAGCCCAAGAAAGCCGCCCCCAAAAAGGCCGCCGCCAAGAAACCGGCAGCCAAAAAAGCCCAGGCCGAAGAATAAATCACCCTTTCCCCCATTGACACAGGAGTGAACACAATGAGCTATTTAGTCCCCATGGTCATCGAACAAACCAACCGCGGCGAGCGTTCGTTTGACATTTATTCCCGCCTTTTGAAAGATCGTATTGTCTTTCTGGGCGGCGAGATTACCGACGACGTTGCCAACCTCGTCGTCGCGCAGATGCTGTTTTTGGAAATGGATAATCCCGACGCGGATATCTCCCTGTACATCAACAGCCCCGGCGGCAGCGTAACCGCCGGAATGGCGATTTACGACACGATGAACTACATCAAACCCGCCGTGCGCACGGTTTGCATCGGCATGGCCGCCTCCATGGGCGCCTTCCTGCTGATGGCCGGGGAAAAAGGCAAGCGCCTGGCGCTTCCCAATTCGGAAGTCATGATTCATCAGCCGCTTGGCGGCGCATCCGGCCAGGCGTCGGATGTGCAGATCCGCGCGGAATGGCTGCTAAGGACCAAGCACAAGATGAACAAGCTCATCGCCGATATGACCGGGCAGCCCCTTTCCCGCGTGGAAAAGGATGCCGATCGCGATTTCTTCATGGATGCCAAGGAGGCATTGAAATACGGGATCATCGACGAGATCTATGAGCCCCGCAACGGCAAAAAGGAGTAGCCTATGTCCGATACGATGAATCCCAATCTCCCCAAGCTCAAGCGCTGCAGCTTCTGCAACAAGACCTCCGAGCAGGTACACCGCCTGGTCGCCGGGCCTAACGCGCAGATCTGCGACGAGTGTATCGCGCTGTGCAACGAGATCATTCAGGATGATTATCAGTCACTGGAAGAGCTCTCAGCGGTCGAGCTTCCACGCCCCAAAGAGCTTAAGGAGATCCTGGACCAGTATGTTATCGGCCAGGAGGATGCCAAGCGCACCCTGAGCGTGGCGGTGTACAACCACTACAAGCGCATTGATTCTCCCCCGCCCGCTGGCGACCTGGAACTGCAGAAAAGTAACATCCTCATGCTTGGGCCGACCGGCTGCGGGAAAACTTTTCTGGCGCAGACCCTGGCCAAGATTTTGCAGGTGCCGTTTGCCATCGCCGACGCCACCAGCCTGACCGAGGCCGGATACGTGGGCGAAGACGTGGAAAACATTCTGCTTCGCCTGATCCAGAACGCGGATTACGATATCACGGCCGCGCAGCGCGGGATCATCTATATCGATGAGATCGACAAAATTGCCCGCAAGTCTGAAAACCCCTCCATCACCCGCGACGTCAGCGGCGAGGGCGTACAGCAGACACTGCTCAAAATTCTCGAAGGCACGGTCGCAAACGTACCCCCGCAGGGCGGGCGCAAGCACCCCCATCAGGAGTTTTTGCAGATCGATACCACCAACATACTGTTCATCTGCGGCGGCGCGTTTGACGGGCTGGAGCCCATCATTGAGCAGCGCATCGGCAAGAAGGCGATGGGCTTTGGCGCTGAAGTGAAAACAGCCGCCGAAAAGAACACCTCAAGGCTGTTCAAGGACGCGCGTCCAGAGGACCTGATCAAATTCGGTTTGATCCCGGAATTTGTCGGCCGTCTTCCTATCGTGGTTTCCTTAAACCAGCTGGACGAGGATGAGCTCATCCGCATCCTGACCGAGCCCCGAAACGCGCTGGTCAAGCAATATGTATATCTGATGGATTTGGACGGCGTTGAACTTCTGTTCGAGCCGGAAGCCCTGAAGATGATTGCAAAGCAATCCATGGAGCGCAAATCCGGCGCGCGCGGGCTGCGTTCGATTATCGAAAAGCTGATGCTGGATACGATGTTCGACCTGCCCAGCCGCTCCGACATCGCACAGTGCCTGATTACCGCCAAAAGCGTGGAAGGCATGGAGAAGCCCAAGCTGATTCAAAGCGACGAGCCCGTTCGCAAACCCAGAACCGTACATCATCCGGAAACGGCGAAAAAGAAAAGCCACGCCGGTTGAACCATACTAAGGAGGAAACTATGGAACAGGCCAAGCGTAAAAAGCCATTGACTCGCCTCCCAGTGCTTCCGCTCAGAGGGACAATGGTCTTTCCGCATATGGTGCTGCATTTTGATGTGGGACGCGCCAAGAGCGTATCCGCACTGGAAAAAGCGATGCTTGAAGACCAGCGCATCTTTTTGGTCGCGCAGCGTGACGCTGACGTGGACAACCCCGCGCTGGATGATTTATACACCGTAGGCACCATTGCAAAAGTCAAACAGGTGCTCAATCTGCCGGGCGACAGCCTTCGCGTGCTGGTCGCCGGTGAAAAGCGCGCGAAACTCAAAGCGATCGTACAGGACGAACCGTTTCTCCTGGCCGAGCTGACCGTCGTATCCAACCGCAGACCCAAGGACACCGACGAGATGCAGGCGCTGATTCGCACCACGCACGCGATCTTCGAGGAATACTGTTCGCAGAGCATGCGCGTGTCCCAGGAAACCCTGCAAAACGTCATGTCCATCCACAAGCCCGATCAGCTGGCAGATGTGATCGCCGCGAACGCGATCACACAATTCTCGGCCCGCCAGGAGCTTTTGGAGATCACCAACGTGCAAAAGCGTTTGGAAAAGCTCTGCACCATCCTTCTGCGGGAAACCGAGCTCAGCGAGCTGGAGAAAAACATCCAGGCGCGCATCAAGCAGCAAATCGAGAAAAACCAGAAGGATTTCTACCTGCGTGAGCAGATCAAAGCCATCCAGACGGAGCTGGGCGACAAGGACCAGACCGACGTGGAAGAGCTGCGCGAGCGGCTGGAAAAAACCCCGCTCAACGATGAAGCCCGCCAAAAGGCCGAACGCGAGCTGGACAGGCTTTCGCATATGATGCCCGGCACACCCGAGGTGAACATCAGCCGTACCTATGTGGAATGGATTTTGGATATCCCCTGGGGCACGATCACCGAAGACAATCTCAACCTCAAGCACGCGCGCAAGATTCTCGACCACGATCACTACGGCCTTAAGGACGTAAAGGATCGCATCATCGAGTACCTTGCGGTGCTTCGCATGAAAAAGGATATGAAGGGTCCCATCCTCTGCTTTGTCGGCCCTCCCGGCGTCGGGAAAACCAGCATTGTCCGCGCGGTAGCGCAGTCCGTCGGCCGTAAATTCGTGCAGATGTCCCTTGGCGGCGTACGCGATGAAGCGGAGATCCGCGGCCACCGGCGCACCTATGTGGGCGCAATCCCCGGCCGCATTATCGCCGGGCTGAAACAGGCCGGCAGCATGAACCCCGTATTCCTGTTTGACGAAATCGATAAGATGTCCAGCGATTTCCGCGGCAATCCCGCAGCGGCGATGCTGGAGGTTCTCGACGGCGAACAGAACTACGCGTTCCGCGACCATTACATGGAGCTCCCGGTGGATTTAAGCCGCGTGATGTTCATCACCACGGCCAACACGGTTGATTCCATTCCCCCGGCGCTTTTGGACAGGCTGGAGATTATCGAAGTTCCCAGCTATACTGAGCTGGAAAAGCTCAAAATCGCCTCCAAGCACCTGCTGCCAAAGCAGGTGAAGGAGCATGGGCTTCCTGTAAACGGCGTTACGATGTCCAATCCCGTAATCCTCAAGCTGATCGACGGCTACACCCGTGAAGCGGGCGTCCGTACGCTGGAACGACAGGTGGCGCGCATTGTGCGCAAAGCTGCCGTGGAAATTTTGGATTCGTCCGCCGATTCCATCACCGTTACCGCTGCAAAACTCAGAAGCTATCTGGGCGCGCCGCGGTTTACGCGCGAAGACCTGGAAAAGGAGAACCTCGTCGGCATTGTCAACGGCCTGGCCGTCACCTCGGTCGGCGGCGAAACCCTGGCTGTGGAATGCTCCATCATGCAGGGTAACGGCGCGCTGCAGCTGACCGGCAAGCTCGGCGACGTGATGCAGGAAAGCGCAAAAGCCGCCCTGTCCTGGGTGCGTACCAATTCGGAAGCCTGGGGCCTCTCAACGAGTTTCTTCAAAGAACACGATATCCACTTCCACGTTCCCGAGGGCGCCGTACCCAAGGACGGTCCCTCGGCGGGTATCGCCATGACCACCGCGCTTACCAGCGCGATCCTCGCCATTCCTGTCCGGCAGGACGTGGCAATGACGGGTGAAATCACCCTGCGCGGCCGGGTGCTGCCCATCGGCGGGTTAAAGGAAAAGCTGCTGGCAGCAAACCGCGCGAACCTGAAAACCGTCCTGATCCCCAAGGGCAACCTCAAGGATCTGGAAAACGTTCCGGACGTTGTACTGCACAAGCTCAACATCGTCCCGGTTGAACGAATGACCGATGTACTCCCCCACGCGCTGACGGCCGTGCCGATGTGCAAGCCCTCTCTGTGCGAGTTCCCTGCTCTGGCGGCGCTGTCCAAGGGCGATCATACCACCTACCCAAGGGCATAACGCATGGAGATTAAGAGCGCCGTATTTGTGACCAGTATGGCCGATTACAACGAGGCTGCGCCCATCACCCTGCCGCAACTGGCGGTGGTGGGCCGCAGCAACGTTGGTAAAAGCTCGCTGATCAACACGCTCTGCCGCAGCAAAAAGTTATGCAAAACCTCCGCTACGCCCGGTAAAACCCGTTTGATCAACGTATTTCTCATCAACGACTCGTTCCACCTCGTCGATCTGCCCGGCTATGGCTTTGCCAAGGTAAACCGGCAGGAAAAAAAGCGCTGGGGCGACATGATGGAAACATACTTCCGCGAAAGCACCCTGCTGAAGCACGTATTGCAGCTTGTTGATATACGCCATGAGCCAACGGACGACGATGCCTCCATGGCGGCCTTTTACCGCAGCATGGGCATTCCCTTTACGGTCATCGCCACCAAGGCGGATAAAATCAGCCGGGGTGCGCGGATGAAACATCTCGCGCCTATCTGCCGTATTATGCAAAAACAACCCTGGGAGGTCATCTTGTTTTCAGCGGAAGACCAAACAGGCCGGGACGAACTGCTCAAGCACATCGATACCATCCTGGTTTGACCCAAGCGTCATCCCACTTTGTTGATAGGGGGAGATCGATATGATTCATGTAGAAACGCTTCCAAAAACACCGGAGGGAGTCCGTCCGTTCCTGTCGCTGCCCAAACGGCTGTACCGCAAGGATCCCTATTGGGTCCCGCCGATGAAGCGCATGGAGGTTCATCACCTGATCGGGGTGCATAATCCCTGGCGCAATGGCCCGCACGCGCTGTTTTTGGCGTATGATGACGAACGCCCCGTGGCGCGGGTGCTCGCCGGGGTGGACGAGCGCGTGAACGAGCGCCTGCAGCAGCAGCGCGGCTATATCGCCCTGTTTGAAAGCGAAAATAACATGGAGTACGCGCGCGCTGTTTTGGACGCGGCAGTACATTTTTTGAAGCAACAGGGCGTAACCGTCATCATCGGCCCCAGCGAACCCGGCTTTGACGACTACACCGAGGGGCTGCTCTACGAAGGCTTTGACAGTCTTAACTCCCTGTTCAACCCCTACAATCCGCCGTACTACCATCATTTTTTTACAGAGTACGGGTTTGAAAAGTACCGCGACCATAACGCGTATCTTCTCAAGATGAGCGAGTTCCCCGCGGAGATGTACCAGCGGCTTTCGGATATGGCGCAGAACCGCTTCGGGTTCCGCGTGGTACCGGCGGACATCAGGCCGGACAACCAGGAAGAGCTTGCACGCGATGTGGCCAACATGATCGCCAAGGCCCTCCCCCCCGATTCGGACGTCACACCGCCGACGATCGATGATATACTCTACGAGTTAAAATCGCTATTGCGTTACACCAAGGCCGATCTGCCCGTAATTGCCTACGCCGGGGACCGCATGGTTGGCGTTGCAGTGGCGTTTTCGGATTACTCGCGGCTTGCCAAGGCCATCAACGGCAGACTGTTCCCCTTTGGCTGGGTGGCAAGAATCTTCCATAAGGTCCGCTCCGCCCGCTGCTCCATGGTGTTTGTCGCGCCGGACTTCCACAACAAGGCTGTCAACGCAGCCATGATACTGGAGATGTACAAACGCGCCAAGCAGCTAGGGATTCAGGCCTTTGAGCTTTCGGCCGTCGATGAAACCAATCTGCAAAGCGCAATTTCGCTTGAGCGCGCAGGCGCAAGGCATTACCGCACCTACCGGCAGTATCAGCTGAACATCTGATGCGCAAGTAAAGGCCCCGCCTGGTACCAGGCGGGGCCTTTTGATTTCACTTACATTACAGGGTTAGCGGGTTGGCGCGTTGCATTGCAGGCATGGTATCAGCGAACTGTATGGGGCCGTATTCACCTCTCCGTACGTAAAGGACGCCATCGGCAGGTATTTTGAGTTGACCGAATCACAATTGGGATCGGCGTGGTAATACTTGCCGCCGCTTGCATTATAGTAAAGCAGGGTGCTTGCGGGCGGCACAGGCGTTACGGTTGTACGGGGCGCGGGAGTATACAGCGCGTCGATATTGTCCGGAAGCGGCGTTTCCGTCGGTGTGGTTTCATTTGTCGAAAGAGTATTGGGATCCACGTACCAGTCCCCGTCCTCAAGGCTCATAAGGATGTTGAAGCGATAGCGCACGGGGTCGTTGCCGTTATTTTTGTCGATGGTTGCGCTCATGGTAATAGCGCGCGATGTATCACCGGCAGAGCCGGAGATGGCTTCAATGGTGTACTCTATAGGCGTGCGGTTGGCGACGAGGTTGAACAAGGCGTTCGCCGGATCGGCTTTCCCGGAGCGCCAGGAGAGCATCACATAGGTAAGCATCGTTTCAATGTCGTTTTTGCCCCAATTGTCCATAAAGGCGGCAAGCCGGAGACCTGCTTCGGTCTCAGCCGGGGTAAGCTCTACAGGTTCCGTGGTCTGGGGCGCCTGATCCGGCGAGTATCCCAGGGCTTCTGCCGACGGTTCCTCGGTGATCGATGGCGTAGGCTGCGGCGTAATATTGTTGTTGCTCTTCACCATATCGCTGCTCGCGCCAGAAAGCATCATCACAATCAGCACAATGCACATCAGGCCATAGCCGATGGTGACGCCGGTTCGTACAGACGAGCTGAACAGCTGCCTGTACCAGAGCATCCCGACGGATGCCGCGCTGGCAGTCATAAACAAATACCGCAGCAGATCAAAACCCTCGTCCCGCAGCGCGATGCAAACCACAAAGATTAGCGGTAGAATGATATACAAAAGCATTTTCAGCCAATTATCGATTTGAAAGGGCTGCTTAGGCCGCTTGATGGGCGGCTGTTCCGGCGGCATGCCTCCCCCGCCTCCGCCGTATGCGGGAAAACCGTTTGTTGCGCCGCCTGGCTGCCCTGCGGGCTGCTGCATGGCATACAATGGCTGTCCGTAAGGCGGGTAGCCCATTGACTGCTGGGGAACGGCTTGCTGCATCGTGGGGATGACCGGTTCCGCCTGCATGACGGACGGCGGTACGTAGCCCTGCGCTCTGCCATTGACAGGAAGAGGACTCTGTCCCTGGGCAGCGTTGGCCAGGGGAGGCAGCGGCGCTCCGGTGTACGGAACCGAATAGCCCGGCACATTCAGGGTATAACTGCCCTGTACACCTGATGGCTCCACCGGATATGGCATATTGCCAAAGCCTGTGTTTTGCGGGGCATACGCCTGAAACGATGCGGTATTTTGCGGCGGCATGGGGCTGTAGTACATGCTCTGCGGCATACTGAACGGATCGCCAGATCTACTGATAGGCGCGTCAAAATCCGGCTTTGGCTTCTGGGTGAAATCCAAGTCCGGATTGGGCGCTGCCTGGCGTTTGCCGAAGCCCCTTTTCTGCATACCATAGGTAGGCGTAGAGGTATATTTCGAACGGCCTGAATTCATGCGTGATCTCCTTCGGATATCCTCATCCGGGTACAGTAGGAAGACCACCATTATAACATATATTTCTTTTTTGTAAACAAGATGATGTAAATTATGACTAACTCACAACAAATGTAACATTTTAGAAGTTTCTTCCAGCGCTCTGCCGCGTTATACCACCTTGGCTTCCAGTTCCGGTTTGGGCTCGTGGTATTCTGCGCCTTCGTTGTAGTACACCTTTTCCGGCGGGATTTCTAAAAGCTCAGGGTTTTTCAGGCATTGGTTCATAATGGTGAACATCTTGGCAAAGGTCGCGCCGGCGCAAACGCGCTCGTCAACCGTTATACCAACAGGAATTCTGGCGTAACGCACAGGTTCGCCTTTGGCGTTGATGGTATAGCCCCGGTTTGGGGTGCCAAGGCCGAAAAACATGCTGGTATTGCCGAAATTATAGATATGATGATATACGCTCTTGAGGCCGATGGATGCGTTGTTTGTCAGCCACAGGCCGACATGGAAGGGCAGCTCGTCGATCAATACGCCCGGCATGATACCATAGCGGTCCAAAAACCGCAGAAGCCACACGATACAGGAGGTCAAACCGGGTACCTTCAGCACGAAACGCGCGATCCTGATCGCCCCGCCCGGCATTTCGTTTTTACGGTTTTCCTCAACCTTCTTGTTCACACGCGCCTGTACATCATAAATGGTGTCGCTGGGATCAAAACGGACTTTGATCGTGTTTTCCTTGATGCTTCCATCCTCGGTATCCATCAGTACGACCAACGCGCAGGTAAGCTCGGTGCGGTTAAAATATTGCTTATTAATAATGAAGCGGTTAATTTCCGGAACCTGCGAAATGGCGCGGACATAAGCTGCGATCAGCAACTGCAGAAATGTGATTTTAATCTTCTCGTCTCTGGCCTTTTGGGCGATGTAACGCATCATCGGTTCGTAATCCAGGTCATGGCTCAGGTAAACCATCGCATCGCAGCGCATTGGCATCACATAGGGCGTAGCCTCTATGATGGGATCCAAATGACGCACACGGCGACCATCATGCCGTCGTCCAAACAAAATATTCTCCCTTTCATTAGTCAGTATAAACGTAAACATTGTATCCTTTCACCCATCATTCGTCAAGGCAGCCTTGACCCGCCTGCGGCAGTGCGCTATACTGGAGGAAATTTTTCCCGGAGGACTATCATGCAAATCACGATGAACGCGTATGGAATGGACCCCCATAACAATCCTGTTACGGAATATACGATCACAAACGCGCCTGGCGCATCCGTATCGGTGATGGATCTCGGCGCCACGGTGACCCGCATCCTGATGCCGGATCAAAACGGCAAGCTGGGCGACGTTGTGCTGGGCTATGACACCGCCGAAGGCTATATGCAAAACGGCGGCTACCTTGGCGCGTTAATCGGGCGCTTTGGCAACCGCATCGGCGACGCGAGCTTCGATTTGGACGGAAACACCTATCCCTTACAAGCCAACAACGGCAAGAACAACCTGCATGGCGGCCCGGAAGGCTTTGATCGAAGGATGTTCTCGGTTGCGGAAATCCAAAACGGACTCCGCTTCACGCTGACAAGCCCCGACGGCGATCAGGGATTCCCCGGAACGCTGCAGGTCACAGCGGACTACACATTGAGCGACGACAATGTATTTTCCATCCGCTATCACGCGGTGACGGACAAACCCACCCTTGTCAACCTGACCAACCACAGCTATTTTAACCTAGACGGCCATGATGCGGGCGATGTAAAGGATCTTGTTTTGCAGGTATTTGCGGATGCGGTCACCGAGGTAGACAACGGCCTGATCCCCACCGGGACGCTGATCCCTGCGGCGGACGTAGTATACGGCTTTCAAACGCCGACCAGAGTGGGCGACGTGTTGGATCACCCCGACGCGGCCATGAAAAACGCCGGCGGTGTGGATTTCAACTTTTGCGCGGGGAAACCCGGACAGAATAAGCGGATCGCAACCCTTTACTCGCCCAAAACCGGGCGTGAAATGCAGGTGTTTACCGATTTGCCCGGCGTGCAGGTCTATACCGGACAGGGCCTTAACCAAACTGGCAAAGGCGGCGTGCAGTATCACCCATACGCCGGATTGTGCCTGGAAACGCAGGGCTACCCGGATGCGATCCACCACGCCAACTTTCCCAGCGTTGTCCTCCGGCCCGGCGAGGAATACATAACCGAAACCAGCTTCCGCTTTTCGGTACGGTAGGAATTGACAAGCGCACGTATTGCGTGCTAGGATAATCTCAACCTGAATATAGAAACGGAGTTGAAAGGATGCGCAAATAACCCTGCCGCCCTAAACCTTTAGGGACACGAGACCAGTCAGCAACAAAGCTTGGCTTGTTTTCGTATGGCGGGATTGCGCAGCCGTAAGGCTCTGTTTTTCTTTGCCGTCCCTTGCCTTTCCAATGAGGTGATCTGATGGCTCTTTTACAAATGAATTCTATAAGCTTTGCCTATGAAGGCAGCTACGACAACGTATTTGACAACCTCTCCTTTCAGGCGGATACCGACTGGCATCTGGGTCTGATCGGGCGCAACGGACGCGGGAAAACCACGCTGCTGCGCATACTGTCCGGGGAGCTTTCGGCGCAGGGAACGATCATCCTGCCGCTACGCCCGGCGCTGTTCCCATTCGCCGTCCCCGATCCCACGCAGATTGCCATGGATACCATGCTTTCGTTTGCGCCGCTGGAACCCCAGTGGCGTGTGATGGCGGAAGCCTACCCGCTGGGATTGACGGACGAGCTGCTCTCCCGCCCCTATGCCACGCTTAGCCGCGGCGAGCAGACCAAGCTGCAATTGGCGGCGCTCTTCGCCCGGGACGACAGCTATCCGTTGATCGACGAACCCACCAACCATCTGGATCTGGAAGGCCGCGAGATGGTCGCGGAGTATCTGGCTAAAAAACGAGGATTCCTGCTGGTCAGCCATGACAGGCACTTCCTCAACCGCTGCATCACCCATACCCTGTCGCTCAACCGTTCCACCGTTACGGTGCAGCGCGGAGATTACGACAGCTGGGAGCTGGACCTTCGCCGCAAAAACGAAGCCGAGCAAGCCCGCAACGAGCAATTGAAAAAGGAAATTGTCACACTCCAAAAATCCGCGCGCAGACAGGCAGATTTTGCCAACAAAGCAGAGAAGGGTAAATTTAACGTACACCCAAGCGAAGTCGCTGCTGTGGATCGGGGATATGTCGGCGCGCGGGCGGCGGCGATGATGAAGCGTTCCTTAGCCACACGGGCAAGGATTAAACGCGACATTCAGGAGAAAGAAACGCTGCTCAAGGATACCGAACGCATCGGATTATTGAAGCTGAAACCGCTCGAACATCCGAAACAACGGCTGATTGAAGTGCGGGACGCCTCCGTACGCTACGGCGAGCGCACGGTCTGCGATCAGCTTTCGTTTACGGTGGAACGTGGTGAGTGCATCGCGCTTGCAGGGCCAAACGGCTGCGGAAAGTCGAGCGTATTGAAAACCATCTGTAGCCTTTCCAACGCGCTGCAGGGAAGCGTAAGCATCGCCAGCGGCCTGAAGATCAGCTATGTTCCGCAGTCGACCGAGCATCTGCACGGCGAACTGAACCATTTCATCGCCCAGACGTCTGCCGATGAAACGCTGTTCAAGGCTATACTCCGCAATATGGATTTCGGGCGGCAGCAGTTTGACAAGGACATCGCCCAGTACTCCGAGGGACAAAAAAAGAAGCTGCTTTTAGCCCGCAGCCTGTGCGAAAAAGCGCATCTTTTTGTTTGGGACGAACCCCTGAACTATATTGATGTCTACAGCCGTGTACAGCTGGAAGAGCTGTTACTGGCCTTCCAGCCTACGATCCTGCTGGTAGAGCACGACCGCGCGTTTTTAACCCGCGTGGCCACAAGAATTATCCATATGTAACGCGTTATGGTTGTATGTGCGCAAGGAGCGCTTCCAGGGTAACGCCAGCGAATCCGGGCATGTTGTAGTCCGCCAGCGGCAGATTTTCACGGCTGCCGATGCCAACGGCCAGCATGCCCGCGTTTTTTGCGGCCTGTACACCTGCTTCGGCATCCTCAAACACCACGCATTCCCCCGCCGGAACGTTAAGCTCCTGGGCGCACTTTAAAAACACCTCAGGATCTGGCTTTGCCTTTTGTACCTTGTTGCCGTCGATCACCGCGTCAAACAAATCGGTAATCTTCAGCTTTTCCAAAACCAGGTCCGTATTCTTGCTCGCGCTGCCAAGTCCCACGCGGTAACCGGCCTTGCGGGCTTCCATAATAAATGCCTTCACGCCGGGTAGGATTTCATCTTCGCGAAGCTGGTTGATAAATTCCAGATAGCGGTCGTTTTTCCAGGTGGCGTATTTCGTTTTCTCATCGTCCGAAAGGGTCAAGCCGCCGATCTCCAGAACGATTTCCAGAGAGCGCACACGGCTGACGCCCTTGAGGCGTTCGTTATCCTGCTTGGTAAAGGGAATACCGAGCGTATCCGCCAGCTCTTTCCATGCGGCAAAGTGATACTTCGCGGTATCCACGATCACGCCGTCCAGGTCAAATATCCATCCCCTGATCATGTGTTTCATCCCTACTTCACGTCCGGTTGGGTGTAGCCGACCTTCTTCTTCACCTTGTTCAGCGTGCGCGCCGCGCGCTTTGCCACGATTTCCGCGTTGCGGCTTAAAACGCCCTGCACGTATGCTTTATCGGCCATCAGGCGGTCAAACTCACTCTGGATGGGGCGCAGCGCTTCGATCACGACCTCGGCTACCGTGTTTTTCAGGTCGCCGTAGCCCTTGCCGGAAAGCTCTTCGACCACCGATTCAATCGTCTTGCCGGTCAGCGCCGCCGCAATGGACAGCAGGTTGCTTACGCCGGGCTTGTTTTCCGGGTCGAAGCGGATAACCGCTTCGGAATCAGTGACGGCGCGCTTGATCTTGCGGCGGATGTCGTCGGGCCTGTCCAGCATGCTGATGTAGGTGTCTTCCGTGTCGGACTTGCTCATCTTGCTCGTGGGCTCCTGCAGGCTCATGACACGGCTGCCGATTTTGCCGATATAGGCTTCGGGCACGGTGAACACATCGCCGTAGATGTTATTGAAACGGATTGCCAGATCGCGCGTCAGCTCCAGGTGCTGCTTCTGGTCCGAACCGACAGGAACGAGATTGGACTGGTATAGAAGGATATCTGCGGCCATCAGCACCGGGTAGGTGAACAAACCCGCGTTGATATTGGCCTCGTTCTTGGCGGATTTCTCCTTGAACTGGGTCATGCGCTGCAGCTCGCCCATATAGGTAAAGCAATTCAAAATCCAGGCCAGCTCCGCATGTGCGGGCACATGGCTCTGGCAATAGATCATATTCTTGTCGGGATCGAGCCCCGATGCGATATACAGCGCCGCAAGCTCCAGTGTACGCCTGCGCAGATCTGCGGCGTTCTGCCGCAGGGTGATGGCGTGCATATCGACAATCGCATAGAAACACTCGTATTCGTTTTCCAGCAGCTTAAAGTTGCGAATCGCGCCGATGTAGTTGCCAATCGTCAGCACGCCGGACGGCTGAATACCGGAATAAATAACGGGTTTCCTTTGCATGGTCTGATCGGTCATGGTTCACCCTCCGTTAGGCAGTTCAATACAGAAACATGAGATGCTAGCTAGCATCTCATGATCTGATCCTGTGATATCTTATTGTAACACTGTTGGGGAAAATGTAAAACCCCTGTCATGAAAGAATTGAAGCGCTCAGGCCTTCAGCGCTTCGATGATCTTGTCGGTAATTTCCTGGGTGCCGACAGACGGCATACCCGCGGCAATATCACCCGTGCGGTAGCCCTGTGCGAGAACCGATTCGATGGCGGCCTCGATCGCATCGGCTTCCTCCGAAAGATCAAACGACATCCGCAGCATCATCGCCGCCGACAGGATGGTCGCGATGGGGTTGGCAATCCCCTTGCCCGCGATATCCGGCGCGGAGCCGTGAATGGGTTCGTACATGCCGCAGGTGCTCTTGCCAAGCGACGCGGAGGCCAGCAGCCCGATGGAGCCGGTCAGCTGGGATGCTTCGTCCGACAGGATATCGCCAAACAGGTTGCTGGTCACCATCACGTCAAACTGTGACGGATCCTTGATCAGCTGCATGGCGGCGTTATCCACCAGCATATCGGAGTATTCCACATCAGGATAGTCCTTAGCGAGCTCATGCATCACCTCGCGCCACAGGCGGGAGGATTCCAGCACGTTGGCCTTATCCACGCTGCAAATCTTATTTCTGCGCTTCTTGGCGGCCTCGAAGGCAACCACGCCGATGCGGCGGATCTCTTCCACCGAATATTTCTCAGTATCGTAGGCATAGGGCCCCATATCGCCCTCTCCCCTGCCGCGCTCGCCGAAATACAGGCCGCCGGTCAGCTCGCGCACGATCAGCACGTCGACCCCACGGGCCGTAATATCCTGCCGAAGCGGAGAGGCGGACGCCAGCACCTGCTGGAGTTTCACCGGGCGGAGGTTTGCAAACAGGCCCATTTCCTTGCGCAAGCCCAGCAGTGCCCGCTCAGGGCGCAGGTGCCCGGGCAGGGTTTCCCATTTCGCGCCGCCGACCGCGCCCAGAAGCACGCTGTCGCTTGCCAGCGCGGCTTTCAAAGTATCGGCGGGCAGCGGTTCGCCGGTCTTGTCGATGGCGCAGCCACCCGCGTCCATCTCGGTCATATTGAAGGTATGGCCGTATTTCTCACCGATGACCGTAAGCACCTCGGCTGCGCTTTTCACGATCTCCGGCCCGATACCGTCGCCGGGGATGAGGACGAGATTGTAATTCATTCGAATACGCCCTCCTTCATCGCCTGCATCAGCCCGCCCGCTTCAATGATGCCCTGTAAAAACGGCGGGAAGGACGGGAAGGTCGCGGTGACGCCCGTGGTTTCGTTCACGAGCACGCCGGCGGACAAATCCACGCTCAGCTTGTCGCCCGTGCGGATTTCCGCGTCGCAGACGATGATCGGCAGGCCGATGTTGATGGCGTTGCGGTAGAAGATACGCGCAAAGCTCTTGGCGACCACGCAGCTGATGCCCGCCGCCTTAATGGCAAGCGGAGCGTGCTCACGCGAGGAACCGCAGCCGAAGTTCGAACCGGCGGCGATGATATCGCCCGGCTGAATTTTACTGAGGAATTCCTTGTCGATGTCTTCCATGCAGTGCCTGGCAAGCTCCGCAGGATCCGAGGTGTTTAAATACCGGGCGGGGATGATGACGTCGGTATCGACATTATCCCCATAGCAGATGGCGTTTCCGTTCAGTTTCATATGCTCTTTCCTCCCTTAGCCCAGCATGTCCGGCGTGGCAAGTTTCCCCATCACGGCGGATGCCGCAGCGACAGCCGCGCTGGACAGGTACACTTCGCTTTCCGTGTCGCCCATACGGCCGACAAAGTTACGGTTGGTGGTCGCCACGCAGCGCTCGCCCTTGGCAAGGATGCCCATATGGCCGCCTAGACAAGGCCCGCAGGTGGGTGTGGATACGGCGCAGCCCGCGTTGACAAAAATGTCGAACAGGCCTTCATGCATCGCGTCCATCCAGATTTTCTGGGTCGCGGGGATCACGATTACGCGCACCCCCTGGGCAACCTTGCGGCCCTTGAACACCTTGGCGGCGTCGCGCAGATCGGACAGCCTGCCGTTGGTGCAGGACCCGATAACGACCTGGTCGATCTTCACGTCGCCGATTTCGTCAAAGGTTTTGCCGTTTTCCGGCAGGTGCGGGAAGGCAACAATGGGCTTGAGCTTGGACAAATCCATTTCAATGGTGCGGGCATAGACCGCATCCGCGTCCGCCGCGTACACCTTCGGCTCTTTCGCGCCGTGCTCCTTGAGATAGGCAAGCGTCTGCTCGTCTACGGGGAAGATGCCGTTCTTGCCGCCAGCCTCAATTGCCATGTTGCAGATGCACAGGCGGTCGTCCACCGTCAGCTCCTTCACACCCTCGCCGGAGAACTCCAGCGACTGGTACAGGGCTCCATCCACGCCGATCATCTTGATCAGGTGCAGGATCACGTCCTTGCCGGATATATCGGCGTTGGGTTTGCCGGTCAGAACGACGGAAATCGCTTCGGGTACGCGCAGCCAAACCTTGCCGCTTGCCATGGCCGCAGCCATATCGGTGGACCCCACGCCCGAAGAAAACGCGCCCAGCGCGCCGTAGGTGCAGGTGTGGCTGTCCGCGCCGATCACCAGATCGCCCGCAGTCACCATGCCGCGTTCCGGCAGCAGCGCGTGTTCTACGCCGACCTCGCCGACATCGAAAAAGTTCTTGACACTTTTCTCGGTTGCGAAATCACGTACCTTTTTCACCTGCTCGGCAGCCTTGATGTCTTTGTTGGGGGTGAAGTGATCCATCACCAGGGCGATCTTTTCACCGTCGAACACACGGCCGCAGCCGCATTTGCGGAACTCGTTAACCGCTACCGGTGCGGTGATATCGTTGCCCAATACCAGATCGCAGCTTGCTACGATCATATCCCCGGCTTGCACCGCGTCCTTGCCGCAGTGCGCAGCCAGTATCTTTTGGGTCATCGTCATGGACATTTGGCAGTACCCTCCTTATGATGCAGATAATATTCAATCGAATCCGCCAGGGCTTCCCAGCTGGCGGCGATGATATCGGTGTTGACGCCCGTAGTGGTCCAGTCCATTTCGCCGTCGGAGCTTTCAATCAGCACGCGGACGCGGGATGCGGTCGCGGCTTTGCCGGTCAGCACCCGCACCTTGTAGTCCACCAGACGTACGTCGTTGAGCTGCGGGTAGAACACGCTCAGCGCCTTGCGCAGCGCCGTATCCAATGCGTGCACAGGGCCGTTTCCCATGGCGGCGGTCATCTCCAGCACGTCGCCGACCTGTACGGAAAGCATGGCCGACGCGCTCTGGCTTTCATCGGGGTGTGGGAACTCGCCGCTGGTGCGGTACATCCCCAGGCTGAAATGCGGGTGGAAACAGCCCAGAATTTTCAGCGCCATAAGCTCAAAGCTCGCGTCGGCGCTTTCGAACTGATACCCCTCATGCTCGAGTTCCTTGGTTTTTTCCACGATGCGGGTTACTTCGGGCGAATCCTTTTTCAGCTGCGGCGCAATGGACGCGATCTTGGCCAGTACCGTGGTGCGGCCCGATACCTCGCTCATCAGGAAACGGCGGGAATTGCCTACGCTTTCGGGCGGGACATGCTCAAACGAGCGGCTGACTTTGGAAACGCCGTCGATATGCATACCGCCCTTGTGCGCAAACGCGCTGTCGCCCACATAAGGCTCGTTGCGGGGCAGGCGCATATTGCAGAGCTCGGAAAGCTTGGCGGCCGTATCCCGGAGCATTTCCAGGTTCCCGGCGCATTCAAACCCCATTTTAAGTTTCAGGTTGGCAATAATCGTGGACAGGTCTGCGTTACCGCAGCGTTCGCCAATGCCGATAAACGTACCCTGCACCTGCACCGCGCCGGCCGAAACCGCGCTCATGCTGGACGCCACGGCGCAGCCGATATCGTTATGGCAATGAATGCCGATCCGTTTTCCGGGAATAGTTTTGCAGACTTCGCCGACGACCTCGCCGATGCGCTGGGGCGTGGTTCCCCCGTTGGTATCGCACAGTACCAGGCAATCCGCGCCCGCTTCGGCGGCGGCTTTTAACACCTGCATTGCAAAATCAGCATTTTCCTTGTAGCCATCAAAGAAGTGCTCTGCGTCGAAGATGACTTCCTTGCCCTTTGCTTTGAAAAACGCGATGGTATCCTTCACCAGGCGCAGGTTTTCCTTCAGCGTGGTGTTGAGCACCTTGAGCACATGTAAATCCCAGGATTTGCCGAAAATCACAACCACGTCGGTCTTGGCGTCCATCAGGGACTGCACATTCTGGTCTTCCTCCGGTGTGCTGCCCTTGCGGCAGGTAGAGCCAAAGGCGCAGAGCTTCGCGTGCTTGAGCTTCAGGCTGTGCACCTGCTCAAAAAACTCGATATCCTTGGGGTTGGAGCCAGGGTTGCCAGCCTCGATATAGTCCACACCAAACACGTCCAGCGCTTTGACGATGTTTAGCTTATCGACTACGGAAAAGGCAACGCCCTCGCCCTGCGCCCCGTCGCGAAGCATGCTGTCGAAGATCTCGATCCGTTTCATGGCGCCCCCTTATAGCTTATTCATGCCGTTGATATAGGCAAGAATACTGGCCTCCAGAATGTCTGTGGAAAGCCCGCGTCCGGTAACCACCTGATCGCCGCAGCGAATCTTCACGATGGCTTCGCCCTGCGCGTCCTTGCCTTCGGAAATCGTCTGGATGGCATAATCCTCCAGCGAATGCTCCGGCGCGGGAATCAGCTTATCCACCGCGTTAAATGCGGCGTCGATCGGCCCGTCGCCCAGCGCGACCTCTTCCGTTCTTTCGCCGTTATGGGTGACCGAAACCACGGCGTTGGAGGTGGAATGGTTGCCGGAGTTGACCGTGAAGCGTTCCAGCTGGTAGTTGTTGGGCATGGACGAGTGGGTATGCCGGTGCAGCGCCAGCGCTTCCAGATCCTTGTCGGTAATGAACTTCTTGCGGTCGCACAGCGCCTTGAACTGCTCATAGAGCTTGATGAACTCATCCTTGCTAAGCGTATACCCAAGTGTGTTCAGCCGTTCCTCAATAGCATGATGGCCGGAATGCTTGCCAAGCACCATCTGGTTTTGGCGCAGGCCTATGGATTCGGGCGTCATGATCTCATACGTGGCGCGGTTGGCCATCACGCCGTGCTGGTGGATGCCCGCTTCGTGCGCGAAGGCATTCTGCCCGACGATGGCCTTGTTGATCGGCGCGTTCACGCCCAGGATGCTGTACACCAGGCGGCTTGTAGGCGCGATGCGTGTGGTGTCGATATTGCACTGCTGGGGATAGAGGTCCGGACGGGTGTGCATGGACATGACCAGCTCTTCAAGCGCCGCGTTGCCAGCGCGCTCACCGATGCCGTTGATGGTGCATTCCATCTGCCGCGCACCGGCGGTAACCGCCGCAAGGGAGTTGGCAACAGCCAATCCCAGATCGTTATGACAGTGCACGGAAAGCGTGATATTGTCGATATTCTCAACGTTTTGCTTCAGGTATTTGATGATATAGGCCATCTCGTTGGGCGTGGCATAGCCGACAGTATCGGGGATGTTGATCACCATAGCGCCCGCGCGGATGGCGGCATCCACAGCCTTGGCCAGGAATGCCGGCTCGGAACGCAGCGCGTCCTCGGCGGAGAACTCCACCTGCGGGCAGAGGTTGCGCGCATAGGAAACCATTTCTGTGATGGCAGCCAGAACATCATCCTCCGACATGCGCAGCTTGTACTGCATATGTGTGGGCGAGGTCGCCAAAAACGTATGGATCAGCGGTGATTTGGCTTGTCTTACAGCGTCCCAGGCCGCGTCGATATCCTTTTTCACGGCACGGGAAAGGCTGGCAATGGTACAGTCTTTCACCGCCTTGGAAATCGCCTGTACGGATTCGAAATCGCCCTTGGAGGCGATGGCAAAGCCCGCTTCGATTACATCCACCTTCATGCGCTCCAGCGCGTGGGCAATCTCAAGCTTCTCAGACAAGTCCATGCTGCAGCCTGGGGCCTGTTCACCATCGCGTAGCGTCGTATCAAAAATTCTTACCGGATCGGGCATCATACACCATCCTTCCACACCGCGCCTTGATCGGCGGAGGATACCAGCGCCGCATAGCGCTTCAGGTATCCGGTCAGTTCCTTGCGTTTGGGGGCGACAAAGTTCGCTTTTCTGCGGTCAAGCTCTTCCTGGGATACTTTCAGATTGAGTATCTTGTTGGGAATATCGATCTCGATCAAATCGCCTTCCTCCACCAGCGCGATGGCACCGCCGGAGGCCGCCTCGGGCGAGATATGCCCGATGGCTGCGCCGCGGGTTGCGCCGGAGAAGCGTCCGTCGGTAATCAGCGCCACCTGCTGATCGAGCTTCATGCCCGCGATGGCCGAGGTGGGCGTGAGCATTTCACGCATGCCGGGGCCGCCAGCGGGACCCTCGTAGCGGATCACCACCACGTCGCCGGGTACGATTTGCTTGGCATAGATGGCCTTCACAGCCGCTTCTTCACCGTTGAACACCCTGGCCCTGCAGGTATGCGTCAGCATTTCCTTGGCGACTGCGCTTTGCTTGACCACCGCGCCGTTGGGGCAGATATTCCCAAACAAAATCGCAAGCCCGCCGAAGGGTGAATAGGGGTTTTCGAGCGGACGGATAACCGTATCGTCAAGCACTCTGGCGTTCTTGATGTTTTCACCAACGGTTTTTCCGGTCACAGTCATGCAATCGGTTTGGATAAAGCTTTGCTTGCTCAGCTCCGCCATCACCGCCTGAATGCCGCCTGCCTGGTGCAGGTCCTGCATATGGTGTTTTCCCGCGGGGGCCAGCTTGCACAGGTTGGGCGTTTTTACGCTCACCTCGTTGATTTTGTCCGGG
>ERZ795057.1050-NODE-1050-length-25472-cov-6.413542_pt1 | contig 25472 bp, 58 predicted proteins | sample MGYA00375141_ERZ795057 | MGnify/ENA primary metagenome ERZ795057 (study PRJEB30186, sample SAMN05720163) | activated sludge metagenome | isolation source: Anaerobic digester | place: Hong Kong | collected 2015-01-26 ... | reverse complement strand
TATCAAAAAAATCTTTATCAACTTTTTCAGGATAATTAGATTTATCAGCTAATTCATATATTTCATCAATTAAATCTTCTAATTTTTGTCCTATATTATCATTTTGGTAATGAAAGACTCCATTTTTAATTTTAAGTAAAAATTCTCTTTCTTTTAAAGGAAATATTAAATCGTTTGTGGAATATATTTCTTTTAATTGTAATCCTGCTCTAAAGGCATGATGTATGGCTTTCCAATCGATACCTTTATTTTCTTTTGCTAATTTTGCTCTTTCACCATAAGAATCATAAAATTTTTGAATTGTCTCTATAGCATAACCAACTCTTGTATCTGCCATTAGCTTCCTAGAACAAACACTTATTGCTCTATTATCGTCTTGTGAACAATTATCTATATTTAGATATTCTATATTTTCACCTCGTGGCAATTTATCCCATATATCTTTTAATTTTATTGCCTTATCTTGTGTTTTTAAAAAGTTTATTATTTTTTCTGAATCAGATAATCTACTTCCTTTTATACCATATTTTGCAGCTTGCATTTTGCAGTAACCAACATATGCTTTTAAGTTTTTTGTATAAAATTTTGCCCTATTTTCTCTCAAAAACTCCCATTCAGCAGAAGATATTTCTTCGAATCCTTTTGGCGTATGTAACATATCTAATGCAACCGTTTCACCTTTATAAGCTAGTTGTAAAAAATACTGCAAAGAATATATTTCATGATCTATGTCATCAGATGTATTTTTTTGTGTTAAATCTTTTTTTGTAATATTGTTAATTGATTTTGATATTTTTTGTAAAATACAATCTTCTATTTTAGGTAAATAAATTCCTTTATAATCAGTATCTGATTTTTCTGTTGCTGTTCCGTATAAATATGATCCAAACTTTGTTTTAAATAATAAATTCATCTTATTTTCCTTTTTTGTCTCTTATAAAAAATATCATTGTATTACTTTGGTTCCTTCAAAATCAAATTGAAATCTAACTTCTTCCAACCCTTGTTCTAACATTGCTCTTCTTAATTTTCTTTTATCTGAAGCATAAAACATTAAAAATCCACCGCCACCGGCACCAATTAATTTTCCACCTAATGCTCCATTTTTTAATGCCAATTCATACCAATCATTTATTTTTTGATTCGACATTTTTCCAGATCTTTGTTTTTTTCTTTCCCAATGAATATTCATCAATTCACTAAATTTATTTAAATTACCTTTTTCTAAAGCTTCTTTACTTTCAAAACCAAGTTGTTTAACAAAATTTAAGTTATCTAACATATCTTTATCGAAAACTTTACTTTTATCATTTTGTTCTTTTAAAATTCCTGAAGCAGATCTAGAATATCCAGTAAAAAATAACAACAAATTATCTTCCAAATCATAAAGTGTTTCTTTACTTATTTTTAAAGGATATGCATCTACTTTACCTGCATAATTAAATTCAAAACAAGTAATACCCCCATAAGCGGCAATATATTGATCTTGTTTCCCAATAGGCTCATTTAGTTTTCCTAATTCAACTTCACAAGCTTGTTCTGCTAATTCATTTGGATGAATTAAGTGTTTATTATGTTGATGTAATGCCTTTAATAATGCAGTTGTAAAACTTCCAGATGAACCTAATCCTGTTCCAGCTGGAATATCAGCCATACTTGCTATTTCTAATCCTTTTATATCATATCCTAACATAAGAATTGCTTCTCTTACTATAGGATGTTCTATTTCTATAGGATAATCTACTTTTTCTAATTTAGAATATTTTAAAATAAATTGTTTAATAAAAGTTTTATGAAGTGTAATATATACATATCTATCTATAGCAGCAGAAATCAAAAAACCACCATGATCTTCATAATACGAAGGTAAATCAGTTCCTCCGCCTCCTAATGTTATTCTTAATGGTGATCTAGTTATTATCATTCTTGCCTCTATCTCCTCTTTTAATTTGTTTAGTATTTCCCTTTAATATCATTAATTCAAGAAACCATTTTTGACATTCTTCATCGTAATTTTTTTCTATTATTGCTCTTTTAATTATTTTATCTTGTAAATCTTTAATCATTTGTAAAATTTATTTTACCAATTCCACGTTTTAAGTTTATCTAAATCTACTACGACTATTTCGTATTCTCTATGCCATCCAAACTTATTCATCAGTTTAGAAAACCAATTCTTTTTATATTTAGGAACCTCAGGTTTGAATGAATTAATACAAGCTAAACTTTCTTTTAAATCTTCAATAGTAAATGGTTTTGCAGATTCTACAGTTGTTGAGCAATTATTAAAAAAATTATTTTCCATAAATCTTATCTCCAATTTTATAACTAAATAATGAATCTTTTTTTAATGCATTAAATAAATCATTACTTTTACTAAAATTAAAATAATTTAACAAATTTTTAGCTTTTTTCCAAGCTATTTTTTCTATTTTTAATTTATTTTTAGTTGTATTACAATATTTCTTCATGTATTGTGGCCAATTTAAATTTGTTTTTTTGAAATGAAAATAATGACCTAATTCGTGTAAAATAATAATCATTTTTTCTTCCTTTGGTAAAGCCTTATTAATAACTATTAATGGAACGTCTGTTTTTAATTTTTTGTTAATATCACTTCCTAAACTTATAAAATAACTATTTTGTCCAAATGAATCTGTCTTCAACCTTATTTTTTCTTTTTTTAAAAAAAATAATAATTTTAGATATTTTAATATAAATTTTAAATTATCTCCCATAAATCTTATCAACTATTTTTAATGCTTCATATGCATCGATAACATCACCATTTATTTCCTTTACTTGATCAAATCTATAATTTATAAAATCATCGATTTCATCTTGCCAAGAAATATCTTTCATAAACTCTTTTGATGAAATCTCAGGTAATGTTAAATCTTGTGGCATTTCATATAAGGTTATTTTTTCAATACCATAACTTCCACCTAATCCATTTATATGTATTTTTCCTCTTGTTCCATATATTTGAAAGTCAAATTGATTTTTCCATTCAGTACAACTTACATGTAAAAAAGCTCTTTTTTTATCTCTAGTTTCTAAATTTAAAAATGCATTATCTTCTAATTTCGTATCCCAAAAATATGTATTTATACTTCCATTTATTTTTTCAAAATCTCCTAAAAAGTATCTAGATAAATCAATTAAGTGAATACCTTGATCTAATAACTCACCACCGCCCGATATTTTTTTATCAAAGCGCCATTCTTTTTCCATTCCCTTTCTTCCGCCATGACCATATACAGCTCTAATAAACATTAAATCACCAATAACATCATTGTCAATTAATTCTTTTGCTTGAACTATTGCAGGATGATACCTTAAATTAAATCCAATTTTTATTAATTCTCTATATCTAAATAATTTCATTATTTCTTTTGAATTCTTAGCTGCAGGTTTTTCAACTAAAACGTATTTTCCTTTTTTTGCAGCCTCAAATGCAATTTGAGTTAATAAATCATTTGTTGTAGCAATTATTACTAAATCTACCTCTTCACAATCAACTACTTGTCTCCAATCAGTTACTGCCAATTCAGTAGGGTTTAATCTTTTTGCCTTTAATATATTTTTATCACAAGTCATAATCAAATTATGACTATTTAATGTTTCAGCTCTTTTTTGTCCTATCAATCCACAACCAATTATTGCTATATTCACTGTTTTTTCTTCTTTACTATTTTTCTTTGAGCAGGAAAAATCTCCATTTCTAAATTTAAATAATCTAATAATAATTTAAAGCTCGATTTTAAACACTCTACATCAGTAGCTAAAGTATGAATCTTATCTGTATTAAAAAGAAATCTATCATTTGAACTTTTAATTTCACTTTCTAAAGAACTCAATCTGTTTAACCCATTAATTATAAATTTCTTTTCAGCTCCATCATCACAATTGAGTTTTATTTTTTCATTTTCCTCTTTTAACCCTAAATATTCTCTTAATTTTTTATCTTTCATTTTACCCACCCTATTTTATAGAAAATAATAAACCACAACGTCATCCAGATGAATCTAAAAATAACTCCAATTTTTATTTCTATCTTCGGGAACAATTCTTCTTAGTGTGTAAATATCACTATTATTTAGATCATCTATATAATCACACAAATTTTTAGGGTCCCAGACAGCACTTATTAGTTTGCCACTTATTTTTTTATTAAGTGTTGCTAACCAATAGCATAAATCAACTCCTACACTTAATGGCGTTTTTTCTTTACTAACGATCATATCATAAAATTCTTTTCCAACTACATTTGGTCCAGCTTTAATAATTTCATCATACATATCGGTTTCCAACAAACCTGGAGAAACACAGTTTATATCTATATTATAGTCTTTTACTTCTTTAGCTATACTTTCCGATAATCTTACTAAACCTGCTTTTGAGGCTGCATAAGCAGAAATAAAAGGAAGAGGTTGAGTTGCTCCGCCACCGGCTATGTTTATTATTTTTCCATATTCATTTTCTTTCATATGAGGAATAATGTATTTCATCATATTGAAAGGACCTATCAAATTTGTGTCAATACATAACTTCCAATCATCAATATCTACATCTTCTATTTTACCTTTTGGCCCGTAAACTCCTGCATTATTTACTAATACATCTATTGTTTTAAATTCATTCAAACTCATATTTATAAATAATTTGACATCATCTTCATCAGAAACATCGCAACTTTCATAAAAAATTATTTGTCTTTTATTTTTTTCATAGGATTCTAATTTTTCAGCTGCATTTTCTATAGACTTGAAACTTCTACTACATACAGCAACATTATGACCTTCACTAACAAATTTTTTTGCTATTTCAAATCCTAATCCTTTCGATGCTCCTGTGCAAACGATATTCATTTTATTTTCCTTAATATAGATTTTGCAATAAGTCTTAAATAATCTAATACACCTTTAAATCCATCATCTTGATATATATAAAATTCATATCCATCAGACAAGTCTTCTTCATATACTAATAATATATCAATGATTATTTTTTCATTTTTATCAAATGTTTCCAAATATTCTTTTGGGCAAAATTCGTAATTTTTTTCTTGTTTATATGAATGTATTGTATGTTTATTTGGATAATCACATTTATTATAAAATTTTTCTCCTAGGAAATCTTCAATAACTTTTCTATATTTACAATTATTACAATGCATTATTTGTTCCTATTACAGCTTTTCTTATCCAAACAAATAAAACCAGTGTTATGATGAATATATCCCTCAATATTCAAAATTGTTTCAGGGTATTTTCTACCACAAATTTTACATTTTTTATCTTTATATATATCCATTTTATTTAATTCTTCACAAGTTTTACCTTTTAGTGAAGTAGAAATTCCTTTATGGCTTTCACTTAATTTTTTCGAAGTCTCCTTGGCTTTTTCTATACCAAATCTTTCTTTATTGCTTTTGCCTTTTTGCCAAACACTGTGCTTTTGTTTTATTTTATAAACTAATTCTTCCATCAGAAAAATTCATCCAAAAAACAACAAATCGAAAAAATAATAAAAAATATGTACCAAGTAAGTAAAAAAGAAATAAAAAGTTCTTTATAATAAAAAGCTCCAAAAATCAAAAGAATCGGAATAACAATCATATTACAAACAAGAGATGTTATAAAAGAGAATATAATACATGTAAAAAGTTCTTTTAATATATTCATTTTTTTAACCTCTTGTTATTTAACTTCTTTATTGTTTTGAAAAATTTATTTTTTGACATTTTTATTAAATATCTTATGTCTCTTGCTAATGTCTGTCCTGTATAAGCCATTCCTGTTTTTAATGGTAATTTTTTTCCAATTCTTTCTTCTGTTTTTAAGCATTTTAAAATATTGTTATAATTTATTTTTTTATTTTTACAAATATCTCCAAATTCATTTGCCCATGTAATACAAGTAGCTAAAAAAGAATTTATTGCATGTTTTACCATTTCTGATTCTTCTATTTCAACCCAAATAATTTTTTTACTTATTTTTTCAAATAAAGGTCTAAATTTTTCTCGATCTTCCAAATCACAACCAATAACAATTCTATCGGGATTTAAAAAATTATCTATTGCGGTTCCGCGTCTTAAATTTTCGGGAGAATAGCAAAAAACATAATTAGGATATTTTTTTCTTATTTTTTCCATAGTCCCTAAAGGAATTTGAGATGAAATAATTATACGAGTTTTTTCATTAACTTGTTTAATAATATTTTTCATTTTTTTAAAAATATATTTTACGTCTGACTTTTCCTCGCCTTTTACAGGAGTATCGAAAGTCACCCATAAATAATCAACATTCATAATTTTTGAGTTATATTTGCTAATATGAGGTATTTCTATATGAAATTTTTTTTCTAATTCTGGCAATCCGGGTTCTGGTTGAGATATCGTTTCAAATCTATCTACAGTGCAAACTTTAAAACCCAACTTATAAAGACAAACTGCAGTAACTCTTCCTAGATGTCCCATTCCATATACACAAACTTTTATTTTATTCTTCATATTTATTCAACCTTAATGTTTTATTTAAAAATTTAATAAGTTTCTTTACATCTTCTTTTTCTAAAATTATTTGATCTTCCCAACCGATACCTGTTTTTAATACTTTCCAACAAATTCTTAATTTCTCTCTCAATGATGTTTTTCTATCTTCTGTTCCTAAAGAATAAAAAGACAATTCTAATTCACAAGGTGAAGTATAATCATTAAATTGACAAACATTTAATATTTTACATCCACAAACACATCTATAATTTTCTTGTTTATTTTTCATATTTCAACTTCTTCTAATTGTTCTCTTACTTCTTGTTTAAACTCTAACTTATCTTTTTTTTCTATTAAATCGTGAAAAAAATATTTTAATTTACCACATTTTCTACATTTAAAACAAACTAAACATTCTATTTCTTCTTTTGTCTTAAAAAGTCTATTTGTTAAAATTCCTTTTCTAAATAAAATTTTTTCATATTCATGAAAACAAAATAATTGTTTTAATTTAAAACCCATTTATTCCTCCCTATCCATTTTATTGTTTTTATTATTGCCTCTTCAATAGTTAATTTAGGCTCCCACCCAAAGTCTCTAATTTTAGAAGTATCTAAATAAATAAATGGATTATCTCCAACCCAGCCTTTACTCTCTTTTCCAAAAAATAATTCAGGATTATAATCTAATTCTTTTGTTATTATTTTAATAGAATTTTTAACTGTTAAATGTTCATCCGTTCCTAAATTAAAAATATTTACTTTATTTCTTGAATTTCTTAATGCTAAAAAAATTCCATCTAAACAATCTTGTACATATAAATAACTTTTTGTTTGATTTCCATCACCTAAGACTTCTAATTTTGAGGAATCTTTTTTTAATTTATTGTAAAAATCTATAACGTGTCCATGTGTGTATCTTTCACCTAAAATAGAAACAAATCTAAAAATCCAAGATTTCATATCATACCCTTCACAATATGCCTGAATTAACCCTTCACAAGCTAATTTAGAAGCTCCATATAAAGAGGTTTGTAATGGAAAATCACAATTTTCAGGAGTTGGTATTTTATTTGCTTCTCCATAAATAGATCCAGTTGAAGAAAAAATGATTTTATTTATATTATTTAATCTCATTGACTCTAAAACATTATAAGTTGCTATTGTATTTTGTTCTAAATCTTTTTTTGGATGCTTTAATCCATCTTTTACATCAGCATTTGCAGCGAAATGAAAACAATAACTACTATTTTTCATAGAATCCTTTAATAAATCAAAATCTAATAAATCTCCTTCTATTAATTTAAATTTATTAGACGTTAAAGCTTTTTCTAAAAACTCTTTCTTTCCTGTTGAAAAATTATCATATCCAATAACATTATATCTACCTTGAAGTAATCTATCTACTAAATTACTCCCAATAAATCCTGCTGCTCCTGTTACAAAAATTGTCACTATTAGTCCCTTATTAACATTGATCAAATATATCGAATATAAATATTGCAATTAAGAAAATTAATATTATACTCACAAGAAATCCTTATAACTATTTTTAATTAGAAAACTCTATCACTTTATCGGCAATATATTTTCTTTCCTGCTCAGTAATCCACCAACCTACAGGAATACAAAGATGATTTTGATAAAATTCTTCAGATCCGGGCAAATTTGAATAAAAATCTTTAAAAACTGAATGATGATGATTATTATTATGTACTTTACTTGACATTATTCCAGCCTCTTTCAATTTTTCCATTAATTCATCTCTATTATTAATTATTATAGTAAAAAGCCAATATGAAGGATCTGTGTTTTCTAATACTTTTTGTATCTTAACTTTTCCTTTAAATCTTTCAGTATAATATTTTGCATTTTCTTTATGTTTATTCACGATTTCGTCAAAATATTTGAAATTTTCTATACCAACTGTTGCAAAAACATCGTTAGGTTGCCATTTTCCACCTCTATAATGAATATCATTTTCACATCTTAAATCTTTTTGTTCTCTATTGTCATATCTATCAATTCCAAACCAACGTATTAATTTCACTTTATCATAGTCTTCTTTATTTTTAAATGTAATTATACCACCTTCTACTGAAGTCATATGCTTAATGGCTTGTAAACTGAATTCTGTAAAATCAGAATCGCTTCCAACATGCTTTCCATTATATAAAGATCCCCAGCTATGAGCTGCATCTTCAATTGTTTTTAAATTATATTTTTTAGCTATTTTATTTATTTTTTCTATATCACAAGGGACTCCACCCCAATGAACCATTACAACAGCTTTTGAATTTTTAGTAATCTTTCTTTCAAAATCTAACAAATCTAAATTTCCTGTTTCTGGATCTACATCAACCCATCTTACCTTCACTCCATTTGCTAAAATAGGAGTTATTGTAGCTGAACAAGTTGTACTTGGTGCTAAAATTTCATATTCTGGATTCGGAACATTTTCATCTCCGCCAACACTTAATTGATAAGCTAAATGTAAAGCTGTTGTCCCTGCATTTACATAAAGAGTTAATGGGTTACCTATTTTTTCAGCAACAATCTTTTCAAATTCTACTACTCGCTTCCCTTCACCCACGTATCCACTGTGTAAAACTTGAAGCAATGGCTTATCTACATCAGGGCTAATAAAAACTTTAAAAAGAGGTATTTGATTTGACATTATTTTATCCCTTCTTCTTTTAAAATATTGTTTATTTTTGTAACACTTAAATTAAATATTTTTGCAATTTTATTAATAGCAATATTATTGTCGTATTCAAATACAATATTTTTAATAATATTTTTTGGTAAATAAATGTATCTTGGGTTATTTTTTCCATTATATTTTCCTGCTTTAGAAATACTCATTTTTTGTTTTGATTCTTTAGAAAATTTATATCCTTTTGTTCCTTTATGTGATTCAATTAATTTTCTTTTATGCTCATTTGTAAGTTTTTTGCCTAATTTAGCTAATGATATTTTTTCTTTTGATTCTTTAGAATGGTGTTTTCCTTTCATTGAATGAATCATTTCACCATTTCTATATTTATCTTTTAAAGTATTAGATATTTGATTTTTTGTTTTATTAGAATGATTTTTTTTATAAAATGGATTTAATTCTCTAATTCTATGAGAACCGAACATTCCATTTTTTTCACCACTACAAGCATTTGATAATTTTTTTCTTGTATAATTTGAGACAATACCTCCTCCGTCTCCCCCTAAACTAATATTATATCCGATTTTTGGATTATTTGAATTATAAAAACTTATCCAATATATTTCTTTCTCATTAAGTTTTTTTTCATTAAAACAAATTTCTATTATTTCTTTTTTAAAATTTCTTATCCCGTATTTTTTAATTGCTTTTTGTATAGCAATACCCGAACCAAAATATTTCTCGAATCTTTTACCTTTTTTTAATGTTTTTCCTATATAAATTTTATTATTAATTAAATTTGTTGTTTTATAAATAATCATCTTTCTCTCCTTTATTAAAAAAATTTTTAATAATATTTATTAAATCTTCAGTACATTTTCTACACAAATCTTTTTGAATAAATAATTCATTATACTCAGAAAAAGATTCCTCTAACTTTAATGTAATATTTTGTATATGTTGATCAGGACTATTCTCTTTTGTTATTTCTAATATTTCTTCTGTTTTACATAGATCACAAGTTAATTTTATGATTTTCTTTTCTTCTAACATATCTTACTCTTCTATTCGTTTAATTAAAATTTGACCATGCTCTTTACAAATCATCATTTTTTTATTTTTATTTATAGATTCAATTAAAAAATCTAATGCTTCAATACTAATCTTTTCATTTTTTATAATTAGACAATGACTTGAAAAATCATAAAGCAAATATTTATTACAACTAACAAATAAATAGTTCAATGTTTTTATTGGAAAAAATAAAAATCTAAAAATTAAACACCATCTTGGTAGTAATTCTCCATCTTTAAAGCCTAATTTTTTATATATAAATTTACAAATTTTATTTCTCATACTTCTCTCCTTTACTTTGGTACCTTCAATTCCCCTGTTAAGCTTTTTCTTTTAACTTCTAAAATTTCTTTACTTTCTGGAAGTTGTAAATCATCTATATGAGCAATCCATAACCACTCTGCTGCTAATCCTAAACCAAATTTTTGAGCTTTAGAAGCCATTCTTGCATCTTCATATCCATAAACAAAATCCTCACTAAATGGGAGTATTCTATTAAAAACAGTATTTTTATATAATTGACAAGCTCCATTTATGTGTGAATCTGAAAAATTTTCTGTTATATATTTGTTTCCAGTTGTTGTTGTTATTATTTTTTGAGGAGCCTTACATTTTCTATTTCTATCAAATAATAATGCTCCAATACAAGCTATATTTTCTGTTGAATTTTCTAAAGCATCTACCATTTCAGCTAAACAATTTTTATTTACTCTTTCAGGAGTTATAAAATCTCTCCAAGGAATAGATGGTAAAATCGTATCATTGTCTAGTTTCATAAAATGTTGTTCTACATATTTATATTTTAAAATTTGGTTTAATGCTTTCCCAACACCATAATTTTCGGGATTATAAATAACTCTAAATGTACTTCCATTTGATAAAACTTTATTTTCGTATTGTTTAAGAAAATCTTTTACTTCTTGAGAAGAATTATTATCGCTTATTACACAATCAAAAGTTATATTTTCTAAGTTTTCCAAAGCTTCTAAACATAACTTGGTATAAGGAAGACGATTGAAACTTGTAACTCCTATTAATACTTTATTTACCATTTTTATTAAACTCATAAATAGGTTGATTCATAATTTTGTTGCTTCCTTTCTTCCTTCTGCATAATTATTAAAATCTTCTTCATATTTTTTAAAATATTCATTTGCTTGTTTATGTTTCCATTTTAAATAATCTGTATCTCCTCCAGGATCTATATGATAAACTCTTGCAATATCAGAATTAAATAAAGCTAAATAACCTATTAATTGCATTCTTGCAGAAAACATACAATCTTCATAACCATATTTTCCATAATGATTAAATTCTTTTAATTCATTTAATACTTCATTTCTAAAAATTGTTGAACAACCATTTGTTCCTTCAGGATTAAATTCAAATTTTAAATTTGGAAATTCAATTTTTTGATATTCTGGCAATAATGAAACTTCTTTTTCTTCATTTAAACTAAAAGGCTTTAAACAAATAGAACCAATTTTTTTATCATCTTCATTTGTTGAAATAATTAATTTTAATTCGAATATTTTATTTATTATTTTTAACCAATTTTTATTTGTATTTTCTTTAAAAATAATATCATTATCTAATTTCATAAAATGCTGTTCAGATTTTCGATATTTTAAAATTTCATTAATTGCTTTACCTACACCAACATTTTCTGGACTTTCTATTATTGTCATTGTTTTATCTTTTGCAAATTCATGTAAATATTCTTTAGTTCCATCTGTTGAATTATTATCCCAAATAATTAAATCGAAATCATTTACATCTGTATTTTCGTATAAAGAATTTAAACTCTTTTTTGTCATTTCTAAACGATTGTAGGTTAACATTGCAATTAAAATTTTGTTTTCCATTTACATCTATTTCCTTTAATTTTTTTCCTATATATTCACTTTTATATTTTTTAGAGAAAAAACAAAATATTAAATCTCTTAATTTGTCCATTTTTGTTGATAATAATTAGAATTTTGTCCAAAAGCTTCATAATATCCTGGAGTTTGAGATACTGTTCTAGAACCATAATGAAATAACCAATTTCTTCTATCAATATAAATATTATAACCTGCTCTTAAAACTCTTTCACAATAATCTCCGTCTTCAAAAGCACCTATTTTATAATTCTCATCAAATAAACCAATTTCCTCTATTACACTTCTTTTTAATAACCAACAAACTGCTGCAATATGTCCATTATGTTTTATAATTTTGTCATCTTTTTCTTCTAAGCTTCCACATTGAGCTTGAACTGTACATATAAAATTTGTACAAGGAGAAACTATTCCAACTTTTTCATTATTTTCTAAAGTCTCTATTAAATTATTTAAAAAATTATTATGAGCAATTCCCGTATCATTATTTAAAAGTAAAACGTAATCATTTTTTGTTGCTTTTATTCCTTCATTCATTGATTTTGCAAAACCTAAACGTTCTTCAAATCTAATAGATTTTATTCCTTCTCTTTCAAATTTAGGTTCTGATAAATTATCTACAACAGTTATTTCATAATCTTTTCCCATATCATACATATTAATTGAATTAATTAACCAATTTACATATTTAGGGTCAAATGTTGTTGGAATAATTATATCACAAACTGACATTTATTTTCTCCTTAGGAGCTAATTTTTTTCTTCTCTTTTCTCTTGCTTGTTTTTTAATATTTAAATAATTTTCTAATAATTTGGGCGCTTTTTCTTCTGCTTTTTGTGAATTTAATGCTTTTAAATATGCCTTTTTTGCTTGCTTAACTAACTTTCCCTTCCTCATTCTCTTCTCCTTTGATTTTTTGTAAACCTAATTTTTTTAAATTTTCATCATCTAATGACGTTAATTTTATATTATTAGATAATCCTATTACATTACTTGCACCAAATTTTTTTAATTGTTGAGAAAATTTTTTAAATTCTTCTCCTGAAATATTTTCTTCATCATTAAACTCTAATAATACTATACTGTCCTTTAAATCTATTTTTGAAATTATCACTCTTTACTCCTTAAATTTTATTTTTAATTCTGACAAATCTTCAGAATATTGTTCACTTATATATTTTGCATCTTTACTCCCAGATAATAATCTCTTTTTTAATGCTTGATGTTCATTACTTTCTAATAAATCTAAAGTATCTGCATGAATTGCTCTACAATTGTGAAAATATACTTTTTTAAAAGGAGTTTTTTTCCAATAAGAAGCTCCTTCATATCCATATAATAATCCCTTTTTATCGAATTCACCTGTTCTATTTATTACATGTTCTGATATCAAAACACCCATTTCTAAAATTCCAATACCACAAGGATCTTCTATTTCATAAGCTTTTCCATTTGTTAAATAGGTATGCCTTCTTTGAAAATGATTTTTTCTATCATATTCATATGGGCTTAACCCAATAATCTTTATAGGATCTTTTTCTCTATGATTTTCAACAATTTCAATCATATTAGATAACCAATCATGATAATCATTTGGAATAATTACATCATTATCTATTTTCATAAAATGTTGAGAAGGTTGTCTTAAACTTAATGCTTGATTTAATGCAATAGGAATACCAACATTTTCTTCATTCCAAATAACTCTTATATTACTTCCGTTTTCTGTTTTTTTACCTTCTAAATATTTACAAAAATCTTTTGCAGGTTTTGCTGATCCTTGTTCAATAATTACTAAATCAAAAGGCTCATTTGTCCCATTAAATAAAGATTCTATAAACCTTTTTGTATAAGGTTGCCTATTAAAACTTAAAGTTGCAATAAGGATGCGATTCATGATATTAATTTTTCCATTTTTATTTCTAAAATTTTGTTCATTAATGTTTACAATTTTTTATTTTATTCATTTATTACATATGCCGGTTTAAATTTTAATTCTGCTTTACAATAACTACAAAGTGCTTTTTTACCATTAATTGGTTGTTCTATTTCTTCAGAATAAGGTTTCAAAATTTCTGCACATACAAGTATCCCATAATAAGGCTCTTCCTTAAAATAATATAACTTTTTTTTACATTCAGGACAAATTAATATTTTCATTTTAAAATATAAATCCTTTTATATATATCATCTTCATCGTCATTTAAACAAATTAAATCTTTTTCACTATAAGGAATTCCATGCCCACCATATAAATATTCAATACCATATTTGTGACCAATATTGCCATATTCATCCAAACAATCACTAATATAATTTGTTATATAAATATCATCATTTAATGTTATTTTTTCAATTCTTTCTAATTGTTTTATATATGATTCATTATTAAATTCTTTAATTAGAGATTTTAATAGCTTTATAAAATCTTTTTTAACTTTTTTAATTTGTTTTTTTGTTAATTTAATTTTATTAAAACAACCTGTTAAATTTTCTTTAGGATTTTTTATTATAAAGCTACTACTTGAACTATTACTTACAAAACCTTGTCTTATTTTCATCTTATTATTCTCCTTGAGACATTTCTTTTTCTTTAGATTCTGCTTCTGCAATTTTACTTTGTTGTTCTTATTTTAAAGATTCGTCTTCTTTATTTAAATCTACATAAAATTTATTTACTGTCATTTTTCAACTCCTTTTTTTATAAAAATGTATGAAAAGATAATCCATATTTCTTATCACTATCAATAAAAATTCCTATTGCGGAATTATTTATTATTCCATAATTTATTCTATAATCTAATCCAAAACTTGCTGCTTTTTCTTTTAAACTTATATTTGTACCAAATCTATTAAAATAAAATAATCTTGCACCAATTTCAGATTTAAATTTATTGTTATATGTTATTCCAATAAAAGGCATAAAAGTTGTACCATATTTTTTATATATAATATTTATTTTATCATCTTTATCTGTTGTTATTGTTGTATTTTGATTTTCTGGAGGAATATAAATGTTTTTATAAACAATTTTTTCTTTATTTCTATATAAAATTTTTACTTTATTATTGTCTATTTTAATTGAACTTTTTAAACTTTCATTGAGAGTAAAATTTTCTTGAGTAAGTTTTTCTATTTCTGCATCTTTTTGTTTTAATGCAAAAAAACTTATTATTGATATTATTATTATTAAACTTGTCAAAACTTTATTCATTTTTAATTTAATCCAAATTTTATTTTTGATTCTACTGTTCCAAAATCCATTGAATATTCTAATTCTGTATACATTACACCATTTTTATTAACATAATCTTTTAATAATTTATTTATAAATGAATAATCATCGGTTATTTCAACATCACTTATATCTTCCCAATTTTCATCTTGATTTTGATCTTCCCAATTTTGATCTGTATTTTCCCAATAATTAAACATCAGTTTCCTTTTTTATATTTTCATAAGTTTTTATTCCTCTTTTTGCACCTTCATAAACAAATGTTGTTGCAAAAATACTTTGTAAAACTCCCGTACTAATAGATAAAACTGTGCTATCTATTTCTTTCATAAAAAATTGACTTAATGCTAAAAAAAATAATCCAAAAAAAGATAACCAACACATAATTTTACCTTTACTTAAAACAAAATCAATATCTTTTGTTTGCAAATTTTCTACATAATCACAAATTAAAGAAAGATAAAATTTTTTATTTCTTTTTTTTTGCACAGAATTTAAATATTTTTCCTTAAATTCTTTTGATGTTACAGTAAATTCTTTTTTTGTCATTATTCTACTAATTTATAAACTGTTTTTCCATTTTCTTTAACAGCAATTTCTTTTATCCCTCTTTGTTTTTTCTTATTTCTATCATAAGTAATATGAACCCATTTATCAAACTCTAAAATAACTTTATCATAAGGTAATTTTGTTTCATTAATTATAAAATCAAATAATTCTTTTGCTGTCATTCCTTCTGCTTTAATATCTGAAGCTTTTCCTTCAGTATGTTTAGAAATTGGATTTGTTGCACCACCAATTACTTTATTTAATTCTATACTTCTATATCCACTTGTTATATAAACAGGTTTTCCTAATTTATTTCTTAATGGATCTAATATTTTAATACATAACCATTGTAAATTTTCTAAATCCTTTTCTCTAGGAATATTATTTATTTTTTCTTTTTCAGCAGTTTCTGATCTTAAAAATTCTTCTAATTTAAAGTATTTGCTTTTTAATTTCATAATTTAAAACTCCTTATTTATAAATAATATTTGCCGCCATTCCTAATCCAATAGCATCACTTTCATCATCATTTTTTAATTCAATATTGGGAAAACTCTTTTCCACTAATTCTTTTACTGCTTCTTTTTTGTTTTTTACTCTTAATTTACTTCTATATGTTGAAACAGCAATACTATCAAATTTAATTTTTTTAACATAACAATAACATCTTATTATTCCTATTAATTCTGAAATTAAAGAATAAACTCTTGCATTTGGTCCTAACCATGCTTTTTCTGTTACAACTAAATCAGGATTATATTTATTTATTAAATTAATTATTGTTTCTATAAAAATTTCATATTTAACTTCATTACAATCTTTTTTATCAACAATATAACTTCCATGTGATATATATTTATCATTGTCGAAAATAGAAAATCCTGTATGATTATATGCTTGATCAATTGCTAATATTATCATTTAAATTTCAAAATAACTTGCAATATTTGACATAGGAACTGTAATTTGGCTTTTTACATCTTTATTAGGTAAAATTATTATAAATTTTTCACTTATTTTACACAAAACTTCTTTTAAACATTTAACATTATTTTCGAATCCATTTTCAATTCCAATTGTTATTTCATTACAAAATCTTATACATAATAATTTTTCCATTTTTAATACACCTCAAATTTAGTTATTAACGTTCCTTCAGGAACAACAAGTTCATAATCGTGTTCACTTTGTATATCACTTATTCCAGAAGTAAACCAATTTTTTTTTGATTTATTTATTTTCCATCGTAATCTAGGTGAAATATAATTATTTTCAATTATTGCTGTTTTTGAAGTTAATATTTTATCTCTTATATATTTATTCTTACCTGTTTTTAAATAATAATAATAATATTCTTTTTCTTCTATTTGTCCACAACCTAAGAAAAAATTACTATCTGTTTGATTATAATTTTTTAATGAAGCTATTTCTAAATATTTAATTATTTCTGTTTTTTTAGAAAATATATTTTCTATTCCAATATTAAGTGCAAAAAATAAAAAAAGAAAAAGAGGGATAAAAGCAAAAGTAAAAATAATTACACCTTCAATATCATAATCAAATATTATTTTTGCCAATAAAATAGAGCTTATAATAGAAATTATTATAAATATTATTGATAATATCATTTTTTTAATCTCCTGATTTTAAAGTCATATCGACATAATTATAAATTAATACACCTAAAACAAAACTTACAAAAAAACATTGCCAATAAGTTAGATTTATATTAAATTGCCAATTAAATATAGTTTTTGCAATTAATGGATTAATAAATAAAATTGTTATACTTTTTAACATATTCTCTGTTTCTTTTCTCATTTCTTACTTTCCTTTTTTAATTGTTTTTTTATTTTCATAAAATCCCGATATTCTTTTTCACCTAAAAAATTTCTCCATGCTGTTTTTCTACATCTTTCATTTTTATATTTTTTTGTAAAAATAGCATGATGAATAGGTTGTATTTTTAATCTTCTTTGCTTTCTATTTTCAAGTTTTTTATTTTTTGTTCCTTCAGTAAAAACATTTGTTAAATCTTCTTTCTTTTTTACTTCTTCCATTTTATAATCCTTTACTTTATTTCAAACTTCTCTTTTAATTTTTCATAATTTATTTGTTCAAATTTATATGCGGCATTATATTTTATAAATTTATGCAAAAATTTTCCTTTTGACTCTGCTTCTTCTAATTTTTTATATAATTCTTCATTTATTGGATAATATTTATATAAAGAAATTCCTCTATACATAATATAAAGTTCCTTATTTTCATTATCATACCCAATTGCATCAATATTTGAAGACTTAATTCTATTTAATATAATTTTATTATTCATCATTTTACCTTTTTTAAAACATCAATTATAATTTGTGACTCAGGTTTAAATTCAACTTTACATGTTTTTAAATTTAATTTACCTGCTTCTCTTTTACTTTCCTTACTTAAATAAATTGGAATACTTTTCATACTTTTTGCTCCTTTTTTAATTATTCGGGAAATTATCCCATAATATGTCAAATTTCTCACCAACTGCATGAACCCACTTACCAATAAAATTATTATTTTCTAAAGGAATATATACTTGTTTATGTAATCCTGTTAGAAATATAAATTTATTAACTTTCTTCAACCAACAATCAATTTCAACATTATAATTTTTCTCAAAAACACTAATTGTATATTTATATTTACAATTATTATTATGAATACAATCAATACAATCTATTGAATTTCTAATTATTTCTTCTTTTTCTTTTCTTTTTTTCTGCATTGTTGACATAATTTTGGTATCCAATAACTTTCTATAGAATCAAAATCTTCACTTATTTCTATAAATTTCTTTCCACATTTTCTACAAACACCAAATCTAACTACTTCCATTATTTTTCTATATTTTTTCGTTCTTCATCTATTAATTCATCAATTATTTTTAATTGTTGTTTTAATGTTTCTATTGTTTTATTATTTAAACTAAAACTATTTTTATTTAATTTTGCATTAAATTCTACATTAATTAATTGTTTTAAAATTTCTTTTTTTTTATCATTTAATACTTCAATCTTTAATTTGTCCACTTTCTTTCTCCTTATTTTCTGCTAAAAACTTTAAAAACTCCCATAATTTACAATTTATATTTTTTTTACTTAATGAACATGTATGATAAGTTTCAGAAAATTTCATATACTCACAATGCTCAAAACAAAAATCCCCCATTTTATCTCGAATCCATCTTAAATCTTCCATTTACATATACCTTTTAACAAACTTAATTTTTTGTTTTCCAATATTACCTTCTAATCTATCGTCTAAACCTTCTTTAACAAATACCCAACAATCAGCAAAATCATCTTTAGGATTTCTTCTACTATACCATCTCGGAAAACTTCCCTCTGCATTTTGATCATAATACCAATTACTTATAACTTTTTTATTTCCTTGAGGTATTGCTAAATTTACAAATCCTTCTTTTATTGTTGGATTTAATTGCCAATTAGAAATTTCATACCATCCTTGTTTTTCTTCTTCTGTTAATTGTTTCCATTTATTATGTGCAATTTCATGAAAAATAACATATTGTAACATACTCATCTTATTTTTATTACTTTCAAAATCTTTTGCTGTAAATACTTTAGGATTTAACTTCAAAACTCTTGTTTTAGTGTTATATTTTCCAAAAACTTTAAAAGAAGTATCTTCATTATTTAAAGAAACATCTAAATCAATTAAACTAAAAAAATTTTTATAATTGCCTAAAATTTCTTCTATTTGCTTTTCTTGAACTTCAGAAAAATTTTTAAATTCCATTAAACACCTAATATTTTTTCTATATCTCTTACAACTTTTTTACCAATACTCTTAATTGTTATTTGAATAGATTCACTATCTATTTTATCTCTTTTAACTAATTGCCAATATTCTAATCTTTCTAAATTTAAATCTTCTCCTTGTTCTCCCATTGATTTTAATAATTGAGGAGAAACAACAATATATCCACCATTTTTAATTAAAAATTTTAAATTATTATATTCGTCTTCTGTTATAGATTTTAATATATTATTATAAAATTCTTCTTCTTTTTTCTTGTTTTGATATTTTTTTAATCCTTGTTTTTCTGGATATAAGCTTTCTTTATACGATTTTTCGTAAACATCTTCAGGTTTTTTCCAATTTTGATTATTTTGTTGAGAATTTAATTGTAAACTTTGTAATTGATTTATATCTATTATTTCTGCTTGAGATTTTTGAACATTATTACCTGTCATTTTATCATGTTTATCAAAAGCTTCATTAAAAAATTTTGTTAAATCCATTAAACAACACCTAATTCCTTTCTTTTTTTATCGATAATTTCTTTTATTTTACTTGCAACAGTTGGATATTCATGATTAATTGCATCTAAAATTGCATTTCTAAATAATTCACTTTCAATCATTTCTTTCATTTTTAATTTTCTATCTATATACCATTTATAAGTATCTGTTATTCCATTCCATGCCATTAAAAAATCTTTAGAGCATCCATTTTTAACATTACCGTCATTATCTTTCATTTGTTTTATAAATACTTCTATTTCATCTATTTTATCAACTAAAGAATTATAAGCATCAAAAGATTGTTGTAATGATTGTTCAGCAAGTTTTTCGTTTTTATTCATTACAACTTTTGCTTTTCTTTCAATACTTTTTATATAATTCCATATTAAAGAATATGTAATTCCTGTTTTTTTAGATATTTCAGTTAAATTATTACATTCTTTATATTCATTCAATATTAATTGTTTTTGCTCTTCTGTTAATGTTGATTTTCTTCCCATATATTTATTATAATTTTTTAAAATAATTAAATAATTTTTTTATAAAATACAATAATTTATGAAAATTTTTTTAGAAAAATTAATATTTTTTTATAATTTTTGATATATTTTTTGAAATTTTATATAAAATAGATGATATTTTATAAAATATTTAAATTTTTATTAATTTATTGCAATGAGGACATTTAATAATATTATCATATCCATAATCTTTTGGGTTTAATCCTAACATAATTAACTGATTATATTCACTTTCTGGATGTTCTAAAGGTAAACAATTTCTTTTTTTTAACAAACCTGTGCCATAGCCAACATATTCACTTATATAAATATTTCCTTTTTCGTCAATATAACTTTTCATTTTTTAATCCTTTTTATTTAAAACTTTTAAAAAAAATAATAAAAGCTAAAAAATAAATAGCTCCTACAATTTCTCTTCCAATTTTTTGTAATAATTGTAAGTCTAATTCATTCATATTATTCATCCTTTTTATTTTTAACAAGTCTTAAATATGGTTTTCTTTGATTTTCTATTTTTTCTATTACTTTTTTAATTTTTTTAAGTTTATATTCTTTTATATATATTATTTTAATAATCATTTTTGTTTTTTTTGTTTAAAAAACTTACAACCAAAATTTTCATTAACAAATATTGTTAAATCATCTTTTGAAGAGTCTGCTCTATTATCATAACAATTTTTGCCAAAAATATTCTTTTTTCTTAATTTAACTAAATTTGAAGATGATCCTGATTGATGTATATATTTGTCTAAATTTTTTCTATTATTTAAAAAATTACAAGGACTTTTCCAATTTTTATTGTAAGTATTTTTTTGAAGAGTAGATATATTTACATTTTTAATAAAATATTTACAATTTTTGCATATTTTTTTTATTTTTTGTTTATTTATTTCTTTAAGAAGCATAGATCTATATTGTCCAAGTGTTTGAAATGAAGATGCAATTAAATCATCATTTATTAAATTATATAATAATTCATTTTCATTCATTTTCTAATGTGCATAAAATAATATTAATATATTTATTATAGTAAATAAAGAAGAATATAGCAAAGCAGTTAAAAATACGTTTTTTCTTTGTTCATTTTCTTCTGTAAATAAAAATATAATATTTAAAATTGCACATAAAGATGGCATAAAAATCGATACAAATAAATAAATATATAAATAATCTATTTTCATTCTTGTAATAATCTACAATATTCTTTAATCATTATGTTATAATCTCTCTTTAATTTAATATATTTTTATTTTCAACAAATTCTATAAAATCTAAATAGCAAGGATATTTATCAGTATATTTTTCTAACCAGAGATTGTAAAGTTCAATACTTGACATAAATTTAAAAGATATTGTTTTATTCATTACTTTATTCCTTTAATTCATCTATTAATTTTTTATAAGTTTCTATTTGCTATAATGTTCTTTTTACTTCTTTATTCATATTATCTAAACATCTTTTGGCTAAACATTTTTCACACTTTTCTTTTAAATATATTTCTGTACTTATTACGTTCTTTTCATTTTACTAATTATAATTCCTCAACAATATATGTTCCTTGAATATAAAATTTTTTACCAGTATTCTTTTCTGTAAATTTTAAACAAGGTATTGGTCTATAATTAAATATTAAATCTTTTGCTATCCATGTTTTTATTATCCTATTACTACTATGACCATAATGTGGTGAATAAAGAGAAATTTTATAATCTGCGAATAAACTCGAAATAATTAATAATATAAATATTAGTTTTTTCATCTCCTATACATCCTCGCTTTCTTTTGGATTTAAAGTAAACATTCTAGCTAATCCCTTAAAACTTCTAAAATATTCTTTAATAAAAATTGCATCCTTACGTTTACTTTCTCTGTCAAGAGCATTTAAAACTGCTGCACATTTATTTAATGGATGCTGTATTTTTATTTTTATTTTTGCTTTATCAAAAACTTCGTGCAATAAATCTAAATCACCATAAGCTATATTATCAATTGAATACTGTAATAAAACTTCTTTTGCTATTTTTGATACTCTTTGCACTTCACATCATCCTCACTTTCTAGTAATTCAGGGTTTTAGTAATAAAAAAATCTTTGGCAGTTAATTCTTCAGATAAATCTATAGTAATTTTTTTCATCCCCTACACCTCTTTTTATTTAATAATTCAGGGTTTTTGTAGATGTTGCCAATAACTTCTGCCTCACTTGTTATCAAGCTACAGAAGTAACAACAATCCCAAGAACATTGTTTTTCACAATGATTAAAAGGAGTAAAACAATCATTTTCCCACTTTACTTCCATAACAACATCCTTGATTGGATTTAGATCACAATTTGTTTCTGACTTAACTATATCTCCTTCATAAATCTCAATACCGTTTTTGTCTTTGAAGACATATTGTAATTTGTCGATTAATTGCCATTGTATATAGTTTTGTTCACAATAATTTTTTTTATGTTTTCCTAATATTAATTCTTCTAAGGTATAAATAAAAAACTTATATTCTTTAGTTGTTTTGTTAATATATACTAATTTAAACTTAATTTCTCTCATTATTTGTCTTCACTTATTATTTTTTCTAATTTTTTTTTCATATTATTTAATTGTTTTGTCATATCATCAATTGAATAACTAACTCCTTCTATAGTTAATCGATAATTATGTCTTAATTTTTTAAGTTTATTTATAGCTTCTTCTTTAATTTTAATAGATTTTTCTAATTCTTTTATTTCAGATAATTGATCTATTATTTGTTCGATTCTTTCAAATATTCTTACAACATAATGTTGTGTTCTTTTTTTTATTGTAGGATGTATTTTATAAAATTCTCTATCATGACTTAATATATTCATACAACAATCCATTAATTGATTATATAAATCTAATTTTTGTGATAATGTAAAATTATCGCTTTCTACTTGACCTGTAAAAAATTGTCGATATTGTCGAAATTGCTTAAGTCGTAAATGTCGTTCTTGTTGATTACCTGATTTATATGATTCTTCTAATCTAATAACAGCATCAAATATTAAAGTTATAATTCCTTTAACCTCTAAAAACATATCTGGTAAATTTATTATTTTTTTATTCATAAATTGCCTCCACATTGTTTAATATTGACTCCCAATTTATTTGTGATTTATAAAAGAATATCATCGAATCAAGATCACCTACTATAAAACAAAGCATACAAAACTCTTGTGCTTGTAATATCTGTTGTTCAATAAGTTCTTTACGTATTTGTTGTCTAATTTTGTCAGGATAAAAAGCGGTGGTTAGTTTTTCTTTACTTGATATTAGCATTTTATTTTCCTCCTTTATAAAATTAATTAACTTTTGTATAGATAATAAAAACAAATTGATACAAATATAGAACAACCAAAAATAATTAATGTTACCGAATCAATATCAATAACTAGTTTTTTTATCATAAAATATTTTTCTTTTTTAATTCTATATTTATTTCTTGCTTTAACTCTCTGTTACTTGGATTAAGATAATAAGTTCCATATTCGATACAATCTGTAAAGCTTTTACCCCAACATTGTTCTTTTCTACAAATATAAACCAAATTATTATCTTGCATTTCTTTTTTGCAACTTAAAAATTCTCTATAATTTCCAGCCAAAACAGCTATCATCATTATCTCCTTTTATTTAGTTCTCCTTTTTTACATATTGTCCAGATAAATATGATTTTTAGTATCAAATTGTTCTCTAAATTTTCTTTTCATTTTTTTTAAATTTGTGTCAGATTTTTTTTCAAGTTCTTTATGTAAAAGTTTTTTATATCCAATAGCTGCCAATTGTGTTTCTGCATCTCTCATCACTATCTCCTTTCTAAATTAAGGCTGACGCATACCCAGTATCGCTTTTAACGCCATCAGCCTTTTGGGTGAGCTGGTAGGAAGGATTCAAACCTCCGTCCCCAACGTTTTGTCAGCATAGATAAAATATATACAATATTTTTTATTTAAATTCACTAATGTCATTTATAACAATAACTCCCGCTAATTTTAATTCTAAATTAGTTTTTTCTTCGTATCCGGGTAAATCCTTTGTTGCTGATTTATTTATATAAACTTTAAGTCCTGCATTAACTAATTGAATAGCTGTTGTTTTTACGCAAAATGAATATGCTAATCCACCCACAATAACAATATTGACATCTTTACTTTTTAAAAATTCAATTATACCTGTTGAAAGTTTTTCTTTTAAATCATGGTAACAAGCACCGTAAGGGTGTAAAAATTTTTCTATTCCTTTCCAGACAAAATAATCATATTCTATCTCTTCAGGCAGTCCATCCAACAATTCACCACCATAAGTTCCTACAACACAATGTTTTGGCCATCTTATATCAACATTAGGTAATCCAACTTCTGAATAAATTTGTTTATTTTCTGAAGTTTCCCAATATGCCCCATTACAATGTGCATCCTTAGAGCCAATCCTATAATTTGCTAATTTTGCTTGTTCATTTAAAGCATTAACAATTAAATTTCCTTCATTTACAGGTAATTCGTTAGGACACAATGGCGTAAATCCTTTTTGTGCATCAACATCAAAGCTTGCAATTATCATTATTTTCCTCCTTATATTCTTTGTTAAAATATGTTATATCATTTATTTGTTGAACACCATAAAGATAAATACAATCATTTGGTTTAAATGGTTTATATTGTTCATATGGTTTAAATAATTCATTAAAAGAATCTAATTTAATTTCATTAAACGAATTTTTATTAAT
>ERZ795057.1048-NODE-1048-length-25513-cov-19.064302_pt1 | contig 25513 bp, 21 predicted proteins | sample MGYA00375141_ERZ795057 | MGnify/ENA primary metagenome ERZ795057 (study PRJEB30186, sample SAMN05720163) | activated sludge metagenome | isolation source: Anaerobic digester | place: Hong Kong | collected 2015-01-26 ... | reverse complement strand
CAAAAGAACCGGTTCCGCCGGTTATCAGTAAACATTTTCCGTTAAAGTCCATTATTTAGTATATGCAATTGTTAGTAAAGTCCAAACGGAGGCAAACGAAGAATATTATTTAGCATGTGCGCTCTTTACCTCCTTGAACTTGCCGTTGGTAGTATGATACTCAGGTATGAGATCTTTCATTGCCTGAACCACTTCGCATGCGCAGAGCGAATAAAGGTTTTTCAGCAGCCAGTCGATCTGTTCCATAACCTCTTTGCCGTCAATCTCCTCCACATGAGCTTTCTTAATCTTCTCGTGGTGGGTCGGGATGGTGAGCTCACCATCGGTAAGCAACTCCTCGTATAATTTCTCACCCGGCCGAAGTCCGGTATAGACTATCTGTATGTCCTTATCGGGGATGAACCCCGAGAGCTTTATCATCGCCTTCGCGAGGTCGGCTATCTTTACCTGCTGACCCATATCGAAGACGAAGATCTCGCCTCCATGCCCCATGAATCCGGCCTCGAGAACCAGCTGGCACGCCTCGGGGATGGTCATAAAATACCGATAAACCTCGGGATGGGTTACGGTGACAGGGCCACCATTCTCTATCTGCTTCGCGAAGATGGGGATGACCGAACCGTTCGAGCCCATCACGTTGCCGAACCTGGTGATGATGAACTGCGTGGAATGTCCTTTCTGCCGGGCTCTCGACTGCACGATCTTCTCGCAAAGGCGCTTCGAGGCGCCCATGACGCTCGAAGGATTGACAGATTTGTCAGTGGAGATCATCACAAATTTCTCTATCCCGTACTTAATCGCCATTTCCGAGACGATCCTTGTTCCGCCAACATTAACCCTGACTGCCTCGTGCGGATTCTCCTCCATAAGTGATACATGCTTGTATGCTGCAGCGTGGAAGACGATATGAGGTTTATACTCTTCAAAGATCTGCCGTATGCGTTCAGTGTTCGTCACGTCAGCAGGAATAATCCGGAACCTGACATCCAGGAATTTTTCCCTGAGCTCATTCTGAAGGTAGAATAACGGAGTCTCAGCCTGATCTACAAGGATGACTTTTTCGCACTGGAAGCTAGTAAGCTGTCGGGCAATTTCAGACCCGATCGAGCCGGCAGCGCCGGTAATCATGATAGTCTTGCCCGAAAGCCCCTGCTTGATAGTATTGATATTGAGTTTTATGGGTTCGCGTCCAAGCAGATCCTCCAGGTCGACGCGCCTGAACTGAGGCATTCTGAGCTGGCCGGCAAGCCATTTGTCCACTTCCGGAGTATCGAGAACTTCCAGTCCCATGTTGACTGCAGTCCGTATAATGCTGCTCTTTTTGTCAACTGATAATGCCTTTATTGCAATTATCAGGCTTTCAATCTTGTGCTTGCTTATAAAATCGGCAGTCAGGACTGAAGGGCTAAATACGTTTATCCCATTGATTTTCTTCCCCTGCTTCTGCTTATCGTCATCGATAAATCCCGTGACGTGAAATCCATATCGGGAATCGCTAAGTACTACCCTCTTGACAACGAACCCAAGCTCGCCGGCGCCAAAGATTAAAACCTGCTTCTTGTTCTGTGAAGTTCCTGTTGCAAACCGGAAGATTATTTTTATAGCTATCCTGCCTGCAAAAAGAAACAACGAAACTGCAACATAATGTATAAGGAGAATAGATAGTGGTATGGCAAGTACCGGGCTCCATCCCGAAAATGATGCTAAAGCTGAAAGCCCAACCAGCGAAATAGCGGAACAGGTTGTAACGACAAATACCAGTGTAACATCTGTCAGTGTTGTATGCCTTATCAGACCGGAATAAGACCTGAACAAAAGGCAATAGCCGGCATAAACAGCTGTGGCAATGACAGCCTGATAGATGAAAACATGCTCTCTGTCGTCCGGCAGGCTGAAATTGAATCTCAGGAAATAGGCAATTATGAATGCAGCAAACACCACTAAAATGTCGGCTGCAAAGACTACCCATCTGGGCGCAGAATGCCTGTTAAAGAAGTTAAGTGCCTTCTTTCTAAGTGTTAATATCCATTTCGGGTATACTGGCATATGTTTACGGAGCCATCTTCTACCCGGCCCCAATTAATTATAAAAACTGGCTTTCCAAAGCCGTAAATTTCACATCCGGGCGTGCTTCCGCCCCGTCAGTCCCAGCAGCTATCACTTGTAAACGCCTATAATTGAACGGAATTGCAATGTTATTGCAGTTTTTTTTTCAGCCAACTATTTGCAAGCGGTAGCCTGGTCGGACAAGGCTATGCACATCTTTTTCTGAATGTGAATTTAATCAAAGAAACGGCTGGCGGCAAGTATTGTTCCCTCTGCAACACCCCAAAAATGATACTTTCCACAACATTAACAAACACTTTTCGACCACTTAATGCCTCTATAACGCTTATTAACAACAAAAGCAGACAAATTGGTCAAATCGACCTCTTTTTGACGAACGTACCGGAAATTTTGACATATTCTAAAACCCTTGAAATCATGGTATTTATAATACCAACCGCCCTCCAGCCGCCTGCCAATATTGCAACAATTTCATCTGTTCGTCGTTAAAAATTATGTGTTGGTCAAAAGAAATGATATATTTGTCAACTTTCGTCAAGATATGAAGTATACCCTTACTGCCATTCTCCTGCTGGCCACTGCTGTGCTTGGCGCTCAGACGGCGCTTACCATTGAGGAGCAAACATACATTAATTCAGACGGTTCATGGGCAGGGGTGAACATACCACGATCAGTTCCCACGAAGCTTACCTTCAGGAACAATTCCATCACATCCATTAATACTTCCGGTTACATGCTCCAGGCCGGGGATGAGGAACCAGCTGCAACAAATAATAACCTCGAAGGGGCAATTATTACCGGAAACAAATTCGTCTGGACCGGGACTGACATGAAGTCTATTACACACGGGCTTTTTACCGGACACAACCTCAACGCAGTTGTCAAATACAACTACCTCGATCATGTGCCGATGGGAATAATCCGTAAGTCCGGGAACAACATGTCAAACACAGGCGGAGGAGTAGCATACAACATTGTTAAGAGCGGAGCTGTAGGCATTAATATTAAGGGGATGAGTAATGTCAACGTATACAACAATACCCTTTATACTGACAGAACAACTTCTGAAACCTGGAGAGGGCTGATCTACATATACACTCATACCGATATTACACCTAATTCGGTTTCTCACGGTACCAAAATTTTCAATAACATTTTCTACACAAAACATCAGACTTATTGCATTCAGATAGATGATGTGGAAAGCACAATAGGACTTGAGTCAGATTATAATATCTTCTATTGCGAGTCAGGCATCCCACTCTTCTTCTATTGCGGGGAGGTAAAGACATTTGCCCAGTGGCAGGCACTGGGATATGATACTCATTCGAGGGTTATCAATCCGAATTTCAAGGACTTTGTAAATTTTGTTCCGGCAGCGAGGCTTGATTATGGCAAAAACCTGGGAACAGAATGGGCCGAGGGATTATCAATAAATGCCAGATGGGGGACAACTGATCCGGAAAAGGTGACACAAAACGGGATATGGCAGGTTGGCGCAGTAATACACAAGGCAACAGCTACGTCACCTGCCAACCAGCCTCCAAATGTGACCATTTCGTCCCCAACGAAGAGCACTGCTTTTATCGCTCCTGCTATGGTCACAATTGATGCAATTGCCACTGATCCTGATGGGGCTGTAGCTAAAGTCGAATTTTATAACGGGACGATTAAACTAGGAGAAAAAACCTCTGCACCCTGGTCATTCTCCTGGAAAGAGGTACCGGCAGGGACTTATTCTGTTACAGCTGCTGCAACAGACAACCTAAATTCAAGAACTATCTCGGATCCTGTAACTGTTGTTGTTGAGAAAGCCGCAGCAATAACCAACCAGTTACCCACGGTAACAATCTCCCTAGCAGGCAATCAGGAGATATTTGAAGCTCCTGCGAAAATATCATTCATGGCAAATGCCTCAGATTCTGACGGTTCTATTGTCAAGGTTGAATTTTATGTCGGTCAAAAAAAAAGTGGTGAGACACTACATCCACCATATAATTATATTTTTGAATGTGATTCGGCCGGAACCTATGAGGTCACTGCAAAGGCCTATGACAATATGAATGCAACAGTGATATCAGAGTCTTTACGATTTACTGTGAATCCAGCAAAACCGAACAATAATTTTATAACCTTATACCCTAATCCCAATCATGGCACTTTTAATTATGAATTAAACAGCCTGGGAGAAGAAGAAGATTTGTACACTGTCTCAATAATAAGCCTCACAGGAATAACTGTCTACAGTCGCCTTTCATCTTCACCGGATACCAACAAAACAATTGACATTTCAGATTCTCCCGGAGGAAACTACATATTAACGGTCTCCTCAGGCGGAAAAGTTATTTCATCAAAGCAATTTATAAAGCTCTGAGCCTCTTTTTCTGCTCATCCTCCCCTTTCTATCAACTTCGGTAATCACTTTGACATACCCGACCGGTGTTTTTGTCAAAATGACCTTGTGATTGTATAAAAACATCAGTTCATTTACAGCAGCAAACTGTCAGCAATAACTAAAAATCTTTCACAATGACTGCATATTATTATTATGATATTTGCGTTAAAGTACTAATGCATTTACAAAAATACACAGGAAAAATGCCAGCTTACAAGCCGTTGCCATGGTCATCAATTGGCCTGCTTTTATTAGTTTTTTCACTGTTGACCTTTGGTTGTGTCAAGGATCCTACATTACCGGTTCTGAGTACCGATCCGGTTACGGAAATATCCATAACTACCGTGAAAATAAGCGGAATTATCTCCGATGACGGAGGAGCAGAAATAACCTCACGCGGTTTTTGCTGGGGTACAGTAACAGAGCCGACAATTGATGATGAAATGATTGTGGCTGGGACAGGTTCTGGCAAATTCAACGCCGTTCTTTTAAACCTTCAGCCAAATACAAGCTATCATGTGCGTGCTTTCGCTGAGAACAGTGCAGGTATTGCATATGGAAATGATGTTGAATTTATTACCAATATGGCACCACCTTCGGTGACCACCGCTGAGATCTCCAACATTGCAGCCTTAACAGCGAACTGCGGAGGGACCGTGACTTATGACGGAGGGGCTGCCATAACTGCCAGAGGAGTATGCTGGAGTACTGACCCACAACCTGATATAAACGATCCCCATACTTCAGAAGAGTTAGGGTCGGGAACCTTCACCAGTACATTAACAAATCTTACCCCGGCAAGCGTTTATTATGTCCGGGCATACGTAAGCAACCAAAGCTGGACAGTCTACGGAGAGCAGGTGACCTTCAGGACCAAACTTACAGATATTCAGGGAAACCTTTATAATACGGTTCCTGTCGGCACAAAACTGTGGATGGCGGAGAACCTCAGGGTGACCACCCTGAATGACAATTCCCCGATCCCCGAAATAACAGATAATGCATTATGGGTTGCAGCTGCAGGCCCTGCTTATTGCTGGTACAACAATGATCCAACGTTCAAGTCAACATACGGTGCTCTTTATAACTGGTTCACTGCCGCTTCGGGAAATCTCTGCCCGACCGGCTGGCATGTACCCACAGATACTGAGTTCAACACGATGGAGATTTACCTTGGGATGGCATCAGACCAATCGGAGGTATGGGGGTGGCGTGGAATTGATCACGGACAAAAAATAAAAAATCAAACCGGATGGGATGAAAATGGGAACGGAAACAATTCGAGTGGTTTATCAGCGCTTCCCGGAGGGTATAGATTCGGAGCTGACGGAAGCTTCTATCTCCAAACCACAATAACTTACTGGTGGAGTTCATCCGAACATGATGCAGATCGTGGGTGGTACAGGAGACTTGACAGTTCAAAATCTCAGGTTTACAGGGCATCGACTTCAAAGAAAGGAGGAAAATATGTCCGTTGCGTCAAGGATTGATGTCTGAAACCTTTGGCTGCAATTCCCGTATAAATCCAGTGGTGCTTCATAGTTAAAACAAATAAAAACTTAATAAAATCTGAATGAATGTCATGAAAAAGGGATTAACATTTTTTGCATCAATCAGCATCCTTTCGGCAGCAATTTTCTTTCAGGGTTGCAAAAAGCCAACCGTGCCGGAACTTACAACAGCTGCTATTAGTGAAATAGGGCTCAATTCTGCAAAAGCAGGTGGCACAATAATAACTGACGGAGGAGCAGATATCACCAAAAAAGGTGTTTGCTGGGGCACATCGGCCGAGCCGACAATAGCCGGATCAAGAACAAGCGACGGGACAGGCAGCGATAGTTTTGTCAGCGATATTGTCGGCCTTGAGGAAGGGACTACATACTATGTCCGTGCTTATGCAACCAATGAAGCAGGTACTGCTTATGGTAATGAACTTACGTTTACCACCAATCAGGTAACGGGGGCGATTCTAACGACTACTGCAGTAACTAATGTCACTTCAGTATCAGCTACTGCAGGAGGCAATATTACCAGTGCCGGCGGTGGAACTATTACCACCAGGGGAATATGCTGGGGTACTGCACCAAATCCTACCATATCAGGAAACATAATTAGCAGCGGAGCAGGGGAAGGTGTCTTCACCGGTAACCTGACAGAACTTACTGATGGAATCACATATTATTACAGAGCTTATGCAACCAACAGTTCAGGAACCACATACGGACAGGAATTAAGTTTTATTACTCCGGTCACGGATATTGAAGGGAACATGTATAAAACTGTAGTAATAGGATCAGCAGTATGGATGGCTGAGAATCTAAGGGTTACAGAATTCAATGATGATGGAGAGATACCCCATGTCAGTGAAGCGATTGAATGGATAGTTCTTGACGGCCCGGGCTACTGTTGGTACAATAATGATTCAACATATAATGCACCATTATACGGAGCATTATATAACTGGTACGCAGCAAGCGCATCGAACATCTGTCCAACCGGATGGCATGTGCCGACTGATGCTGAATTCAACACGATGGAGGTGGTCCTTGGCCTGCCTCAGGCAGATGTTAACATCTGGGGCTGGAGGGGTACGGACCACGGATCAAAAATGAAGAGCACTAACGGCTGGAACGCAGGGCAAAACGGGACCAATACGAGTGGATTCACAGCCCTTCCGGGAGGTTATCGTTTCTATCTTGACGGGACCTTCCAGGGACAGAATACCTACGAATACTGGTGGACTACCTCACAGCACGATGAAGAAAGGGCTTGGTACAGATTGCTAGACGGCAACAATACTGCTGTTTACAAAGCCTCAGGAGACAAAAGAGCCGGCAAGGCAATACGGTGCGTAAAAGATTAATACAGTGATTAAATGCAGAAAGGAGGCCGCTCTTTACAGGGCAGCCTCCTTCATTTTCGTCTGATGTCCGGTCAGATTTGTTTGTTATATTTGAAAAAAAAGAAAATGAAGCTCGGGATTACATTTATTTTGATCTTCCTTTTCACAGGATGTAATTCAAAAACCCAAGAGATGACAAAGATAGTTTTCCTGCATCACAGCACCGGAGAAGCTATATGGAAAGGAAAGACAAACCGATATGTTTACCGGCTTACAAAAAGAGGAGATGTGCAAAAGTATTTTGCATCATATAACAGGAAGAACAAAACCAGATTTAACATACAAGCAATAAACTTCCCAAAGAGCTCTCCCTACGGTTGGAACAACTATCCTTTTGATTATTATAACATTTGGGTCAGGAATGCCGGCCTGAAACAATATCTGGAAGAACCTACCCTTGAAATTTTAACTTCTGATTATGATGTTATCATCTTCAAACATTGCTTTCCTGTAAGCAGAATCAATCCCGATACCGGAACGCCGGATATAAATTCAGATGTAAAGAGTCTTGAAAACTATAAACTGCAATATGAGGCTCTTAAGAAAAAAATGCATGAATTTCCGGACAACAAGTTTATAGTCTGGACACCTGCAGCCAATACAAAACTTAAGTCAAATGAGGATGAAGCATTAAGAACACGTGAATTCCACAATTGGATGATTAATGAATGGGACGAGAAAGGCGATAATATTTTCATCTGGGACTTCTATGAATATGAAACTGAAGGAGGACTTTACCTTACTGATGCCAATGCTCACAGTCCCGAAAACTCGCATCCTAATGTAGAATTCGCATCAAGGGTTGCACCTTTGTTTTCTGATTTTATTATAGGTGTTATTAAGGGAGAAAAGTAATAATCCATTTACTTTGGGCATATGAATCTTATCAGGGAAATAAAACTGCTCCATCTGAAGCTGTTGCTGAAATCGAGCGACGCAAAAAAGGCGAAGTTCCTGCGGCGTCACGGGATGAAAATTGGAGAAGATTGTCGTCTCAACACGATGTCTTTTTCAACTGAACCTTATCTGATAGAAATAGGGAACCATGTTGCAATAGCTGACGGTACCGACTTTGTCACTCATGATGGGGCAATATGGTGCTTTCGGGATGAGCTTATCAACGCTGATATATTTGGGCAAATATCGATTGGTAACAATGTATTTATAGGCAATAACTGCACCATTCTGCCAAATACATTTATTGGTAATAACTGCATCGTCGGGGCGGGAAGCGTGGTCCGCGGGAGGTTCCCTGATGATTCAGTAATTATTGGAAATCCTGCAAAGGTTGTGATGAGCCTTACTTCTCAAAAATTCCTTTACCTGCAAAATCCGGGACTTATAAGGACACAGGGGCTTTCGCATAAAAAAAAGATCGAATTGATTAAGGAGCATTTCGGAATAAAATGAACCCCAATTACGGATTAATTGGGGTGCTACATGCTTAATAAAATAACGAGAAAGATCTGTATTAAAGGCGATTATTTACAATATTCCCGCCTTTTCATCCGTGTCAATAAGCTCAATATTGATCCCATACCTTGCCAGCATAAAGGCAATGTCATGATTGTTGAATGCCTCTCCCGGCTGAGGTGGCACAAGTGTCAATAATCCCTTTCCCTTTAACTCAATGATCTTCTCACCTATCTCTTCAACCCTGAAGCATAAATGATGAAATCCCCCGCCTTTGCTGACGAAATTTATCAGTGACTGGTTATCCTCAGTTGGCTCAATAAGCTTAACAAGAACACTATCTTCTTTGGTAAGGAAAACGACTTTTACCTTTTGCAGGGTATTTCTGACGACTCCGGTCATCTGCCTGTAGCCAAAAACGCTCTCCCAATAGGAAATACCCTCAGCCAGGTGTTTTACGGCAAAACAGATGTGATCAACTTTCATAGATATTGCTCTATCAGCTCCTTCGTCTCCTTGATATGTGCCTTTGAGGAAGCTCCGAAAAGCACCGATTCAATTCGGGGAAAATTTCCAAGATATTCAATGGCTTCCTTTGGCCTGAGTGCTCCCGCGGCAAGAACCTGCATGGCAATGGGACGGAACTCCTTTTCCCTTAAGTAATTCTCATATATCTCTTTTCCGCCGGACATCCTGAACCCGATCTTGTTTATGGAAGAACATATGACAGGGTTTTTAATTCCGATAGAATTAAGGGCATCAAGCAGAGCCGGCATGTTCATAGTAATGTAACCTGGCTCAGCATTGTATTCCTTCCTGATGTATTCATCATAAGCATGGAACGCGTCATATGCTTTCAGGCCGAGTATAAGGTCAACAACCACATTCTGGATGAAAATCACCGGGGTATTGATCCCCCTGAACATTTTCATCTCAGCATCGATAAATATTTCCATCAGCTTGATGAAATCCTTGCTGATAAAGGCCATACCTCCCTTTGCAAAAGTACCAAAGATATTTCCGGGCACATATTGCTTAATCGTCCCGATAATGCCTAATTCAGTGACCGCATTGGCATATTTGTGGGCATACGGCATACCCGGGTAAATATTGAAATTACTGTACCTGTCAGGATTCGCCCTCATATGGTCACAGATATTGGCTATCCTGTCATGGGTAGTACACATGAAGGTATTTATACCTACATCTATTGCCTGATCAAGAACCCGGATTATTGCAGAATCGTCCTTGAACCTGATTGCCTGCTCCCTCGATTTCTCGTCGGAGAGGTGGTTCACCGCAAAGAACTGATTATCTCCAAAAAGTACCTTATCTATTTTCATAACTATATTTTTGATTCTGCCATGATTAACTCCATTACCCTGTCCGTCTCCAAGCCCTGCCTGAATGTGTTGATATTGCCTGGCTTTCCGTTCAGGACATCATTTACGAAATTGTCTATCTGAGCGCTGTATTCCTCTCCGCGCAGATAGAAATCGACCGGTATGGCCAGATCGGTTATGTATTTTATCGTCCAGCCCCTGTCAAGCTTTTCTGATGAATCCGGAGCCTTCAGGTAAATTTTAAGTTCAGTGGCATCACAGATAATCTTGCCTTTTTTACCGATTACTGTCAGTGAAGTTGACATCTTGCGGTAGGTCTCATCGCTCCAGTTGACGGAGAGAATGCCGGTCAGGCCCGATTCGAGTTTTAGTACTGAGTATACAGCATCCTCCACATCCCTGGAATAGATCTTTTTAAGCATGGCTCCCTCTGCCCTTACCGGTCTGCCGATTATCTCCTGAATCAGGTTTATGACGTGTGACGCATAATCAAACAGGCAGCCGCCCCCTTCTCCGGGATCAGACCGCCAGGTGCCTCCTTTTGGCTTGGTGACAACAGGGCCGTATGCCTCGCCCGTAAAGTGCACCAGTTCTCCCAGAACGCCCTTTTGCAGCAGTCTTTTCAGTTCTCTGAATGTTCCAATGAAGTGATTGTGGTAACCAACCTGGTTAACCAGGTTTTTCCTGTCAGCAAGCGACACCAGTTCCTCGCCTTCCCTGATTGTAAGGCTGAAGGGTTTCTCGCAAAAAGTGTGAATTCCCTTTTCCAGGGCATACTTAACCATGGGGAAGTGGAACTTCGTGGGCGTTGCAATAACAACAAAGTCAAGCGCTTCAGTGTCGATCATCTTTTTGAAATCGTCATATACCCTGACTGTTGTGAACTTCCTGAATCCTTCAAGAACCAGGGAGGAGGTGTCGCAGACCGCCACCAACTCTACATCCTTGTGCGGTGCAACAATCGCCGCATGGGAAATTCCCATTTTTCCGAGACCAATAATTCCGGCTTTCAGCATAATCTTATTTCTTTCTTTTGAACAATTCCATATATTGTGATGCTACCGAATCCCAGTTAAAGCGGGCAAGAATATCAGCCCTGCCATTTTCAGCCAGTTGTTTTAGCTTTTCCGGGTAATTCAGACAATAGTTTATTTTCTGAGCCAGCGAGTTGCTGTTCCCTGAAATGAAATGAGTTGCATTGTCTCCGGTGATGAACTTATTCTCAACTATATCAGAGCAAATCAGGGGTGTTCCAAGTCCCATGACTGTCAGAATCACCGGCGATAATCCCTCTATCAGTGAGGGTTGAACATATACATAAGCATTTTTCATCAGTATATTGGTATTATCGCCGTATACATATCCGGCAAAGATTATCCGTTTATCCTGAGTCTGATGGATTTCATTCTCATAATCGCCCGGGTTGGGCGATCCTCCCACAAGCACAAGTTTCATATCGGTTGCGACAGATTCAAATGCACGGATTAGAAGGTGCACTCCCTTATCAGGGATAAACCTGCCAACAAAAAGGACATATTTTCCAGGTACGACACCCAATTTTCCCAGGATTGCAGTATCAGGAACAGGTTCTTTCACTTCGGCGCCATAGGGGATAAAATAAAACTGCTTCCTGAACTTCTTTTCAAAGTATTCCCTGGTAAAAATATTGTCAAATACCACTGCGGTAGGGAATAACGCGGTAAGGTAGTTTGACATCCTGTAAAAGAGTTTCCCGTACCAGGGCCATTTATCACGCTTCCAGTCCATTGCAAACTGGCTCACATACACTCTTTTCCCGGCAATCCGGAGGAAGGCTGCCCATATACTGTTGGCGCCGCTATGAAGATGAACCACATCAGCGGTATTACTGAAGATGATATGAAATGTGGCCTTGAAGGAATGAACCAGTGTATCGAAACCGGCTCTGTTTATTGTCCGGAAATATTTCAGTTTTATTCCCTGATATTCATCTTTCCGGGTGTTACCCGGATCACCGGGATAGATCCGGCAATACGCTGTAAGTTCGCAACCCTTTTTCACGAGGCGCGGATAGAGCTCAAAGGCGAATTTGTCAGAGCCCGCCCCTCCCTCTTTCGGAGGGATATCCCTGAAGCCGCCGAATGCTGCTATTCTCAGTCCATTCATCAGTCGAGATATCCCTTGTAGTAGTCGGTTATGTACTCTTCAAGCGCCACCCGCCAGTCGCGCATCAGGTTAATGTTCCGGATATTCAATTTACGGTTTATCAGCCTTTCACAGGGGGGTCTTTCGGCAAAATATGTCTCCTTAAAGTAATCTGACCCCACGGGTGTCAGCTTTACCTTTCCCTCAAGGTTAAGCAACCTGACAAGTTCGGTGGCCACCTCCAGGCGGCTGGTCTGCCCTCCGCATACCATATTATAGAGGCCCCAGTATTCCTGTTCAATCAGAGCTTTAACATTCCCGGCAAAATCGTGGGTGTATGTGGGAGTGCCGTCCTTGTCATCCACAATAAAGAGCTCAGTCTTTCCAGCTTTCAGCTGTTTCATCAGCTTCTGAATGAACTTTTTGTCTTTCTTCGGACCTGAGCCCATCATCCATCCTGCCCGGCACACAAGGTAACGCTTCGCATTCTCAACCACGAATCTTTCTCCCATGTACTTGGCCCTGGCGTAAACTCCCAGTGGATTAGGCTGATCCCAGTCATCGTAAAATTCCTTTTCACCATCGAATATACCGGCTGTAGAGATATAAAGCAGCGGTATATCAAGTTCATTGGCCAGGTATACGGCATTCTCCACTGCAAGAGTATTGGTATTGTAGGTTTCATCAGGATTCAGTTCACAGAATTCAAGATCGGTATAAGCACCGAGATGAAAGAGGTAATCAGGCCTGAATTCCAATACATCCTTTTTGTATGCAAGAAAGTCCCGGAAGTCCAGATAACTTAACCAGGATTCGTTTACATCCTTATCAGTGCATTTAAGAATAAAGTCGTCCTTGAATTTGGAATAGAAGGCCTCACCCAGCATACCTCCGCATCCGGCGATATATATTTTCTTTTTCATTAGACTAAAATATTATTGATCATTTTCTATACTTTATTACTTTGGCAGGAACACCACCAACAATAGAATAATCAGCAACGTCCTTATTTACAACACTTCCAGCAGCTATTATACTGTTTTTGCCAACTCTTACGCCATCAAGAATAACTGCCTGAGCTCCAACCCAAACCCCATCCTCAATAGTAACTCCCTGCCTTTTCTCTCCTTGCGAAACAATGGGCAATTCAGGATCATCAAAAACGTGGTTTTCAGAAAAAACAGATACACCGGGTCCGAAAATAACATTATTCCCAATGCTAACCCTACCCCTTACCTGGATAAAACAATTCTGTGCAATACCAACATTATCACCTATTTCAAGGCCTTCACCGAGATCCCTGATGACTCCAGTGCATTCGATGATTGTATTTCTGTTTATTGAAACATTATTGCCAAGCCTTATACCATCACGAGATAATGCATTAATTTCAACATTGTCTCCTATAGTCAATGTTTTTCCTGCCTTTATCTTGTGTTTGAACCTGATCCTGCATCTTTTGCCGGCAAAAATCAAACCCTCTGATTTAATAAAGAGTTTAAGATAACAGCCTCGAACCAGTTGAAATGCCTTTTCACAGAGTATAATAACTATTTCCCTATTTCCTACAGATTTGTCAACGGAATAGTTTTTTTTCCCCAGCTTTTGAATAATTGTGTCTATAACCTTCATTGCAGAGAATTAAATAGACTGGTTAGCTTTTTGAGATGTATTTCTTTCGAAAATTCATCATTCAACTTTTTAAATCCATTCTCTCCCATCAGCATTGTTTGCTTCCGATCAGAAAATAGCCTTCCTACCTTGTCTCTAAGGTCTATGGGGTCATTGTACCTAAATAGCAAACCTGTTTTTTCATCGTCCACAATCTCTTTAAAACTGCCGATATTAGTAGCTATGACAGGCTTTTTAAAAGCATAGCTTTCCAGAATTGCATTGGGAAAGTTATCATAACATGCTGAAGGTAAGATAGTAAAATAACAATCTTGTAAATATTTCTCCATTTCAGGGAATTCCATCTTGCCAAGGAATGAAATTTGGTGGTTTTTATCAATAATTGACTCCTTGATTGATTTTTCATATCCAGACATTGAAAAGCCAATGATTTTCAATTTATAATCAGTATCCAGAAATGCATTGATCAGTGTATCAATTCCCTTATCCGGGTCTATCCTTCCAATATAGAGGGCAAAGTCATCATACTTTACAGGAATTATCTCCTTAGTGAAGTTGAAAAAAGTTGGGATATGGTATATCTTATTCTCCGGAATACCATATTGGATATGCTTTCCAATAGTAAATTTTGCCGGAATTACAAAGGCATCAATTTTCTTTTCAATTCGCAGTAAAGAGTACAATTGATAGGATAAATACTTAAGAACTGATAAAGAAACTGAATTATGATAGCATTTATTAAAGACCAGGTGAACTTTGCTATTATTAAGGCACTTTTCACATATCATCTTGCTCTTATACAAATAAAAAACATTTGCGGCACAAATCAATCCAAAATCTGATATTCTATATACAACCGGCACTTTATGCTTTCTAGCAGCATCTATAATACTATAAGATATTTTATTACCCAGATAGATAATATAGATTACATCCGGATTGATTTTTCTTACCAGGGAGGAGAACTTTCTCTTTGTCTTAAAAGAATAAAACAGACCTCCCAGCAATTGGGCGATATCCTTAATAGTTAACCTTTTGTGTTCTTTATAATATACCTCATTCCCTGAACCTATCTTATCAAGAAAATATGATTCATAGTCAGAAGATCTATTCAGATTATGTTTGACAGTAAATGGGACCACCATATGTCCCTGTGACTCCAGCCCTTCCTTAATATTAAACATATATCGTTCAGGACCACCGGAAATAAAATATCGATGATTCACCAGAATTATTTTCAATGATCCATTAGACGACGATATCATATTTGACATTTTTGACCAGATCTCCTCTTGATTAGCTTAATATCAATTAATTGTCATGATTATTTTCGGGAGCTTCAGATTGCTGAATTTTCTTAAATAAGTTGTCTATTTCCTCAATTTTATCAGAATTCAGAATATGATTGCGTTCAACATACGATTTAGCTCTTTCCTTAAATGCATCATTAATTTCAAAATGACTGATCTCATAAAGTAGTTTCCCCTTATCACCATGCGCAATCACTCCCAGGTCCTCTCTTTCAATAATACTTCCCGGATCTACATAAAGAGACAATACCGGAATGCCACATGCCCATGCTTCAATAAAAACATTTGGGAAACCTTCCATTGGTGAAGTAGATATTAATGCAAGGGAATTGGCAATTTCATACAGAGTCTGCCTATGGTTTAAACGACCAAGAAGTTTTACGTTTCTGCAAAGACTGATCTTTGCAAAAAATAATGCTCCCGTTTCATCCCTTGGTTGACCAATGACCTTAAATGACTGTGATGGCAGCCTTTTGACAAGATCATAGAATTCAGCAAAACCCTTACGTTTGTTTAAAGAACCGACATATACAAAGTGCTTTTTAGTTGCAGTATTACCCGATGGGATCTCATTTAAGTCTATTAAATTGGGAAAAACGATATGATTTATGCCCTTCTTCTTAAGCAGATTCCCCTGGTCATCATGTTGGACAAGAACATAGTCAGCCTTGCGTAAAAGATATGGGTATACAAACTCAGTAACTATTCCGTTAAAAACTCCCCATAGATTTTCCACCGTAGAAGAATAGAAATGTCTCCATCTGCTGCTGAAGTTAAGTATATCAAGATTTGACGCCAGCCCCAGGACAAATTTCGCCTTCACCTTCTTTGCAGCCATGTAGGTAAGTATATGCCTGTATTCACGAATACGGCAATAATAAATATCTGCATTGATTTTAACGAAACTTGAATACAAACCAGGGAGTCTGTGTGTGAAGGTTCGGATCATGCGGATTCCCTTATTATACCCTTCTACAGGAAGGACAGTAATACCATCCTCTGTCACAAATTTCGTATGAGTATCAAGATCCAGGACTATTACCTCATGGCCTTTCCACGCTAATGCTTTTGCGAGCAGAGCAATTTGTAATTCACCACCACCACCGGTCTTACCTCGTAAGGCATCCGCAACACTACCCCAAAAACATATTCTCATGATATCCAGCTCTTAGCAGCCTCTGTAAGGGTAAAAGAAGGTATCTTAACTTCTTCCAATCTTACAAAAAATTGCTCTAACAGTTCATATAATCTTTCAACAGAATCTTCGTCGTGTCTGTATTTTGAGCACCCGGGCATTAATTCACTTGAATGAAACATCATTACAATGAATGGCAGCTTGATTATGTTGGCTTCGTTAATAAGCTCTTCGAATAATTGTATGTTCATATTGGGAGTTGGCCTTAGCCAAATGGGCTGATCTGAATAGAACAATTTCCTTAATCCCTTTAAGAAGATATTATTATTTACATTTCTAAAATATCCCCTCGCCATCCTGAAGTTTACGTTGAAAGGAAAGCGCGTAGGCAAAATTGTAATTGGGATTTCCATTAATACATCATTCTTAAACCTGATTTGATACGGGAAAGGAACTCTATCAATAAAGTCTGGCCCGCCTGTCCTGCCCGGAACACCCTTCTGTGCAGCCCAGGATACAAAAGGCGTAACTGAAGAATCAACCAGGTAACCATTATTTATTAAAGATCTAGCCACTAATTCGTTAAATCCATACCTTCCTGATCGAAATGAAGTTGGTCGTTTCCCGAATGAAGTCTCTATCTGATTAGTAAGTTCGCGAATCTTATTTTCCAGCAGGTCAGACGGCAATTCAGTTGCAAATGCGTGATGTACGTCATTTTTTCTGTAACCCTCCTTGTCAATAAAAGGCGGAGTAGTCCATGAATGAAGATGGGCCCCTATTTCTGCCTTTTCGGTTTTAGAATATGTGGCCAGAATTTCCCGGGCAATTTTATCTTGTGCAACTTCACTTGTAACCAGATAGGTTGGTTTTATTTTATATTTTTCACATAAATTCTGAAATCGTGGTACGTAAGTAATATTTTCAACTGTCAGGTTCCTGCCATGATCCCATTGGTTGTCACCCTCTGTATCTAATGTTAATATAAATCTCATAGATTATTTTTTTCCAACACAAAGCCGGTCCTTTAACTTTTTAATAACACTGAAAAACCTATGTATATTGTACCCGCCGGGAATAAGATCAATGTTCATTTTCTTTGCAAAAAATGTATAATATCCACCAAAACCCTTCTTGAATAGGTTGACATTGTAAATCTGGTCATTCTTATCAGCAAAATGATTATATCCCCAAAAATCAAAGTACCGTAATCCTTCCTTTTTAGCCATTTCTATAGCCCTGAAGATAACAAGGTGAGTCATTGGCAAATCACGTTTCCCGGGATCTGCGGCACTTATTAAATATCTCGATGAAATCCCCTGTTTAACTATTAATGCCCCACCCAGTACTATATTGTTATTATCTGTAGCTAATAGCAAGTATCCTAAACCATTATAATGAATATAGTTGAAAATTCCTTCAATTTCCGCCGAAGAATGGCCATTTATCTTTCTGGTTTTCTTCATTTTATGATAAATTTCCGCAAAGGCTTTTACATCACCGATTGATTCTGCTTCCACTATCTGAATTCCAGATCTCAATGCCTTCTGAATATCGCTTTTATGACCTTTTCTCATATTACGATATATGTTTGAAATACTTCTGTCCAGGTCTATTTCCAGAGATGCCTTTGTATTCTCATTATTAAATAAATATTTGATTCTATATAACTTATTCAGTGCATATTCCAAATATTCAGATTCATACCCGCTTTTCAAGTAAAGCTGTACACCAAGGTACCAGAACCTTCTTTTTTTATAGTGATCAATAATTTCGCGGAGCGACCGTAGCATTAACTCTATGTCATCGCAAACAGGACCAAACCAGATCGCTGCAAACCGGAATTTCTCACTTATCTGGCAAAAACTCTTAACGGAATTTTCATGCTCAAGATAGAAATACGTTATCTTTTGATTGTTTAATATAGCAGGGAAACCAATTGATTGCTCAATGGCACAGTATCTGGCAGATCTGCAGAATCCAGTTATCTGACTCTTTTCCAGTTCACTCAATTCTGCTTTAAATACCGCCTCCATCTCCCCTTAAATTCACAACAATGACAAAAAGTCTAAAATTCTTTTTGCCTGATAGTTGTAATTAAATATAGTCTTAGTCAATTCCTTGCCTTTCTCACCTGCCAATTTTGCAGAATGGTAATTTTCCAGAACATGACTGAGCTTATCTGAGAATGCTTCCGGACTATCAGGATCTGCTAAAAATGCATTTACCCCATCTGTAAGGAATGCCGGTATCTCTCCCACTTTTGTTACCACAACCGGCTGACCTGTAGCCAGATATTCTGTTAATTTCGAGGGAAATCCGGCATCAGCCACCATACTCCGAGGGCGTGCAAGTGTTAGAATTTCAGCATTACATAAATATGCGGGTATCTCCTTTCTGGGTAACTTCCCGGTAAAATGCACCCTGCCTTCAATTCTATAGTCTGATGCAAGGTTCATGAAGTAGATATGCTCATCATGTGTATCTGCTTTCCCAATCAGAAGCAGATTAACGTCAGGGAATCTCTTCGCAATATTTGCAAAACTAGTGATCAGGATGTCTACTCCGTCCTTCTGCTTTGTAAGACTACCACAATAGCATATATATTTGTAGTTTACAGGGTTAGGATAGCTTTGAGTGAATCTCCTTACATCTACCGTACTGGGGACCTTGAATAACTTCTTAATATTGGCTCCTTTATTCTTATAGAAATTTAAGAGGTAATCAGAGATACAGAAAATATAACTGCATAATCTGATTTCAAATGCAACTCTGAAGTACCCAAGAATTTTTCCCCACACATTATTTTTATACATTTTTAATGGGTGCTCACTTCTCTCCAGTATTAATTTTGATCTAAATATTACAGACAACAAAAATGCAAATGTCTGAGTTATAAGTGATTTTGTGTAGCAATGAATAGCAATTAACTTCTTACTTGCTACAATATCACTAATTATGGTAATAGTTCTGTAATACTTAAGTATACTTTGCCATCTGCGGAACAGGAAGTTTGTTCTTTTTTGTGGCAGGCTGAACGGATGGTAGTACTTTATCCCGTCTGTCTCCCCTGAATAATTAGCCCGAATATCATTCCTGAAGCAAATAATTACAGCATCCAGTCCATTTTCAACAAATCCATTAGCATATGAATATACCCGATTGGTAGAGGCGTCTCCCTCAGGAAAAGTGAATGCGTCTCCGAAAATCAAGTAAACCATGTCAATACGATCTTAAATCTGAAAACATCAATGCCAAACTTATAGTTCCCGTAAAAATTCAACAACTCTTTTAGCCTGTATACTGTAGTTGAACGTGGTGTAGGTCAACTCCTTCCCCTTTTCAGCGACCTTTAGGGCAAAATCATAATTACCTATGACAAAACTAATCTTTTGTGCAAGCTCTTTATGATTTCCAGCTTCAACAATAAAAGAGTTTACATTGTCAACAAGATAATCTGATATCTCCCCGACATTTACTGTAATGACGGGCTTACCTGTTGCCATATATTCAGTAAGCTTCGAGGGAAAAGATGCTTTTGATTCAAGGTCTCTGCTTCTTACCATTACCAGGATATGGGAATGGACTATGAATCTGATTATTTCATCTCTTTTTAATGAATTGAGAACTATTACACTCGATGAAATATTGAGGTCTGAAACCAACTGATCAAATTGATACTTTTCATTTTCAGTGTAAAAACCCCCAAAAACAAGTTTCAGATCGGGGAAGTTATTATGAATTATGGCAAAAGCCCTGATTAAGGCATCTACGTTATCCCTGGTGAAAGTTAATCCTCCAAAGTAACCAATGTATTTGAATGTATACGGGGGTTCTCCTCCTTGCGAAAATCTTGAGGGATCAACAGTGCTTGGCACAAGAAATAATCTCTTATCAGGAAATCCCTGATTCACATAAAAATCAATGAGATACCTTGAGATACAAAAGATTGAATCAGATAAATACATTTCAGTTTTCATTTTGAGCCAACCTTCAGTTTTTTTAAAGAAATTCCTTTGATATTGTCCCAAAGGATGTTCGCTGCACTCCTTCAATATTTTGAACCTATAAATCCTTGAAAGGTACCATGCAAATAAGTGGGTAGAAAAGAGCATGGTGTAAACAAGCATTTCAGATATTTTATCTTCTCTGTCAATTTCCTTAAGCAATGCAACGGTCCTGAAGTATTTTTTAAACTTTAGAAATCTGCGTCTTATGAAAGACTTGCTTCTCACTGCCTGACCAAATGGATGATAATATGGGATTTGATTAACTTCACTATCTGATACCTCTCTGTAATCATTCCTGAAACATACAACGCGAACGTTTACTCCATTTTCACGTAAACCCTTTGCATATCCATAAACACGGTTTGTAGAAGCAAAACCTTCAGGGAATGTAAACGAATCTCCAAAAATTACAATTGACATGGTTTATATTACGTTTTCTCCTTTTTAAAAATATTTAAGTGTACCCTGCATTTACTTCCAAACCCATTATACTGATTTAATAGAGTCTTGGATTATGCTTTGGAACATATCATTCTTCAATGATAACTAACTCTCCCCAATAAAAAGTATTTGAATGAAAATTATAGGCATTACACTCCTTCTATCCATATACCCTTAAACCTGGATCAAGTAAAGAATTATTAATATATTGTGGACGACTAATTGTCTCTATGGAGGAGAACAAGAATAGAAGTAAAAGGATAGAATCCATTGACCTTTTAAGAGGGCTGGCGATGGTGCTTATGGCCCTTGATCATACAAGATATTTCTTTCATCAGGGATCAGCCATTTATCTTCCTACGGACCTGGATAAAACGACTTTCACCCTTTTTCTTACCAGATTTATTACTCATATCTGTGCCCCGGCATTTATTTTCCTTGCCGGAACAGCTGCATACTTGTATGGAACAAACAAGAAGAAAAAAGATCTCTTCACGTTCTTATTCACCAGAGGTATCTGGCTAATCATTCTAGGATTAGTTTTAAATAACTTCCTTTGGTCTTTTGACTTGGATTTTGAATCTATTCAGTTGCAGGTAATATGGGCAATCGGCTTTAGTATGATCTGCCTTTCAGTTAGTATATTCTTCCCCAAAAAGGTCATTCTGGCGATAGGTGTTATTATCGTTGCTGGTCACAATCTTCTGGACGGGATAAGCATGGAGGGGAATAGTCTGAAATCTGTCATTTGGTATATCTTACATCAGGAAAATGTCTTTCAGATGGGTGACCTCCGGATGATTCGCATTTCATATCCTGTATTGCCTTGGATTGGAGTGATGATGCTTGGATATTGTTTGGGAACTCTTTATAAAAAAGAGGTCCTGGCCAACCGGAGGAGAAAATGGCTTTTGGGAACAGGTATAGGTTCTATTTCACTGTTTTTTGTTCTTCGTATTTTAAATATTTACGGTGATCCTGATCAATGGATCCACTATAGCAATTTTACACTAACCCTGATGTCATTCTTCAATGTTACAAAATACCCGGCTTCACTGGATTTTATTTTAATAACACTAGGCCCCTCGATGCTAATTTTAGCATCAACTGAAAGCATTAAAAATAAGTTCGTTGATTTCTTAGTAGTCTTCGGGAGGGTTCCTTTGTTTTATTATTTCCTTCATATTTTTATACTGCATTCCCTGGTTGTAATTATCGGCGGGAACTGGAAGGAATTTATTTTCAACCACAAACCATTTGATAGTGTTCCCTTGGGAACCTATGAATTAAATTTATGGATTATTTATCTTGTCTGGATTCTTCTGATCTTTGCTTTGTATCCGATAAGCAAATGGTATATGAATTATAAGGTAAGACATCGGGATAAATGGTGGCTCAGCTATTTGTAGGTAATAAATATTGAAATAACCCAAAGATGCCTTATGTTCATTATCCCAAGTTGTGATCACCTAATGCAGTTGTATCTTCGTACAGGAGACTGTGCATTTTACTTATTAATACTACCCTGAATGCCAAGATATTATTATCAATACTTGGTAAAAGTATTTTACTTCTCACAGCCTCCTTCAGAAATGTCGGAATCATTCTCTTAATAAATAACTTAGAGGTCGAGGCTTCTTGTTTTCCAGGTACAGTTTTAATTTTTCCTTGTAACCCCCCAATTGCAAAATTAAGGAATGAACCAGGAAATATCCTGTTCGCCTCCGTGGATGACAAATTGTTCTTCATGTAACTTACAACATGCTCATCCCTAAGAAGGTCCCTTAACGGCGCGCTGGATGCTGATTTTGCATATTCAATCTTTGGACAAGATGAATCGACTATCTTCCTGAAAAGAACTTTTTCGGTACGCAAATGATCTGGCAATTGCCTTACCACCTGAAGAACTTCTCTCGTTATTAGTGGATTGATCTGCTCAACATAGGCAAGCTTCAAATCTGAAAGAGGTGAAAACCCTGTTGGAAGTGTATAAGTGTGAAATAGCCTGTCGCGCCAGGTACTGAGCGATTCTCTTCCCCTTTGACGCAATTCTTCCGGTAGTTCCTGATCAGGGAATCCATACTCTTTATAATTTTTCAAATTCTGAAGGTCAGAACACAAAATACAACTCTGATTATTTTTTACCGCCAACGAAGAACTGTAATGCTTACACCCAAAACCCTCATCCCCTCTGATAATACCCTCAATACCATCCTCGGTAATATCTTTCCACATCTTAAAACCATCAAGATAGTCAGAAATATTATCAATCTGGCCCTCTCCCAGTCTAACGAACCTGTCAATGATTGTCTCAACAGGATCATCAGATATATCATTTATATAGTATTTATTGGTTACTGACAATCTTTCAGCTAATTCCCTGGCCACAGATGCATCGTTCCCTTTAACAGCCATTGAAGCTTTTAGCCCCCAGGTAATCGTTTTAATCTTCTGATAATCAGAACTGGCACCCAGAAACAAGCATAATATTCCCCTACTATCGTATCCGCCTGATAATGGCAACACCCACTTTGTAAGATCAAGGTCAAGACCTTTAAATGACGACATCAGGCTTTTTAAGAGCAACTCTTCATGTTTTTCATCTGTCCTTTTTACTTCCTTAAATTCAATTGGGTTGGATGCAATTCTTAATTTCCAGTTTTTCTTATCAAGGATAATCGAAGAATCAGGTCCAAGTCTCTTTATTCTGGTATCCCATGAGAACCCAGGCCCTAATGTGCCTGTCGATAACATCCAGGTAATAACATTCTCATTAAAGTAAAAGCTGCCAAGTAGCATTATAATTGCACGCTGAGATGTAGCTGCAATTAGAAATTTTGAATCTATGTAATACCAGATCGTCCTTGAGGCTACCGGATCAGACAATATCTCGCAGTAATCCATATTATTACGGAATAATGCGAACGAACCATCCGGGAAATCCCGCAGGGGTATATGCCAGTTGTTGTCATTGTTGACAATCTGTCCCATCAAGAAAGAGGTGTCTCTGTATCGGATTGTACTATTAGGATTTATTATTCCAAATCCCGTATGCCCATCAACAGTAACTTTCGGCTCTGCTGGAGAAATATTATCAGGGGATAATCTTTTACATATTTCTTTCAGTTTCTGGCTCATTGACTCTGGCAGAGATTCTCTGGAGCAGATGAATACACATTTGGCCATTTATTATTTTTTTTATTATTGAAGGAAACTAAGCCGTTTTGGCCCTAAATAACTCCATTCGTCTTACTATGGCCAGGTCAGTTAAACAAACCATACATCCAGAAACCCATAATAAGGGGAGACAGAACAATACTATAACTTATTGATATAAAAACAATTATAGCAAATAAAAGCAATGCGCCTTTATACTTGTACCATTTTGCGAAATCTATGGAGGTCTTTAAAGTTGCAATTGTAAAAAAAAGAAATCCGACTATACCAAACTGTGATAATATGTAACCAATGCCGGTAATTTTTGAAACATTTGCTCCGATTTTGTATGTCCAGCTCTCTTCATCCTGACCTCCCAATCCTAATACGGGATTGTCTTGAAAATCCCTGAAAGCAATCATAAAGGAGGCAAAACGTTGAGGGTTTATTGATGTTTCCCTGCCAATACTGCTTTCGACAATTGAATTTATATCACCGGTTTCTTTTATAAGGCTGATAATCTTGTCCTTCATGAATGGCAGAGAAAAAATAATTACAAGAGCTGCAACAATTAATGGGAGGAGGATTATTACTATATTCAAGTTTTTATTAAGAAAATAGAAGCCCAGAATTACCAAAAGGATGACATAACCTGTTGTCGACTGGGTAGAAATTAATGCAAATAATAGTATCCAAAAACGCAGAACACTGTTTTTTGACTTATTGGAAATAAACAGGTTAGAAAGAATTGCCAGGCACAGATATACTGCAAATCCTCCTGGTTCCCATGCAAACCCGCAGTTTCTTGGAGGCAGAAAATCAAAGCGATAGGATGAGGAACTGGGTTGCACTGAATATACAATAATGTTTAAGCCATTCTCTGATACATTTGAGAAATCATTTATTGATGTTATGTTACCTAATAGATTATACAATATGTCACCGCCCAATACAAATTGAATAACCCAGAATAGCAATCCGATGATAGCAGAATAATAAATAATTACCTCATAAAGATGGAAGAAGTCGCCTTTAAGACCTTTTACTGTAACATAAGCTATAAAAAAAAGAAGTGCATAATTCAAAAAGTATTTGGGCCTTAGTTCCCCATACTTTATGGTAACCGCAATAAAGTAAATAAGAAAACAAAAAATGAGTAAGTAGAATTGCCAATTAAAGGGAATCCTTCTTCTAAGTATTAAAAAACCTGCCAAAACAACAGGTATCAAAAACCATATAGGGCTTCCAAGATTCGAGCCCTCGGCAACGAATTTATTTGCATGTCCTGAGTATATGATCAAAATAAATACTAAAAAGTATTCGAAAAACGAAACTCGCTTCTGATTAACGGGAGTCGCGTTATTTTGGACAACACTTTTCTCTTTCATATACCTGTGTTAGATGTAGAATAACGGAATCCGGAAATCTGCGTTAAACAAACTGAAACCTAACTTCATTATTGCCTTCATAATCAAATACTTCAATCCAAATCAAGGTTCCCACATAATTTTGATAAAATTCGCTCAGGTTATAATTCATTCTTCAAATCCCTGACCAGCTTTTTATAGTACCAAAACATAAAAAT
>ERZ795057.1045-NODE-1045-length-25553-cov-9.699388_pt1 | contig 25553 bp, 21 predicted proteins | sample MGYA00375141_ERZ795057 | MGnify/ENA primary metagenome ERZ795057 (study PRJEB30186, sample SAMN05720163) | activated sludge metagenome | isolation source: Anaerobic digester | place: Hong Kong | collected 2015-01-26 ... | reverse complement strand
CATCTGCATTGCCGGAGCCGGAACCCTGGGAACAGCCCTTGGTCATATCCTTGCGGCCAGGCCCGGCCTCGATGTTACCCTGCTCTCTATCGAAGAATCCGTAGTTGAAGATATCAATCTCAGGCACATCAACTCAACTTATTTTCCGATGATTCGCCTGGCTCCGGCCCTGAAAGCCACCACCGACAGCAGTATTCTTGAAAAGGCAGATATCCTGTTTGTGGCCATTCCTTCAGTGGCCGTTGTTTCTTACATCCATGGAGTTAAAAACCTGCTCAGGCCCGGAGTATTGATTGTTAACCTCGCCAAGGGATTCGGAAAGGATAACAAGACCATCGTTGAAAATCTTCTGGAAGCAACCGGTTGTGCGGTTTGTACCATGAAGGGGCCCACTTTTGCCAGGGAGCTTATCAACCATATCCCGACCGCCATGACGGTGGGCGCAGCTGATGAAGCTATTTATCACCGGGTAAACCGGATTTTTAGCGAAACAACCATTTACACAGATTTTTCCACAGATATAAAAGGCGTGGAAACCCTGAGCATACTGAAAAATATCTATGCCATTCTTATTGGCATTGTTGATGCACACTTCGATTCACCTAACCTGAGGTTTCTTGCATTTACCAAAGCTTTTGATGAAATGCGCAGGGTGCTGCTTTACTATGGGGGCAGGGAGGAAACATTATTTAAATATTGTGGTATTGGGGATTTTGGCCTTACCGCACTCAACGACCTCAGCCGCAACCGCACCCTCGGACTATTGATTGGCAAGGGCTACTTTACCAGTGGGATATCCGATAAAGTGGTCCTTGAAGGGAAAATTTCCGTGAATATTTTTGTGAAGGAACTGCAAAGGCTGGGAATGCCTGAAAAAGATTATTTCCTGATGAATGAACTGAATAAAGTATTTAACGGCTCCTACAAAATCTCACTGTTTGTCAGTCGCTTGCTCGATCATTCATATCCTGAATGAGGGCTTCCGGATTGTCGAATTCCTGAATCCGGGACCTGATTTCTGCATCCTCCCATTCCCACCATGCAGTTTGTTGCAATTCTGCTATGGTTTTTTCGTCGAAACGGAAGCGGATGTGTTTTGCCGGGCTTCCTGCAACGATGCTGTAGGGCTCTACGTCTTTGTTTACCAGCGAATTGGCCCCGATGATGGCCCCGTTTCCTATCTTTACTCCCGCCAGTATCACGGCATTGGCCCCGATCCATACATCATGGCCTATTATGCATGGCTCCTGAACCTGTCCGGTAAAAACTTTATTGTTTTTAACGAATCCGTATTTCCTGTCATAAGCAAAAGGGTGTGAGCTCACCCAATTTGCCGGGTGGTTGCCCAGGCCAATCTTTACGCCGTATGCAATGGAGCAGAAATTTCCGATAGATGCGGTATTCCTGTCGATCAGGCAGTATTTGTTGATATAAGTGTATTTTCCGATACTGCCGGCGCAGATATGTGATCCATAACCTATGGTAACGCCCTGCCCGAGTCTGACATGGCGGCAAATGCTGGCTGCATGTATGTTACAGGTAGGATTAAGCAACCGCTGAAGGGTGACCCAGATGAAATGTTTCATGGTCAGGTATTCGTTTATCTGTGTTTCCCGTTTCCGGGAAGCGGAATGAAACACTTGATTGTTTGCAGGGTGAAATTACAAAACTTCTTCCAGAATCCGGATAATTCTTCCGGCGGCCTGACCATCCCACAATTCGGGGATTCTCCCCTTTTTCCAGTTTCCGTCAAGAATCTGTAGGGCAAGCGCAACGATTGTTTCCGTATCGCAGCCGGCTAGTTCATTGGTCCCTTCCCAAACGGTAACCGGTCGTTCGGTGTTTTCACGCAAGGTGATGCAGGGAATACCGTAAACGGTAGTTTCTTCCTGTATGCCGCCGCTGTCGGTCAGCACGAAGCGGGAGGCAGAAATCAGTTTGCCAAAGTCGAAGTAGCCCAACGGATCGGTCAGTATCAGGTTTTTCATCGAAGCTACATAGTCCTCAAGGCCAAATTCCGAGATCATCTTTCTGGTTCTCGGGTGGATGGGAAAGACGATAGGCAGTTTCTGCTGAATGCTTTCAAGCGCGGCCAGTATCTTCCTGAAATTATCAATATTGTCAACGTTGGAAGGACGGTGCAGGGTAAGCGACACATAGCCGCCTGGCTGCAGTTTCAGGGTTTTCAGGATTTCAGACTTTTCAATCAGTTCCCTGGATTTCATCAGGGTGTCAATCATGATATTCCCGACCAGGTGAACCTTTTCCGGTGAATGTCCTTCAGCCAGAAGATTTTCGACGGCATCCCGGGAAGGTGGCATCAGAATATCAGTAATGGAATCGGTCACCATGCGGTTGATCTCTTCGGGCATGGAGCGGTCGCGGCTGCGGATGCCAGCCTCAACGTGGATGATTTTGATGTCCTTCTTGGCGGCAACGATGCTGCAGGCCATGGTGGAATTTACATCACCTACCACCAGAATGGCCTGAGGTTTCTGCTCATCACATACCGGTTCGAAGCGTTCCATAATTTTTGCTACCTGCCTGGCATGGGTGTCTGAACCAACTTCAAGAGAGATGTCAGGACGGGGAATGTTCAGCTCATCGAAAAAAGTATCCGACATCTTCACGTCATAGTGTTGCCCGGTATGCACCAGCACTGGTTCCAGTTTAGGTGACTTATGCATGGCTTGCATGATGGGGGCAATCTTCATGAAGTTTGGCCGGGCGCCGGCTATGACCAGGATTTTGACAGGTTTCATATTATGCGTTTTCTCGTTTTGTTATCTCGTTGAGGATGCGTGCGATATCGCCGGTAAGGCTTTTGCGTGAAAATTTATTGATGGAATCCTTTGGAACGGGCAATTTACGTTGCTGATAGGATTCAAAGAGTCCGTCAATCGCCATTTTTAATGATTTCTCGTCGCCAAAATCAACTATTTCACCGGCCCGGGTTTCACGGATAATGCCGGCACTGTCGCCTTCGGGCGGTCCAATACAAAGCACCGGCCGGCGCGAAGCCAGGTATTCAAACACTTTGCCGGGGATGATACCCATAGCATTGGGCGTGTTGTTTATAAGTAGCAGCAGTACCGCCGAAGTAGCAGAAACCTTCAGGGCTTCCCCATGCGGCAGGTAATCGGTTTTTACGGCATACTCACGTAAACGGTAATGTTCGAGCGACTCAAATACGCTGATATCGGTTTTACCCACAAACCGGATTTGGAGTTTCCTTCTGAAAGCATCATCTGTTTCAACCATTTCACCAAGCACTTTCCACAGAAAATCCGGATTACGGTCCCTGTTGAGGGAGCCGATGTGCGTGATGGTAAAAGATTCAGGTAATAACACGGGAATTTCAGGGAAATCTGCCGGGTCATATCCGTTTGTGATAACCTCAGTGCGGCTGGCTCCCAGTCTTTTAAAGTCAGTCTCCCAGCTCCGGCTTACAGTTACCAACCGATCGGCATGTTTAATAACCTGTTGTTCCATATGCCTGTGCTTGTGGTCGGCAAAACGGCTCAGCATCAGCTGATCGTAAAAGTCGATGTTGGTCCAGGGGTCGCGGAAATCGGCCAGCCAGGGAAGGCCTGTCTTTTTTTTAACACCCAAAGCGATCATATGCATGGAGTGGGGCGGACCGGTGGATATCAGGGCATCAACCGGATGATCTTTCAGGAATTTTGTCAGAAATTTTACTGATGGTCTGATCCAGAATTTCCGGGCATCAGGGATAAAAAAATTTCCTCTCAGCCAGACAGAGAATTTATGGGCGCTGCCCGGCTTGCGGGTTTCACTGAGAAAGCCTGCATTGATGCGCTCGTCTTTCCGGGCTCCGATAAGCTTTCTGTAAAAGTCGTATGGCTCCCAGATAGGTTGTTTGATGACGGTGATGTCTTCGGGCACTTCCCGGCTCAGGGAATCGTCAAAGGCTGGTGGCTCCGGATTCTCAGGCGTGTAAACCACCGGCTCCCACCCATAATGCCGGAGATACTTAACGAACTTCAACCAACGCTGAACTCCTGCACCTCCGCTGGGCGGCCAGTAATAGGAAATGACCAGTACTTTGCGCAAGCTGTTGATTTTTAAACTTTTTTCTTAAAATTCTTTCTAACCTCATTACCGGCATATCCTAGTATCAGCAGGATCAGCAGCAGAGATCCTGCGAACGAGATTTTTTCTCCGGTAAAATAGACCCTTGGCTCAAATCTGAACTCAATTTCATGTGAGCCGGCGGGTACAATCATGGCCCGGAGCACATAATTTGCCCTGAAATACGGAGCAGGTTTACCATCTATAAATGCTTTCCACCCCTTATCATAGTAAATCTCAGAAAATACGGTCAGTTGATCGGTTGCAGCCTGATATTTATATTTTAATTTATTCGGCTGATATTCAGTAAGCTGTATAAATGCATTGGTGTCAGGCATGGATGAAAATCCGCTCAGCTGTTGTGCAAACCGTTTATCCACTATGGCCGTGGATTCAGGAGAAAAATTCGTCAGGGCGTCAATTTCCTGATCTGCATTTTCAACCATTTTATAGGTATTTACAAACCACGCATTTCCGGTGGCGTCCATATTGATCTGTAATGAAGGCTTCCGGTTGGCGTCATTTACGATGTAGTATTTGGTATTAAGCATATTCAATACACTTTCATTGCCTTTGCCGATATGATGGTCGATCAGTTCCTGATACCTGCGGAGTTTGGCTCCATGATAACCTCCGATACTTTTATGGAAGTAGGATGTGCTGGCATCCTGGAATGTGCTGACCGTAGTGTTGAATACCCTGAAATTAGGATCTGCATCCTTCAGAATAATCTTATCTGCTTCAGTTGGCATAAAGGGATTGTTTACCTGTGTTTTGCTGACGAAGTTGTCGTTGTTCAGGTAGCGGTTTGCAACCGGGATCATGTCAATAGCAATAAGCAGGATGGCTGAAGCGGTAAGGACGCCGGCTTTGATTTTTTTGCTCCCATAAAGCCAGATCAGGGCAGCTGCAGCCAGAATAAAAAGGAAACTCCTGATGGCATCTGATTTGAAAATGTATATCCTGGCAGCTTCCAGGTTATTGATGAGGCTGTCGAACTGTGCAACCTGGCTGCTGTCGAGCGTAGTCCGCTGCTCAGAGATGGCAGCTTGTTCCATTCCGCTGAAGAAGTTGAAGAATGTCTGTGGCATGAGGTAAAATACCAAGGCTAATCCGCCTGTAAGCCCTAATGCGATATAAAATTGCTTTTGTTTTTCCCGGACGATCGCTGGTTTTTCGAGAATCTCCTTCAGGGTAAGAATACCCAGAAGCGGTATTGCAAGATCAGCAATTACCAGGATCATGGAAACAGCCCTGAACTTGTTATACCCTGGTATATAATGCAGGAAAAAATCGGTGAGCGGCATAAAGTTTTTCCCCCACGACAATATAACCGAAAGTATTGTGACAGCCAGTAACCACCAGCGCATGTGTCCTTTAAGGATAAAGAGGCCTAGAATAAACAGGAATACCATGATTGCGCCTGCATAAACGGGGCCGGAAGTGAAAGGCTGGTCGCCCCAGTAGTGATTTTGTCCTGCAACGGCCTGGGCATATGTCGGATCAACTTTTTCCATAGCCTTCCGGTTATTGCCAAGACTCCCCGTGGCTCCTCCCTTGGTATTGGGAATCATCAGGGTGAATGTTTCCGCTTTTCCGTAACTCCACTGGGTGGCATAATCCTTGTCCAGCCCGGTAGTGCGGTTTCCGGGATCAGAGCTTAGTTCACTTTTGCCACGGATGGTATCTTTTCCGTATTCCCAGGTCGCCCAGATATTGGTAATATTGGTGCTGAGTGCCAGAAATGCAGCAATGAAAAGCAGGCCCGTAGCCTTCAGAAATGCGGGAACTGTTTTCTGCTTTATTGAGATGATAAGTTCGCTGATTCCGAGAATGATCACCATCATCATAAGATAGTAGGTGATCTGCAGGTGATTTGCCCTTAGCTCTAGGGCCAGGAAGAGTGCAGTAACCAGCATTCCGGCAATGTGTTTACCCCTGTAAGTGAGGATGATGCCGGCCAGCACAGGCGCCATATAGCCAATGGCGTGGGCCTTGCTGTTGTGCCCGGCTTCAAGGATGATAAAAAAATATGACGAGAACGCAAAGGCAACTGAACCTGCCAGCGCCAGCCATGGATCAACCTTAAGCACCATGAGGAGGATAAAAAAACCAATGAGGTAAATAAAAACAAGGTTGGCAGGGTGGGGGAGTCCGAACTTAAAGATGTTGTCAATATGCCGCATCAGGTTGCCCTTATATTCAACCGAAATCTGGTAAGCCGGCATGCCACCGAACATTGAATTGGTCCATAGGGCTTCTTCACCGGTTTTTGCCCGGTAATCAACGATTTCCTTCGACATTCCTTTCCAGTTGGTGATATCGGGCTGTCTGAGCCGCTTCCCTTCAAGCAGGGGGCTGAAATAGCTCATGATAACTACCAGGAAAATCAACACCACAGCAAGGTGCGGGAGATACTGTTTCAGGTTTGGAATTTTCATAATTTGAGCTGAAAAGGTTGATGTTTACTTGATGTCTTCGTATTCAGTATATTCTCCAATGTTCTCAGGTACGTTACCCGATTCTTCCCGGCCTACTTTCTCAATGGTCACTTCCCCTTCTTTTCGCGGTTGGTCAGGTTTCAGGTGCGGATTCTGTTCATAAAACTTTTCCTGGTATTTTTTCACAGAACGTTTAACCAGCCATGGGAATACATAAGTAGTCAATATCCTGAAAGCAAGGTAAATGGAAAAGATGATTATTAAGAAACGGAGAAGGCCCATGGTGAAAAGCAAAAGGTGCAGCTTATGGTTTGCGAAGTTAAACTTTTTTGATGAATCCGTGTGGTTCTGCTGACGGTACTATGGTGTTTGGTGCAAGGTTGCAGCCAAATGCTGATATAAGAAAAGGAGGCAATATGAATTACCTCCTTCCCGGAATATGATGGTACGGCTCAGGGCCGCATCAGATATTATTTGTGCTTGGCTTCGTCCGAAACCGTCAGTTTTTTTCTTCCCTTAGCCCTGCGGGCAGCAAGAACCCTGCGGCCATTGGCAGATGCCATTCTTTCCCTGAAACCATGTTTGTTCCTTCTCTTCCTCTGCGACGGTTGAAATGTTCTCTTACTCATATTCTTGTTTTTTGGGACTGCAAAGATAGTAACTATTCTGAAGCAGACAAATATTTAGGATTTTTTTTTAGAAAATCGTCCTTATTGATAACAAAAAGAAAGCCAGCGGATTATAAAATCCGCTGACATGTTTTTCTCAGACAGCCGGTTTTACCGGTGCATTTTTCAGGGTTTCGGTCAGGTAAATCCAGAATTTTTCAACCGAAGCGATGTTTACTTTTTCGTCGGGTGAATGCGGATAACGGATGGTAGGACCGAAGGAAATCATATCCCAGCCGGGATAAACCGCGCCAAGTAATCCGCACTCGAGGCCGGCATGTATGGCTTTGATTTCCGGCACTTTCCCGAAACGGGTGTTGTAAACATCCTGCATGGCTTTCAGGATTGCAGAATCCGGATTTGGCTTCCATCCGGGATATTCGCCGTCGAATTCGACCTTGGCCCCTGCCAGCTCAAAAATGCTGCCCATCATATGCGTGAGGTCTGTTTTGGCTGAATTTACAGAACTGCGGAGCAGACAGATCACTTTTACGGTTTCTCCGTCAGTTTTTACGATTGACAGGTTTGTTGAAGTTTCCACCAGTCCTTCCATCGTATCGCTCATTCTGATCACACCGTTAGGGCATCCGTAAACAGCCCGCAGCATACGGTTTTGCGTATCGGCATCCATCAGGTAATCAGGCATGGCAGCTGAGGTGGCTGTAATCTGAAGACCGGGTTCGGTAACCGAAAGTTCTGCCTTGATGGTTTCGGCAAAGCTGAGCATGCACTTTTCAAACTTTTCTTTTTCGTTTACCGGAATGGTAACTGTGGCGTGCCCTTCGCGCGGGATGGCATTGCGCATATTGCCGGCTTCAAGTGATGAGAGCCTTAATCCGTGTTTTTGAATGCCGTGCCACAGCAGGCGGGTAATAATCTTGCAGGAATTTCCGCGTCCAAGCGGAATGTCAAGTCCCGAATGTCCGCCTTTTAAGCCAGTTACGTTGATTTTGTATGCAATGGTACCTTGATCGGTGGAGACCTTTTTAAACGGGAACTCAAAATTGCCGTTGATCCCGCCGGCGCAGCCAATGTAAAGTTCGCCTTCGTCTTCCGAATCGAGGTTCAGCAGGATGTCGCCTTTAAGTACATCAGGCTGCAGGTTGAAGGCTCCGGTCATGCCGCTTTCCTCGTCAATGGTAAAGAGGGCTTCAATGGGCCCGTGAACAAGGTCTTTTGATTCGAGCACAGCCATTATTGCAGCGACCCCCATGCCGTTGTCGGCTCCGAGTGTAGTACCGTTGGCTTTAACCCATTCTCCGTCAATCTGGGGTTCAATGGGATCTTTTTCAAAATCATGCGTTTTATCGCTGTTCTTCTGCGGGACCATGTCAAGGTGCGCCTGCAGCACTATGCCTTTCCGGTTTTCCATTCCGGGGGTTGCCGGCTTGCGGATCATCACATTTCCGACTTCATCAACCCAGGTTTCCAACCCGGCTGATAAACCGAAATTTTTCATAAATTCTATGATGCGCTCTTCTTTCTTGGAAGGACGCGGAATCTGGGTGAGGCTGAAGAAATTTTTCCATACAGCTTTAGGCTCAAGATGCTGAATCGGGTTATTCATAATGGTGTTTATTAAAAGATTATTGATTTGATTTCGATGAAAGCGGTCTGCTAAAATAGTGTTTTTAGTTGATAAGAGGCAGGAAGAACGGCCTGGATGCGGAATTTATTGCAGACCTTGTTGCTCAGAACCAGAGGTGAATTACCGATTTGGTTTCGAAAAACTCTTCGGTGAAATAACGGTTCAGGTGATATACCTGATATTTAGCGGCTGATTGCTTCAACTCTTCTGTGAGATTTCCGCCTTTAAGATAGAATATCCCATTGTGAAGGGGGTTGATGTTTCTTTTGTAAATGTTTTTTCTTATCCATGATGTAAATTCAGGCAGAGAAGTTACGGCGCGGCTTACAACAAAGTCATACTTTCCGGTAATCTGTTCTGCCCGGCACTGTTCGCTGGTGACATTTTGAAGGCCTAGCGTTGTGGCAACGGCATCCACGACTTTAATTTTTTTACCGATTGAATCAATGAGGTGAAAACTTACTTCGGGGAACATCACCGCCAGCGGAATTCCCGGAAATCCTCCGCCTGTGCCAACATCAAGCACTGAGGTGCCCGGGGCAAAACGCATCACGCGGGCAATACCCAGTGAATGCAAAATATGATGCTCGTAAAGATGATCTATGTCCTTGCGCGAAATCACATTGATTGCTGAATTCCATTCTTTATAAAGCGGTTGCATGGCTTCGAAGCAACTGATCTGCCAGGGATTCAGGTCCGGGAAATATTTCAGGATGAGTTCCATTTGTCAATGAGTGTAAGGAAGACAGACTTTTACAGTGGTGCCCTTATCTTCGGCGGAATCTATCGTAATAGAACCTCCGTGCAGAATGACTATTTTTTGTATCAGGGATAATCCGATTCCGTGTCCGGGATGATTTATCGCGTTCCTGGCCCTGTAAAACGGTTCAAATATCCTTTGCTGTTCATCAGGATTGATGCCGATTCCCTGGTCCTTAACAGCAATCACTGCGCAATCAGGGTTGTATTCCAACATTGCCTTAACCGGTTTCCCTGATGAAAATTTGCAGGCATTGTCAATCAGGTTGGTGAAAATCAGTTTCAGCAGGTTTTCGTTGCCATTGACAGTCGGCTCCTTTTCTTCATCAGTGTTGTCATTGATAAGTATCTCAATGTGGTACTCGGGGTGCAGCAGTTCGACTTCACTCTGTGTTTCAAGCAGCAGCTCATCCAGCCTTACCGGTTTCCTTTTCAAAGCATGAATGTCCTGTTCAGCCCGGGCAATTTCAAGCAGGTTGTTTGCCAGGCCGCTGAGGCTGCGGGCATCTTCAAGCAGCGACCGGAGTACTACCTGGTATTCGTCAGGATTCCTGGATTTCATCAGTGCCACTTCAATCTGGCTTGTAATCGAAGCAAGGGGCGTTCTCAGCTCATGCGAAGCGTTTGAAACAAAACTTTTCTGGATCTGGAACGCTTTTTCGATACGGACCAGCATTTCGTTGAAGGTTATGGCCAGAAGGGCAATTTCATCCGTTCCGTTACCTTCATCAACCCGTTGTTCCAGGTTCGAAGCCGTGATGGAGGAAACCTGACTTATCACATTGGAGATCGGCCTGAGCGCCTGCCGTGAGAAAAATAAACCCGTAATAATCGTCAATCCAATGGAAGCCAGCAGGCCAATCAACAATACCAGCAGCAGGTTGTTGAGCTTCGTGATTCCATACCTGTCAGTGGCAGAGGCAAATACAACAAAACGCCTGAGTCCGTTAGTGTAGAGCAGCCCAATGGCTTCCCGGTCGTTCTGGCGAAACCTGAATTCATCACTGGTCCTCGCTTTGGAAAGTAATTCCTCGGTGATTTCCAAACCCGGTGCTTTACCGGAAACATAAACTCTTGACCGTTTGAAATAATCGAATACGATCACCTCAACGTCTTCCAGTGAACTGTAGTTAGTGCTGTCGATAATCCGCATAAGTTCGTTGTCAATTTCTTTGACATCGATCAGCAATTTGGCGGTGTTGATGGCTTTTTCGCGCAGGCGTTCGGTAAATTCCTGCTTGCGGTAACTGGCAGAGAGCGCATAGATCAATATGGAAAATGCAATTAATATACTGCCCACCAACAGGGCAAACTGCAGGCTTAATCTGGTCCTTATCTGCATATTATCACATCTCCTTCAGTATATAACCCATGCCAATATGGGTGTGGATCAGCTTTACGGGAAAGTTCTTGTCTATCTTTTTACGCAGGAAATTTACATAAACCTCAATAACATTGGTACCTGTATCGAAATTGATATTCCAGATTTTTTCGGCGATATCGGCTTTCGAAACCACCCTTCCCTTGTTGCGGACAAGATATTCAAGTAATGCAAATTCCTTTGCAGTCAATTCAATGGGTGTGTCGCCCCTTCTCACTGATTTGCTGTCAAGATCAATTACCAGATCAGCTATTCTGAGTAACTGCTCATTCCTGGTTTCCTGGATTGAGCGCTTCAGCAAGGCTTTGATGCGGGCCAGCAGCTCCCTGAATTCAAATGGTTTAACAATGTAGTCGTCTGCTCCCTTGTCAAATCCAAGCAGTTTGTCTTCGGTGCTGCCCAGAGCTGTAAGCATAATTACCGGTACCGACGGATTTTTAGCCCTGATCATTGCACACAACTCGTAACCGTTAATCTGGGGAAGATTAACATCAAGAATGATCAGGTCATATTCCTTCGCATCAGTCAGCCGCTTGCCGATAAAACCGTCGTAAGCAACTTCGGTCTTAAATCCGTTTTCTTCAAGGCCGCTGCTGATTGAATCGGCCATTTTCACATGATCTTCAACGATCAGTATGGTAGGTTCCTGCATCGTTATTTCACTTGTAGGGAAGTGTGTACTTTCACTCCACTAAATTACACATTTTGACGATTGGGAGGTTTGATATTCTTTTAAATCGGGCTTATTGCCAAAAAACCTGCACTTTGAGCTGTTCTGCTTATATTTAAAGGCATCTCAGCTTACAGGAGCAAGGATTTTTGTTCCGGAGCTTTTCCTGTTTTGTGCTTTTCGCTATTGCAGGATGCTTATCTTTGCCTGAAATTTTCGGATAATGAGGATCAGCACTGTAGCTATTATAATATTTCTTTTCTGGCAGTTTCCCTTATCATTGATATCACAACCGGCTGCCCGGAATCAGGCCTACACGGGCTATATTGAGAAATATCGTGATATTGCTGTTAAAAAGATGCACGAATACAAGATTCCGGCCAGCATCACACTTGCCCAGGGCCTGCTTGAATCGGGTATTGGCAACTCAGAACTGGCGGTTAATGCAAATAACCACTTCGGAATCAAATGCCACAAGGAATGGACCGGTATGACCTATACCATGGATGATGATGCCAGGGATGAATGTTTCCGCAAATACGCTTCGGCTGAAGAATCCTTTAACGACCACTCTCTTTTTCTGACCTCCAGGCCTCGTTATGCCGGACTTTTCAGTCTGGATATCAGGGATTATAAAGGATGGGCGCACGGACTTAAAAGTGCCGGTTATGCAACCAACCCGCGATATGCCGAAATTCTGATCCGGATTATTGAAGAGAATGAGCTTTATTTATATGATAGTGCCCCTCCAGGCCCTTTTGCATCCGGGAAAGACAAGAAAATGGGAAGCGAAAACCTTTCCCCTATGCATGTTCCTGTCACGGGTATTCAACTCAGCCCTTCGAATGTGAAGTTTGACGAAATAGCGGAAGGCAACCGGCCCGTATACCTCAACAACGGGGTGAAACTTACTTTTGCCCGTGCCGGAGATGATGTGCATGCCATTGCTAAAGACTTCGGTATCCATAGCTTTCAGCTGCTCAGGTATAATGAGATGGGCAAACATGAGGTTATTCAGGATGGGCAGGCGATTTATATCACACCTAAAAAGCGGAAAGTGCCTTCAAAACGACATACCGTTTCTGATGGTGAAAGCATGCGCGATATCTCGCAGTTTTACGGTATCAGGCTGCAGTCGCTCTATAAACTGAATGAGATGCAGGCAGGCCATGAACCCCAGGCGGGGACTGTGCTGAAATTATCCAAATGATGTTATCAGCGTTTCGGGTCCATTGGTTTATCATTGCATGGCGAACGCAAAGTGCTGTTGCTTAAGTAGATGTATGCATCTATTTATTCCTGCCCTGACAGCATTGAAAAAAAAATGAAAAAAAATCAAAAAAGGGAATTACTTTTTTGCCTTTTCAGGATAAATAATCAACAACTGGCTTTTTAAGACCGGTTTTGTCGGGATCCTGGCATGTTCTGACAGATAAAAACCCCCGGTCAAAAAAACAGCGGTGTTGTGGTTAATAAAATTTGGTTAATAAATTGGTTAAAAAGCGCCGCTCTGCGGCGTTTTTTATTGAATCGGGGTCAGGATCAGTTTCCCTTTGCTGGTGGTAACAAGTACTTCCTTCCGTCTGCCTCCGGGGTTAAAAATAACCGGATCGGTTTCGCTGCTGAGGTTGTCAAGCTCCTTCGCGGAGCCCCGGCTGCTTAACAAAATTATCCGGTTGGATTTTTTATTGCGGACCGCAAGCCATCGTTCCCCTGAAAGCGCAGTGTACAGAAAGGGTTTTCCCAGTTGACCGTCTTTAACATCTATCGTCGCAATGGCGTTTTTCATCCTGGAGAAAATGCTGATCCGGCCGTTTCCTGCAAAGATAAAATCATAGGAACCGTCGCCATCGAAATCGGTGTAATGGAACCATGGGTGGTTGCCGAAATCGCCGAAACTGCTGTATGAAATAATGCCCTTTTCCGTGATGTAGGTAAGACGGCCATCTTCGGATGCAGTGAGAAAAATTCCCTTACTATTGGTTTTGTTTTCGAAAAGCTCAGCCCGATTTGATTTTCTGAAATTTGCCGGTATGCTGATTCTTTCCCTTCCCCTGCGATCGGTGATGAGCAGCCGTCCTTCTCCGGTGGTGAATGCCAGATAATCCCGGCCGCCTGTTCTGAAAAATTCTGCCCTGCCGGCTAACCGGCTCAGCCGGGGTTTTTGCCAGTCGGGGAGGGGTTCCCCTTTCAGGGTGATGTTGTGAATCAGGTTGTCATGACCCCCGAATATAACCCTGTAATCGCGTTTCCGGTCATAATCGAACAGTGCGACGGCGCTGCCGGCTTTGCCAGGCAAGGTAACCGGAGATGCCTTGATCTCTTTCCCCTTCCTGTCTAAAATGTGCAGATGACTCTCCGTAAATATCAGGTAATGTCTCTGGCCATTTTTTTGGTAATCCGCCTGATAGATATCCCCGCTGATATCTCCCCTGCATTGGAATGACCATTTGAAATCTCCTTTAGCATCATACATTTCAAGGGCGTTTTTTGCTGTAAACACAGCAATCAGCTTTTCTCCCGGTTTTTCTCCGTCGACGATAGCAGGCGCTGAAACAAAATCAACTGCTTTGCCCTGCCTTCTGGAAACGGCGGGAATTTCTGCCTGTTTCTGAATCCCGGATTTTGTTTCATCAGGCTTATGAAGCCCGGATTGATTGTTGCCGGAAGCTGAAATTTCAGCCCTTTGCATGGTACGTGGTAAATCTTCTTTGAAATGAATACTTCCCTGGGCATAAAGCAGGGATGAGCCGGCGTTGAAATTCATTACAAGCTGATCGCAGCCGGATAATAATGATGTCCAGTGGGCTGCAGGATTTATCCTGTCTTTCTTTTGCGGATTCCCGATCGATTTGGCCAGCAGATGGGGTTTCAGGTAGAGCAGGATGTTGGCTTTATCGCTCAATTCGTTCGGAAGGAGCACAAAAGGCGATTTTTTAACCCCTCCTGCCATGGCTTCCTTTTCCATGGCATAAGTGTTGAGAAAATCACGGGAGTGTGATAATGCGACCACATCCTGTCCTATGTAACAATAAAGCGGGTCTTTCAGATCGAACCAGGGCCCCCATAACTTCAAGGGCAATCCGGAAGCCATCAGCTTTTCTGTTTTTCCTCCCGTAGCTTGCAGGAACGGACGCAGAGCTATTTCAGCGCTGTCGCGGTTACGGCTGCTGATGAGCACCATGCCTGATGAATTTATATTTTGCAGATCGGGGGTTCTGCTGACATAACTAATGCTTCTTCCCATCCATGACCATAAATGTTCATTCAGTCTGAAGACTTCTTTGACGGGAATTGAATTGATGGTGTCATATCCGGTCACATGCAGGGTGTCGCCGGAGATAAACTGTTTTGTATAGGCGGCGGGATCGCTCATCAGCAAGGTGAACCCCGCAACCGCTGATGACGGAAAATTGCTGAAGTCAACGGGGCCGGCAGGGGTTTGCCTGCTCAGGACAGAGGCTTCATCACCGTTCCAGGTGAATCCGCTCAGTTGCAATTTTTCCTTCCGGATTGAAAGGTCAAGCGCGCTCCATCCGTTAAAAGGGGAATTTTTAATCAGGAAGGGGTTTTTATCCGATCCTGTCAGATGGCTGAACAACAGGTCGTTGCGGAAAAACAATACCCCGTCGACCCTTTTTCCGGCAGTTCCGGTAAGTTTTGCCAATGCCGGATCTTTTGCAGCCGGAGCGAGGTTATGGATGGCTTCCATGGATTGTTCAAGCAGGGTTCTGTCAGAACTGATCACAAAAAGACCGCGATAGCTGAAATACCAGGATTCGCCCGACTCTCCGCTTATGCGGAAAAGTGCCGCTGGCTGGTGTTTTACTGATGTAATGACATATCCTGACTTTTCTGCCATATTGCTTAAATGATGCCTCAGCGTTCCACTCCTTATTTTTCCAACCTTTATCGCGAGCAGGAATACTGGACTACCCAGGGAATCGGGTGAGAAACTGATCAGGAATTCATTCTCCGCGATCAGCTTCCGCAGGTAATCGTCTTGCCGGCCTGCAGAATCAACCCATGAGGATAAGTTATGAAAGCCTTTATTGGTCTCCGTGTTTTCAAGAATATCAATCAATCCCGAAGACCTTGTTTTTTCCATGAAGTCTGCAATGGATCCCGATTTTACAAAAACAACTGCATTTTCCGGAACGGCATTGAATATCGGAGCAACCGGCTGTTTAAGAAATAGGTAATAAGACCGGAGTCCTAAACCGGCAGCAATCAGTCCGGCTAAAAGCACAACCGAAAGCAGAATGATCCAGATTTTTTTCATATCATTTTGCTATGAGTACTCAAATTTAGCGTGCTTTTGCTGGTTTTTAAGGGATATTCGGCGGAACTAATCAACAATGGGTTGTTGATAACGGTTGCAGGTCTTTGTTAAGCAATGTTTTTACCGCTACTAACCGGATTTTGGAAAATATTGCGTAGGTTTGAACTGAAATCCCCGAAGTATGCATAATCGAATTTTCAGACTAATTAAGCTGAGGTTTCTGTCTCTCTGTTTGTCAATGTTTTTTCCGCTGCTGTCGGCAGCCCAGGATCATTATTATGCCGATGAAGAAACATGCAAATCGCGCAGCGGGCTGGAATATGGCGGTATAGCCGGTTTTTATATTCCCGGTAACGGAACTGCGGACTTCTATTCGGGCAAACCGGAAAATGAAAACAACGCAAATTATGTTTTCAGAAATAAATACTGGTACGACGAAATATTTTATCTGCTGAATGCCAACGATACGGTATTTATCCGTGAATATCCTGAAAAAATGAGATATAATCCTGCGTTTAGTTTCGGCCTTTTCGCGAAGTATGACCTCAATTGTCATACGGGGATTTACCTTCAGTTCTCATATGCCAAGCTTAGGGCGCGCGATATGATCTCCGTTGAAGTTGATCCTCCGGTCGATTACCTGGCTGAACCGGATATCCGGCTGTACAGTATTTACGGAACCGAAGAGCGCAATCTTGTGGACCTGGGATTTACACATGCATTCGGGAATTCGAGGGTAGCCCGCTTTACCCTCGGCGGCGGCATTAATATGAACAACACCCTGGTTGAAGAATCGGCGTTGCGTATCGAAGAAAAGGTATATAATCTTGTGAATGTTTATGGAACGAGGCCTTATGTGCCCGGAGGTACCCAGCAGGCATACGAAATCAGGCAGGGCGGGATCGGATTCGGCGTTTTCGGCACCATCGGCGCCCGGTTTGAATTCAGTGAGGCCATTGCCATCGAACCGGGATTAACAGTCTATTACAAACAGATCAATCTGGAGGCGGCCAAAGGATTTTATCCCCAGTATAATTTCTTCGTGAAGATCTGTTTTCGCGATCTCCTGACTTTTTCGGAATAGGTGTGTTCTGCAGGGCGGCTGTTGAGCGCTTGCAGCAAGGTCAGGGCTAAAAACCAAGTTTAAGTTGTCCTTTCATCCTGAAACTGACCCTGTGCCATGGGGTTGGTCCTGATGCGGCGATGGCTTTTCTGTGAACTTCTGTGGGGTAGCCTTTGTTCCGGTTCCATCCGTATTCAGGATACGCTTTGTGTAATTCCAGCATAAAGTCGTCCCTGTGGGTTTTCGCCAGAATGGATGCTGCGGCGATGGACATATAAATGCCGTCACCTTTAATGATGCAATGGTGCGGAATTTCATGGTAAGGTACAAACCTGTTTCCGTCGATCAGCAAGAGGGAAGGAGTAATTAACAAGCCTTCAATGGCCTTATGCATGGCCAGGAATGACGCCCTGAGGATATTGATCTTGTCGATTTCTGCGGGAGATACCGAAGCCACATGCCAGGCAAGGGCATCCGTCTCAATCTGTTTCCGAAGGGTTTCCCGTTGCCCGGCCGAAAGCTTTTTTGAGTCATTAAGTCCGGGATTCCTGTAATTTTCAGGCAAAATCACCGCTGCTGCGAAAACAGGACCTGCCAGACATCCCCTGCCCGCTTCATCACATCCGGCTTCAATTATATAAGTTTCTGAAAATCGGCTTTTTAGCATATCAGAATCCAAGTCTGAGCAATATTACCAATAGCAGAAAGAGACCCAGGGCAATATCATAAGGCCATGATCTCCTGCTTTTTGTGATCAGATAACCAGCCATCAATGCCATTGGTAAATAGCATAAAGGTAAAGCCAGTAAGGCAGCTTTTCCGCTTAATAGCAATACAGCCATGGCTACCCATAAAAACTGGGCATTGATCCACATCTTTTTCCGGATGCTGATGATTTTTTCTCCTGCATCATTCAGAAACACCGACATTGAAATAATTAAAATACTCCCGAGCAGGAAAAGCACTACCGTTTGAAGAAAGCCGGGTTTACTCCAGTTAATGTCAAAGTCATTAAAGAAAGCATGGTATTCATTGAAGGCCACAGCCAGCCGATCGTTCCAGAAAAACCAGAAAGCCAGGTAAACATAAGGGACTATCAGGCCTGTCAGTGAGATGATCCATTCGCGCCATGAACTGATCCGTAAGGTGAAGAATGCCATCCATATAAAAAAGGCAAATAATATCGTTAAAGGATAAATCATGGATGCCATTGCCACGAAAATGGAGGCATTGAGTACCAGTGTGTATGGATAAGGTTCCGCATAGAGTTTCATGGTACTGTGCAGACTGATAAGCAAAAGCAGCAGGGCGGCTAGCGGAGCGATCATAGCTTCTGCCTGCCCGGTGAACAGGAAAAAAACTGAAGCGATCAGCGCTGTGAAGAGGGATTGCCGTGGGGCCAGGTCATGATGGTTAAGGATAATGTTGAATCCTGCTGCATTCAGCAAAATAAGTATGAGCGCGGTTATCCTGATTACCAGCTCATTGTCCGGTAAAATTCCTGAGAGCCACCTGCCAAGCGGGGCGGCATTTTCAGGGAATACCTGACTGGCGAACCCGGGATGGGGAGAGAAAAGGTAGAAAGAGGAGACCGCCAGAATAAATAATATCTGCAGGTAGACGCCCGATCTGGAGAATTTCCTTAACATCAGAATTTTATTGCTGGATATCGGAACCTATATCCCGGCGATATGTTTTGCCAAGATAATCCACGATTGCGGCAGAACGGTATGATTTCTCAATTGCTTCGGCAGTGGTGGATGCCAATGAAGTGATGGCCAGAACCCGGCCGCCGGCGGTAATGATGCGGTCGCCCTTCTCGTTCAAGGCCGTGCCTGCATGGAAGATAATGCTTTCATCTACTTTTTCAAGTTCATAAATCTCCAGTCCTTTGGGATAATCGCCCGGATAGCCGGCCGAAACCAGCATGATGGTGGCTGCCGGCCTGGAATCGGTTTCAATCGTTTGATCCTTCAGGGTTCCGCATCCTAGTGATTTCAGCAGGGGAACCAGGTCAGATTTAATCCTGGGAATTACCGATTCAGTTTCGGGATCTCCCAGCCGCACATTGTATTCGATTACGTAAGGATCGCCTCCCACATTCATCAGGCCTGCGAAAATAAATCCTTTATAATCAATGTTTTCTAACCTGAGTCCGTTGACTGTAGGGCTGATGATACGGTCAACCACTTTTTGCATAAAGGGTTCATCCGCAAAAGGAACTGGCGAAACAGATCCCATGCCGCCGGTGTTTGGTCCGGTATCACCATCACCTATGCGCTTATAATCCTTTGCTTCGGGCAGCAATTTCCAGTTCTTGCCATCGGTCAGTACAAATACCGATACTTCCGTTCCGTGCAGAAACTCCTCGATAACCACCTTTTCGGATGCTTTCCCGAAGCGGGCATTAACCAGCATTTCCTCCAGTTCTTTCTCGGCCTCGGCAATGGTATTACAGATGATCACTCCTTTACCGGCTGCAAGTCCATCGGCCTTCAATACATAAGGAGGCTTGATCTTCAGTAAAAACAAGCGTGCGGCTTCAATTTCCGTTCTGGTGAAGGAGCGGTAGGCGGCGGTCGGGATATTGTGCCTCCGCATAAAAGCCTTGGCAAAATCCTTGCTGCCTTCGAGTTGTGCACCCAGTTTTGAAGGGCCTATTACTGAAATATGGCTGATTGAACTGTCATTGATGAAAAAGTCATAGATCCCGTTAACAAGGGGTTCTTCAGGGCCAACAATGACCATCTGAATGCTTTCCTGGAGGACAAAACGCCTGATTCCTTCAAAATCGTTGATGCCGATGGGTACATTGGTCCACATCAGACCGGTTCCGGCATTGCCGGGTGCAATAAAAATCTTTTGAACTTCAGGACTTTGTGCAATTTTCCATGCGAGGGTGTGTTCCCGCCCGCCCGAACCAAGAATCAGGACATTCATGCCGTATTTTTTTTGCAAAGTAAAGCAAAATATGCTTTAGAAGTCTGCGCATTCAGTGAGTCGGGCAGGGTAGAAAAAATACGGGGCGCCATTTTTTATGACACCCCGCTTGTTTCTGCGACCTTCTGGTAGGATAATAAATTATTTTTCAGAAGGTTGATTAAGAATAATCCAGTTTATTTTCCTTCCTGTCTTTTCTTTTCGGCGATTTTTTTCAGCGCTTCTTCCTGAATGGCTTTGCTTACCGGCATATACTGGTAAAACTCCATGGAATAGTTAGCGCGGCCGCTCGAAAGGTTGCGCAGGGTTGTCGCATAACCGAACATCTCCTGCAGGGGAACGAAACCGTTGAGTTTCTGTGACCCTTTGCGGTGACGCCGCATGGATTCAATTCTGCCCCTTCTCTTGGTAAGGTTTCCGGTAATGTCGCCGATGTACTCATCGGGCGTATTGATTTCTATCTTCATTACAGGCTCAAGCAAAACCGGGTTCGCTTTCATAAATCCCTGCTTGAAGCAGATGGAGGCACAGGTCTGGAAGGCAAAGTCGGATGAGTCGACAGGGTGGAATTGTCCGTCGAGCAGTACAACTTTTACATCCACCACCGGGAAGCCGGCAAGTACACCGTCGGCAAGGGTTTTCAGGATGCCTTTGTTAACCGACGGGATATATTCGCCGGGAATGGCGCCGCCCTTGATTTTGTCGATAAACTCATAGCCTTTGCCTTCGTTGGGCTCGATGCGGATCTGGGTCTGTGCAAACTGACCTTTACCACCGGTTTGTTTGGAGTGGCGGTATTCCACTTCAACCTCCTGGCTGATGGTTTCACGGAAGGCAACGGCAGGTTCGCCAACCACCACGTCAAGACCGAATTCATGCTTCAGCCTGTCAACAATGATTTCGAGGTGAAGCTCACCCATCCCTGAGATAATGGTTTCTTCTGTTTCTTCATCAAAGCGGGCGTGAAACGAAGGATCTTCATTTACCAGCTTGGAGAGCGCTTCTCCCAGTTTACTCTGGTCTTTCCTGCTAGCAGGGTTGATTTTCAGCTCAATTACACTGGGCGGAATATGAATGGATTCAAGATGAAGCTGCTGTTCCATATCGCAGAGCGTATCACCTGTTTTGGTGTATTTCAGACCGATCAGCGCGACAATATCGCCCGGGCCTGCCTCACTGACCTCTTCGCGGTCTTTGGCGCGGATTTTCAGGATACGTCCGATGCGCTCGGGTTTGCCTTTGGTAGAATTCATCAGCTGCATTCCTGAGCGGAGCGAACCTGAATAAACCCTGACAAAAGTCTGCTGACCCACGTAAGGATCGTGGATAAGTTTAAAGGCAAGGGCAGCAAAAGGCTCTTTGGGCGAAGGATTGCGGTGACGGGCTTTTTCATGATCGTCAACATCCATTCCTACAACAGCACCTTTATCAACCGGAGATGGCAGATAATCCACTATGGCATCCAGCAGTTGGGTGATACCTTTGTTTTTATAGGCTGCACCACAGAAAACCGGGGTGATCAGCAGTTTAAGGGTGGCTTCACGGGCCGCTTTTTTCAGCAGCTCTGCCGGAACTTCTTTATCTTCGAGAAATAATTCGAGAATTTCCTCATTGAAATCGGCCAGGCGTTCAACCAGCTGGGCTTTGAAATCACGCGCCTGCGCCCTGAAGTTCTCAGGAATTTCAGAGACAATTGTTTCCGCCTCTTTAAATGTGTACAACTTACAGTTCATCAGGTCGATGATTCCCTTGAATTCATCTTCCTGTCCGACCGGAATCTGAAAGGCAACCGCACGGGCGTCAAGGTTGTCGTTCATCTGTTTGATGACATCGTGGTAATCGGCTCCGGTGCGGTCAATTTTATTGACAAAGGCAATTCTGGGTACTTTGTACCGTTCCGCCTGATTCCATACGGTTTCGCTCTGGGGTTCCACACCGCCTACCGCGCAGAACAAGGCAACCATACCATCAATAACGCGCAGCGAACGTTCCACCTCAACGGTGAAGTCAACGTGACCGGGTGTATCAATGATATTGATCTGGGTACCGTTCCATGAACAGGAAATGGCTGCGGAGGCAATGGTGATGCCGCGCTCCTGCTCCTGTTTCATAAAATCCATGGTTGATTGCCCGTCGTGGGTTTCCCCGATTTTCCTGTTTACGCCGGTAAAGAAAAGCAGTCGTTCGGTGGTGGTTGTTTTGCCGGCATCAATGTGTGCGGCAATACCAATGTTTCTGAGGTTGTTTAAAGGCATCTTAATGTTAAAGCTGAATTAAAGACTTATGATCGGGCGGGCAAAAATAGCGTAACTTCGTGAACTATTGATTGTCAAGATGTTAAATAATCGTTAAGTTTACTCAAGTCAGTACTGACCGGTGCTCCGAAATGGCCGGCAAAGGTACAAATTTTATTATAACACCTGCTTAGCTGATGAAATTATTTTTTTAGCAGAAATTGAATCAATATTTCCTTTGTATCTTATACTTGATAAAGCGCTGATCCTATAATGCAGGTTTGCATTATATGGTTCCGGTTCCGGATTCAGTTTCTACCATCCAAGCGCTTTTTTGCCCCGCCCACATCCGCTGATTCACATTTCAGCTATTTTAAATTGCATACCGGACGCAGACTTATCTATATTTGTCATTAATAGCAGCAAGCGATGAAAGAGAAACTCCGGCACGGTTGGCAGTACTTCAGGTCAAGGTTCGAAGCCCTGGTCTGGATCACCGGTTTGACGCTGATGGCGACAATGCAGCCTGCTGAAGCGCATGCAAGCTTTTGCCCGCTGAGGCTGTCGGGGCTTGGCTTCTGCCCGGGTTGCGGTCTGGGACATTCCATCGCCTGGTTGTTCAGGGGCGAGTTCGTTCAATCGTTTCATGCACATCCTCTGGGGTTGGCCGCTGTCGCAATTCTGCTCTGGAGAGTTTTTACAATACTAAGAAAACCAGTTTTTTATTATTAACAGTAAACTTTAAAATCATGGCAAACGTACTTTTACACCTGCCCGAACTGCAGGGGATGGAACTGAATCACATTCAGATGCTGATCAAGGACTTCAGCGATAAACAGGCACAGCAGTTTGCTGCCATATACCGTGCCCGTCGAAAAGATCCACAGATGGTGCTGCTGACCTGTCTGGTTGGCTTACTCGGTTTTGCCGGGATTCACCGGTTTATTCTGAATCAGGTAGGTATGGGGATTCTCTATTTTCTGACGGCCGGTCTGTGTTTTATCGGTACCATCGTTGATGCGGTCAACTACCAGTCGCTGGCTTTTGAGTATAACCGGCAGGTTGCCTCCGAGGTAGCACCGCTTGCTAAATCGCTTACTGACTAACCTGTTGAGTCCTTTCGGGACGTCTGAAGCTAAAGCAACAGTCCTCCGGTCAGTTCTCTTACTTCTGCAATCTTATGCCGGCGGAGATAGTCTTCGATGCCGGCTATAATTTTTACCGTTGTCTGAGGGTCGGTAAAGTTGGCGGTGCCAACCTGTACGGCTGAAGCGCCGGCCAGCAGGAACTCAATGGCATCGGTTGCCGAACTGATACCTCCGATGCCGATTACCGGAATCTTAACTGCTTTTGCCACCTGCCAAACCATGCGCAGGGCAACGGGCTTTATGGCAGGCCCCGAGAGGCCGCCGGTTACCGTAGAAAGCACCGGTCGCCGGGTCTCGGCATTGATGGCCATTCCCAGCAGGGTGTTGATCAGCGAAACTGCATCGGCGCCGGCTTCTTCTACTGCCAGTGCGATATCCACAATGCTGGTAACATTGGGCGACAATTTCACAATCAGTGTCTTGTTATAAACCTCCCTCACTGCCCTGGTAACCGCCGATGCCGAAGGACAGCTGGTGCCGAACGCCATTCCGCCTTCCTTTACATTGGGGCAGGAGATGTTCAGCTCAATGGCCTGAATGTGGTCGAGGCGGTTCATTTTCTCCGCCACTTCAACATAGCCTTCCACAGTTGAGTCGGATACATTGGCTATCACACAGTTGTTGTATTTCAGCAGCTTAGGGTAAATGTTCTCCACAAAATAGTCCACACCTTTGTTCTGCAAGCCTACCGCGTTGAGCATACCCATAGGTGTTTCGGCCATGCGGGGATAGGGATTTCCCTCGCGGTGCAGCGAAGTGGTAGCCTTAACGATAATTCCGCCCAATGCATTTACATCGATAAAGTCATCGAATTCCACCCCGTATCCGAAAGTGCCGGAGGCAGTCAGTACGGGGTTTTTCAGTGTCAGCTTGTGCAATTTAACTTCAAGACCGGGCATATCGTTTCAAGGATAGATGGTAAATACTAATTTTTGGGTTATAGGTTATTGATCGAGGCTGCAGCCGGTTTCCACTGCAGTGGACCAGTTTTTCAGTCTGAGCGGATCGAAGACCGGTCCTTCGGTGCAAACACACTGGTTGCCCTGATTTGTTTCCACCACACAGCAGAGGCAGGCGCCAATGCCGCAGGCCATGGTGTTTTCGAGCGAAACTTCACACTCAATCTTGTTTGCTGCAGCTATATGGGCCACGGCGCGCATCATACCATCAGGTCCGCAGCAATAAATCTTTTTAAACGAGGAAACTTCCTTTTTAAGCACCGAATGGGCTGTGACCATACCTTTTTCTCCCAGGGAACCATCTTCGGTGGCAAGGTAAACATTTCCGAAAGCGCGGTATTCACCGGCCAGTAAAATGTCTCCGGCTGACCGGCCTCCTATCAGCATACTTACCTTATTGCCCTGCCTGAAAAGCTGTTCGGCAAGAAAGTAAAGGGGGGCAACACCGCAACCGCCGCCCACAAGAAGCACTTCCGAGTTTCTGGTAAGTGTGAACCCATTGCCCAGCGGCAGCATAATGTTCAGGGTGTCGTTCTTTTTCAGTTCTGCCAGGTGGCGTGTGCCTTCACCCACCGTTTTGATCAGCAGGTGCATGGTGTTGGCTCCGCGGTCAACCCTGTGGATGGAAAAAGGGCGCCTGAGATAGGTCGATGGCGACCCGTCCACGCGTACTTCGGCAAACTGACCGGGAACCATGACCGGCAAAGGTTCGTCACTCCCCAGCTCCAGCAGATGGTGGTTTTGGTTAAGTGCCCTGTTGGAGAGCACTTTAAGATCAAGTATATATTTTTTCATAGGTCAGGGTCACGGGATAAAAGTAAAAAAAAGTCCGTAAACTTTACGGACTGCCTGTTATTCATCAGCTGAGGATTTGCCACCGCTTTCGGAATCAGTCTCAGGCTCTGAAAAGTCCAGCATGTTATGCTGCTGCAGGAGGTTGTACCATGACACTACTTTCTGCATATGCGAAACATATACCCGCTCCTTGTCGTAATCAGGGATCATCTCCCCGAAAAACTGTTTTAGCTTCGCGTTATCGTTTTTGAAGTCCGGCGCTGCTTTTCCTTCAAGCTTTTCATACATGTCTTTCAGGATTTCCCTGAGCGGTTTGTCTTCAGTTTCGGTGAAGATGCTGATTTCTTCAAGAGAGCTGATTTTCTCGTGGGCAAACGCCTGAATCCGCTTCTGGTCAATCAGTGATTCAACAATAATTCCGTTTTTCGCCTGGGCGACCATTTTGTAGAGTCCCGGTTTGCCGCCAATGGCCATAATCTCTTTCAAGTCCATAAAAATTCCTGATTTTTTGCAAAAGTATAAAATATCGGGAA
>ERZ795057.1044-NODE-1044-length-25571-cov-6.339081_pt1 | contig 25571 bp, 18 predicted proteins | sample MGYA00375141_ERZ795057 | MGnify/ENA primary metagenome ERZ795057 (study PRJEB30186, sample SAMN05720163) | activated sludge metagenome | isolation source: Anaerobic digester | place: Hong Kong | collected 2015-01-26 ... | reverse complement strand
CCTTCGAGTTCGAGTATGAAAGACAGCTGGATTTTCATTCTCTCCTGCTGGAGGTACTCCGGGAGGCGGAGCTCAAGCATGATCCCGGTGCCATGAGCATCTATTGCAACGACGGTTTTACCCTGGCGGAAATGGTGGTGGAACGCCTTTCGGGAATGCCTTACGTGGACTTCCTTGAAGAGCGGATTTTCGAGCCCCTGGAAATGGAGCATACCGGTCCGAGCATAGGAGAGTATTCCGGAAAGGTGGCGCGATTTTACGGAATTCCCGAGGGAGAAAAATACCCCCTGGAAACGGTAGGGGTGTATGGAGCCGGAGGGCTTTCCTCCACCGCCGAGGATCTTTGCCGTTTCGCGGATAGTTTTACTGCCCGGGGAAAGCATATCCTCTCTGCGGAATCTATCGAAGAGATTCTCGAACTGCAGTCCACGCCTTTTTCCGAATCCTTGCGGGGCGGGGCCATTCTGGATTCTTTCGGCTGGGATTACGCCTTTCTTCCGGACTATGAAAAACTTGGATTCCAGGTGCTTGCGAAGAGCGGGGGTACCGTATTTTACTCCACCAATCTCCAGGTACTTCCCGAAGAGAGAGTCGCCGTGGCGGTCAGCGTATCGGGAGGAGCTTCGGCTCCCGCCATTAGCCGGGAGATCCTGGATGCCCTGATGCGCGACAAGGGGCTTCCGGTACCTCTGGAAAAGGGGCCGCGAAAACCTGCGGAACCCCAGGAGATACCTCCTCACCTACTTTCCTTTGCGGGGATTTATCTGAACGGAGACGGAGCTTTCCGTTTCGTCTTTGCTCCGAAAGAGGGGCTTCTGAAAATATACCGGCTTCTTCCGGCTCCTCCCGAAGGCGGGGAGGAAGAACCTTTCCGCGTTCTGGTGCATTCCGACGGCCTGTTCCACAATATCGACCAAGGTACAAGCTCGTATTTTATCAACCGGGGAGAGAATACGTATCTCGTGGCTCGGGAGATCCCCGTTTTCGGTTTTGACGTACCCGCATTCCAGAAGCTTTTACAAGAGCCTCCTCGAGGAGCTCTTCGGAGGAATATGAATAACGTGCTCTGGCTACGGCGGAATTTCCTTTCCAGAACCCAGATTCTGGGGGATCTCGCCCTGCTCCGGTCTTCCGTAAATCCGGAACTGCCGGGATACCTTCATTTTCTCAACGTGCTCCGGGTACAAACTCCGGATTTCGCGGAAATTGCCGCTACTTCTTTTCGGGATCAGACGGCGTTGCATCTCTTTCAAAAGGAAGGCCTTCTCTACGCCCGGGCGGGGATGTTCCTTTTTTCCACGGAGGATGCGGCAAGGGAGATCGTGCCGGGGGAAAATCGGGTGGTCATCGGTCCCGAAGGGGAGAACGAATGGTTGCGGCTCTCCCGGGGAGCGATCGTATCTTTTGCCAGGCCCGAAGAAGGGCGCATTCTTGTCTTTACCGGTGATGAGGGGGCGCCGCCCTTGTACGACAGCGTGGTGAATCATCACGAGCTTTACGCTCCTCCGGGAAGTTTGATCCTTCTCGTGGGATCTCCGAAAGATCTTTTCACCATCATGGCCCGATAATCGAGCTTTCTCTCGGAGCGAAAGCTTTTTGCGGGGGAGACGCGACGAAAGTGCTTCCCCCGCTTTCCATAGACGGAAGGCCTGTAAAACGCGATAATGCAAAGCTTCGCAAAGAAGGGTACAATCTTCTTTGAAAACTCTTGGTACAAAGCGGTGTTATCGATCATTCTTTATCAGTTCGGTGTGGTTGGGAGGAGAAAACGTTGAATATCAAAAAAGGAATACGTACCCGCAGCTATGGAAAATCTCTTATCTGGATTGCTCTTGTGGTAGTTGTGGGAGGGGGAATTGCCTTTTTCGGAATGGAAAAGAAAAGGGAAGCCCCCATGGTTCAGGAAGATCGGGTCTTTCTGGTAAAGACCTTTACGCTTCACCGGCCGGGGGATACCTTCCGCCGGGAATATCCCGGTACTGTCCAGGCGTCGAACCAGGTGGATCTCTCGTTCCGGGTCTCTGGACCCCTCAAGGAGCTTCCCGTCGTCCAGGGACAGGAGGTGGCCAAGGGAGACCTCGTCGCGGCCATCGATTCCCGGGATTTCCAAACCAGTCTCAACGAGGCCTCCAGTGCCCTGGATAATGCCAGGGAACAGCTTAGCGCCATGAAAAAGGGAGCCCGCCAGGAGGACATCGCGGTGGCCCAGGCGAATCTCGCATCGGCCCAGGCTAAACTTACGGAAGCCAAGGCGAACTACGAGCGGTTCAAACAGCTCTTGAGTGAGGAGGCCATATCCGAGGCGGAGTTCGATAAATACCGTACCAGCTATAACGTGGCCCAGTCTTCGGTGGCAGCGGCGCAGCAGGATTTGAAAAAGGCGAAAACCGGGGCCCGCCCCGAGGACATCCAGGCCATGGAAGCTCAAATCCGGGGGCTTGAAGCCAAGCAGAAGGCAGCTCAGGATGCCCTGGATGATACCAGCCTGGTGGCTCCCTTTGACGGTACCGTCACTACCAAGTATGTGGACAACTACCAGGATGTAAACGCCAAGCAGCCCATCGTGCGTCTTCAGGATCTCGGGGATTTGGAAGTTCTTATCTACGTTCCCGAACAGGATATTTCCCGGGCGGATTCCGCCGCAGGGAATATCATCGTTACCGCCCAGTTCGATGCTCTGCCAAACCAGGAGTTCGCTCTTCATCTCAAGGAATGGGGTACCCAGCCGGATAACCGAACCCAGACATATCCCGTTACCTTTACCATGCCCCGGCCGGAAAAGATCGGAAATATCCTCCCCGGAATGGCCGCTACGGTGGAAGTCAAAGCGGTAATGGAAAAGCATGGAGGAGGAGGTTCCTACATGGTTCCCGTGGAGGCGGTGGTGGAAAATCCGGATAATCCCTCCCGAGGAACGTTGTGGGTGGTGGATACGAAAAATATGGTGGTACATCCTCGGGAAGTGGCGATGGGAGCCTATAGCGACGGCGAAGTGGCGGTGGCGGGAGTCTTCGATGCGGGAGAACGCATTGTGGCTACCGGGGGGAGCATTTTGCACGACGGCGATAAAGTGAGGCTCTTTCAATCCCGGGAAAGCGGGAGTGATCAGTAATGGATCTTGCGGGTTTCTGTTTGCGGAATAGGGTAACTACGATTTTTATAACCATCCTTATCGTGTTGGGAGGAATTTTCTGCTTCAATCGCCTCGGCATGCTGGAGGATCCTGAGTTTACCATTAAAACCGCAGTTATCTACACACCGTACCCCGGAGCCACTCCGGAACAGGTGCTTCAGGAAGTTACTAACAAGGTGGAGGATGCGGTGCAGCAAATGGGAGAGATCAAGCATATACGCTCCCTCTCCCGTTTCGGCAGCTCCACGGTGTACGTGGATATTCAGGATAAATATATGAAGGACGAGCTCCCCGCAGTGTGGACCAAACTACGGCACAAGGTGGGGGATATGCAGCGCCAGCTTCCTCCCGGGGCGGGACCTTCGGTGGTGAACGACGACTACGGCGACGTATACGGAGTGTACTACGCCTTGGTGGGCAAGGGCTTTAGCTATTTGGAGCTTCGGGATGTGGCGGAAAATCTGAAAAAAGAGCTTGTTTTGGTGAATCAGGTGGCTAAAGTGGAGTACAACGGCAACCAGCAGGAAGCCATCTTCGTGGAAATTCCCCGGAGCCGTCTCGAGCGCCTGGGGAGCACCATGCAAACTATCTTGGGCATGCTGCAGCAGCAGAACCTCGTTACCGCCACGGGGAACGTACACGTGGGAACCGAGTACATCCGCATCGATCCTACGGGGAGCTTCAGTTCCCTCGAAGAGATCGGAGATCTTCTCATTCCCGGGCAGGACGGAAGTCTGGTTCGCCTGGGGGACGTGGCAAAGATCTATCACGGCTACGTCACCCCCGCCACGCAGTACGACCGTTTTAACGGTGAGCCCGCGGTCACTTTGGGAATTTCCACCGTGGCGGGAGGCAATGTGGTGGTTATGGGAGAGGCGGTGGAAAAGCGCCTGAAGGAACTCAAAGGCCTCATTCCTCTCGGCATGGAACTTCACGCTATCGAGATGCAATCCCGGGAAGTGGTGGAAGCGGTACGGGGGTTCGTTATCAATCTTATCGAATCCGTGGTGATCGTTATAGCCCTTTTGCTGGTCTTCATGGGTCCCACGGTGGGTATGATCATCGGAGGCATTCTCCTTATCACCATTTTGGCAACCTTTATTTTTATGTATCTTATGCATATCAGTCTGCAGCAGATCTCTCTTTCAGCCCTCATCATCGCCCTCGGTATGCTGGTGGATAACGCCATTGTGGTGGCCGAAGGAGTTCTGGTGGGAGTGGAGCAGGGGGAGAATAAGGAAGAAACCGCCATCCGGGTGGTGAAGGATACCAAAATGGCCCTTTTGGGAGCTACCTGTATCGCCATTCTGGCGTTCTCCTCCATTGCTTTTTCCAACGACAGTTCCGGAGAATATCTGCGGAGCCTTTTTCAGGTAGTGGCCATCTCTCTGGGGGCGAGCTGGGTTCTTGCCATTACCGTTACCCCTCTTTTCTGCGTCATGTTCATTCGTCCTCCCAAGGAGGGAGAGGCCAAGGATCCCTATGGATCCAAATTCTTCAAGCTCTTCCGGGCTCTTTTGGAGAAGCTCATTCGTCTTCGTTACGTCTTCGTGGCTTTCCTTGTAGGGCTTCTCTGCCTTGCGGTTTTCGGTTTCCGTTTCGTGGAACAGATTTTCTTTCCTCCCTCCACGAAAAACGAGTGTACCATCGACTTCTGGATGCCTGAGGGAACGCATATCGACGATACACTCGCAAGCATGACCATCGTAGAAAGCTGGCTTGCCTCCCAGGACGAGGTGGTGGATTACAGTACCTTCGTGGGAGGAGGCGCTCTCCGCTTCACTCTTACCTACAGCCCCGCGGATAGCAACAGCGCCTACGGACAGTTTATCGTGACCCTGCGGGATGCCAAGGATCTGGATACCTTCATTCCCAAGGCTCAGCAAAGGGTAGAGAGCCTCGTGCCCGAGGCGCGGCCCATTCAGGTAAAGCGTTTTTCCAAGGGCTCCGGATCGGAACCCCAGATTCAGGCCCGTTTCAGCGGTCCCCGGGAGGATGTGCTTCGGAATCTGGCAAGCGAAACCCAGAAGATCATGTACCAGAATTCCCATACCATGGGCGTTACCGATGACTGGCGCATGAAGGTAAAGGTTTTGCGGCCCATTATCGCGGAAAACCAGGCAAAACGGGCGGGACTTACCCGGCCTCAGATCAATCAGGCCGTTCAGATGGCCTACGATGGATATACCACCGGGCTTTTCCGAGAGGAAGACCAGATGCTTCCCATCAAGATTCGGCTCCCCGAAGATGAACGGGGGAAGGTGGAAAACGTTCTGGCTACCCAGATATGGAGCCCTAATCTTCAGAAATACATCCCCCTGGGACAGGTAGTGCGGAGCCTGGAAACTACCTTCGAAAATTCCTGCCTCCGCCGGAGGGATCGTATGCTCACTCTTACGGTGGAATGTGATCCCATGGAAGGATACAACACCCAGGAACTCTTCAACGAACTCGCTCCCCGGATCGAGGCTCTGGAGATTCCTCCTGGTTATGCCCTGGAGTGGGGAGGGGATCATGAAAGTTCCCGGGATGCCCAGGCGGCGGTGATGAAATTCGTTCCCTTGAGTTTCCTTCTGATGGTGATGCTTCTGGTGATGCTCTTCAACTCTTTCCGGCAACCCGTCATTTTGCTGCTCACTCTTACCCTTTCCATCATCGGGGTAACTCTGGGGCTTCTGCTCATGAGGCAGCCCTTCAGCTTCGTGGCTCTTCTGGGGCTTCTCAGCCTGGCGGGAATGCTGCTGAAAAACGGCATCGTGCTTCTGGACCAGGTCAATCTGGAAATTCGGGAGGGGAAACACCCCTACGAGGCGGTGGTGCATTCCACTATTACCCGTATCCGTCCTGTCATGATGGCTGCCATGACCACGGTCTTGGGCATGTCTCCTCTTATTTTCGACGATTTCTTCGCTCCCCTGGCGGTGACCATCATGTTCGGCCTTACCTTTGCCACCTTGCTGACGCTCCTTGTGGTACCCGTGCTCTACTGTATTTTCTTCAAACTCCGGAAGGAAGATAGTCTGGCCTCGGAACAGCGGTAAAAATCGCTTTTCCCGAAAAGCATGGCATAGTACGCAACAAACAGAAGCCCCGGATTTTTCCCGGGGCTTCTGTTTGTTGCGTAAATACAGGGTAGCTTCGTGAAATTTAGCTTCTGGAAGATCTCCGTGGAGAATTTCCCTGCTCCTGCTGCAGAAAATAGTACTTTCGGATAAACCGCTCCTGTACTTTAAAGGACCAGTGAATGTCCCGGATGTAATCCGCCACGGCCCAGAGATCTCCCTGGCGCAGACGGTGAATGATATCCTCGTGCTCTCCGGTGGAGCGGACCTCCCATTCCTTCACAAAACCGCTGAGCCTCGGGAAATCGTAGAGGCGTTGTTTCAGGATCTGTACCGTGTGAACAAGCTCCTGATTGCGAGAGAGGTTGATATAGGTGTCGTGAAACTGAAGATTTTTCTCGTAAAAAAGAGGAAAGTCGTCCTTTTCCAGGGCATCTCTCATTTCCTGATTCAGGGCATCCATACGGTCGATATCTTTGGTGGTTATTTTTTCTCCCACGCTGTAGATGGTCTGGGCCTCCAGGGCTCCGATAATTTCGTAAATATCCCGTATTTTTTCGAGGGTCAGCATGTTTACCATAATTCCCTTGCGGGGGAAAAAGGTTACGAACCCTTCGGCCTCCAGGTGAAGGAGTGCATCCCGAAGAGGAGTCTTGCTTATTCCCAGATTCTGGCTGAGTTCGTTGAGGTTCAGAAAGGATCCGGGTTTTATTTTGCCGGAGTTCATTTCCTTGCGCAGAAAATCATATACGTGTTCCCGCAGGGATTTCACTTCCGGAATAGGGCTTATGGGCATTCCGATACCGCCTTTCCTTTAAGAAAAACTTCGAGAATCGTGTGATACATATCATACAATACTTTTCCCTCTTTTGGGAAAGAGCCCTTTCTTTTTTTGTGCTCGTTTTGTTTTTGGGAGCGCTGTAAGGGATGAGGAAAAAGGTCGTTTCTGCTACACTGCATGTATCGTATATATGTTTGGGGAGAAAGGTTCTCCAAATGGAAAAAGCTCATGCCCAAGGAGGAATATGCTATGTTGCTATCCGCTATCTTTGCTCCGGTGAGTAAGAACGGTCCCGCCAAGGTGAAGGATCCGGGGCTCGTCAATATCGTAAAGGCAGGATACGGGCTTTACGACAATCATAAGGATGCTCTCGTGCTCCTTCCTTTGGGGACGAGCCTTTTGGAAAGCCTGACGGAGGAAATCGAAATCGATTTGGTTTTGCGAAAAGCCCAGAACGTTCTTACCGGAATGGGGGAAGAGGGGGGCCTTGCTATCGCTTCCCGAAGCCTCAAAACCGAAGATCAGCTTCCCCTGATTTTTATGGAGAGGGAGGGGAACACTCTTTACGCTTCGGGTTTCTTCAAGGAGGATACGGATTTCCGGCAGCATCTGGAAGGCTTTATCGCGGGAATTTCCGCCGTTCTGGACCTCCAGGATCTGGAGTTTCAGATTATTCCGGAACATCGCTATATCGAAGGGTCCTGGGAACCACTTCTTTCTCTTTGCGTGTCCGGGGATAAATCTGCCTGGAAGGGAAAAACGGGTTTCCTTTGTCCTGAATGCGGATGGGGGGGCACGGAATGTTCCGAGGCGGCGCCCTTTGAGTCGGATTCCGGAGAGGAGGAGGAGACCCCCGAATCCCTTGAAGAGGCTCACACCCCGGGAGCGGATACCATAGAAGAGCTTTGTCGCCAGCTGGAGCTCCCTCCCCAAAAAACCCTGAAAACCATGTTTTTCACCACCGAAGGAGAAGAGCAGCCCCGGGTGGTGGTGGCTCTCATGAGGGGGGATCGTAAAATAAGCCCTCTCAAACTGGCTCGCTATCTCGGTGTCTCTTCGGTGCGCCTGGCCACCTCCGAAGAGCTTCACGGAGCCATGGGGATTCTCGGAGGGTACCTTGGCCCCAAGGGACTTCCCGAAAACATCATGATGGTGGCGGACCTCAGCGTGCCGGGGCTTCTCAACGTTGCCATAGGAGCGAACAAGCCGGATTATCACTACCGGGGAGCTTGCTGGGATCGCGATTTTTCCACGCCTCACGTAACGGATCTTCTTCAGCCGGGAGCGGGAGTGCCTTGCCCGGTTTGCGGAACTCCCCTGGAGGAAACTTGCTGGCGCGAAATAGCGGTGATAGGGGAAAGAAAGGATCTTCGTGCCCGTTATTCCAGTGTGGATTACCGGGATGCGGAGCATAAAAAAAGAGATCCCCGATTTGTGTCCATCACAATTTCTCTGGATCAGCTTCTTTTGGCTTTCTTCGAAGAAGAAGGTTCTCTCGTTCCCATGCTGGCGCCCTTTATGGCCTATCTTTACGTGGCGGAAGATGCGGGGGATACCGAAGAGGCCGGAGCCTTTATGCAGGAGGTTTACATGGCTCTTCAGGAGATGGAAATTCCCGTGCTTATGGATGACTGTACCGCCAAACCCGGGAATCGGAAATATAACGCCGAGGTTTTGCGTTTTCCCTGGAAACTTTCGGTAACCGCCGAGGGGCTTGCCCAGGGGAAAATTCTTCTTTCCGGAGCAGAGGAGGAGGATCTCCTTCTTTCTCCCCAGGATTTGGGAGAATACTTCGATTCCTTTGTTATGAATGAGATGGAGGATCCTTTCGAGGAGTAGCGTTCTGGGAGAATTCCGTCATATAAATACCCCGAAAGAAAGTTGTCGCATAATGGCTTTCTTTCGGGGTATTTTTCTTTCGAATGTGCCTATATGTGCAATGCGAAAAAGAGGTAGCCCTCGGGCCTTTGGCAAACCGGAAGCCTCTTTACTCTCGAACCTCCCGGGTGCACTCGAAGGTTTCCAGGTATTTGAGATTGCGTTTTTTCTGCTCTTCCATGACATATTCGAAAAGAGCATCCGAAGAGGCCAGCTTTTCCGGAGCCAGCACGCCCTTCTGAGGAACAAGCCCTTTCAGGATGGCCCGTGCAAAGATGGCGCAGGTGGATCCGGTACAACGGCTCATGGAAGTGTTCCAGCTCTTTTCGTCGAATCGGTCTTCCAGGTACCAGCTATAGCGCACTTTATCCTTGCCCCGGAAGCCTTCTACCTCCACCAGCATCACCGTAAGATCCCGGTCGCCCTCTTCGGGCTTCATCTCCCACATGGGAAAAAGAAGATCCGCCGCAACCTCCAGAGGAGACACTTCGGCTCCTCCGAGCTTTCGGGGAGCGGTGTCGAAGAGCCCCATGCTCCGGAGAAGTCGCATCTGCTCCACGTGCCCCGGCCAGCGCATGGTCATCTCTCCCACGTTGCGTCCCGGAATGTTCTTCAAAAGGCTCCGAAGGCCGTCGGTATAAAAGACCTCGAGGGTCCCCACGGGAAATTCCCGAAGGTGCAGTCCCGCCGTGGCTTCGTCCACCACGAGTTTTCCCTCCCGAATGTAGCGGGCGGGGCGGGTGAACTCTTCGATGCAGTCCTTGGGAGACCAGGTGACCTGGTAATTGAAGGGAGGAACGGGTTTGTCCGGAATGCCTCCCACGTAGGTAAAAGCTTGGTCCACTTCATCCATGAGAGCGGTACCGCGTCCCATGAGAAAGTTCGACATTCCCGGAGCCACTCCGATATCCGGTACCACGGTAACGCCCTTTTCTACTGCCAGGTCGTTGAGAAGATCGAAATCCTCGGGCATAAAAGAAATATCCGCCAGGGAGGTTCCCGTCTCGATAACCGCTTTCATCATTTCGTAGCCATACTGCCCTGGAACTCCTGCGGTAGCTACGTCCGCTTTTTCCAGGATCCTGCGTAATTTCGGCAAATCCGTTCCGGAAGCTACCTCGGTATGAACCTGAGGGAACTTGTTTCGAATTTTTTCCAGCGCTTGCGGATTGGGATCCACCACGGTAACGTCGAAATCTTCAAGAAGATCTTCAACAATAACCTGTCCTACCAGCCCCGCTCCTATCTGAACAACCTGCAATTGCCGTCACCTCCGATAAATATAGTGTACATATCTAAGTGTAGCATAGCATAGGATCTTCTTGTGTGCAATCTTGTTTTTTCTAACTTGCATGGAGCCTTTTAGAAATCTTTATCTTGCGAAAAAAGTTTTTACCTAAAACAAAGAATTTTTTTGGTTTAAGTTGGAAAGATTTTAGGGTATATTCGAAGAGCTTTACGTTTTTTCGAGAAGATTGGCGTCTTTGTGCGAAAGGGAGAGGTGTATTTGAAGCTGGTGACAAGCGCTATCAAAATCAAGAGCTCTCCCCGGGATTTCCGGGTGGAGGAGCAGATTTCCTTGCCTTTGCAGGCCCGGGGGCCTTATGGATTGTACCGGCTTTGGAAAAAGGAACTTACCACGGTACAGGCTCTTGGGCGCCTTTCTCGTCACTGCGGTGTTCCGGAAGGAGAAATCCGCTACGGAGGCAAAAAAGACCGGCATGCGGAGACGGTGCAGTTCGTAACTGTTCCTTCCTCACGGAATGTGACATATAAAGCGGAAGATTTACAATGCGATTTTTGGGGATATGCGGAAGAACCTATGGGACCTCGATGGATTCGGAATAACCGTTTCCGCCTGGTGTTGCGAGGAATTGCCTCCCTTCGGGAGGCCCAGGATCTTTGCGGGAAGGCGAAGAGCATTTCCCTGAGAGGCATGCCAAATTATTACGACGATCAGCGTTTTGGTTCTCAAGGAAGTTCTTCGGAATTTTTTGCGGAAAAGCTACTTCATCAAAACCCTTCCGAGGCGTTGCGACTTTACTTTACCGAAACTCATCCGGAGGCACCTGCACGAGTTCGCAGAAGAAACGCCATGATTTCCCGGTATTGGGGGGATTGGCGAAAAATATATCCCTTTTGTAAAAAGGGAATACACCGAAAAATTTTGGCGGTTCTTCGCCGGGACAGCTCTCTTCAAGGTTTTTGGGAAGCCTTGAATCTCCTTCCCCGGGAGGAACTTGGATTGTATCTCTCCGCTTTTCAGTCCTTTTTATGGAATTGCCTTCTGGAAAAACACCTTTTCCCGGAAGAAACAAAGAAGGAAAAACTTGTTCTTTTTTGTGGCCCCTGGCAATTTGCCGGAGCTTTTTCCGGAGAGAATGTTTTTTCGGAACCTTGTATGATTCCCTCCCATGCCGCAGAGGTTCCTGCCATGGAGAAAAAACTTGAAAGACTCTGGATGGAGGTGCTGGAAGAGTGCTCTCTCTCCCCGGAAGCTTTTGCCTTGCCCGAGCTCCGCAAAGCTTACTTCGGTTCTTTTTTGCGCCCCTCGGTGATTTTCCCGGAGGACGTGGAGGGAGAGGCGGAGCCCGAGGAGAGTGGAGAAACCTTTAAAATCACTCTTTCCTTTGCTCTTCCCCGGGGAAGCTATGCAACCCTTTTTATTAAAATGCTTGCCATATTGTGACAAAAGAGCAGGAGGAAAAGAATCTGCTCTATAGATGGAATTATGCGTCTATGCTATACATGTACGCAACACACTTTGAAAGTCCTCATAAGAGTTCCCCGAGGGGTATGCAAAAAAGAAAAATTCCTGAGAATCCCCATGGCTCATATCGATTGCGAGGCCTTCTTCCAGGGTTCACTTTTCACGGTAAAAGAGGTTTTTCCCGGAATCTGTAAATCCCGAAAGACCTTCGCCGCTTTTTCTCCGATGGAAAGAAAAAGGAACTTTTTCATGTTTTGCCGAATATTCGAGGACTTTGAAAAAACAAGGAGGAACACGATGGCACTTCGAAGGGGAAAAAAAACAGAGAAATGGCATATTCTTTATGGTGTTGTCCTTGCGCTTTGGGGAGTTCTGCTGGCTCCGGGCAAATCTCCGGGAGCGGGTTTTGCTCTTTATGAATTCGGTGCTCGGGGAAATGCCCTGGGGGGAACCCTGGTCGGCCGGGCGGACGATCCTTCGGCGGTGTATTTCAACCCCGCCGGCATAACCCAGCTTGAAGGGGAGCAGATGATGGTGGGCGTCACCGCCATCAGTCCTTCCGCAAAAATAACTTCTTCCACCTGGGGTGTTGCGTCGAATAACGATAAAACCTTCTGGCCTCCTCACATGTATTATTCCAAGCAAATCAGCGATACCCAATGGCTCGGAGTAGGGGTATTCTCCCGTTTTGGCCTGGGTACCGATTTTGATCCCGATTGGTTCGGACGTTACAATCACTATAAAACGGAAATAACCAGCCTCTCCCTGAATCCTGTATATGCCTGGAAACTGAACGAAAATCTCTCCGTGGCCTTTGGGGTGGAAGCCATGTGGTTCGAATACGATACCAAGAAAAAGCTTGATTGGGCTGCCCTGGCGGGAGGAACCGCTCCGGATCCGTCAAGCAATCTTGCGGATATTGACAGCCGGCTTTTGGGAGATAGCTGGGGATATGGCATCAATGTGGCGTTTCATTGGCAGGCCACGGAAAAATCCCGCTTCGGTTTGAGCTGGCGCAGTTCGGTAAAACAAAGCCTCAAGGGAGATGTAACCTTCAACAAGCCTACGTTACCCGCTCCGTACACCATCCCTGAAGGGTTTTTCGATAATACCGGTGCCCAGGGAGATGTAACCCTGCCGGATACCCTCTCTTTGGGATGGGCCTATCAGCTTTCGGATAAATGTTCCGTGGAACTCGGAGGAGCCTGGACTAAATGGAGTACCTACGACGCCCTGACGATTACCTACGACGAACCCCTGGTTCCGGGAAATCCGAAATCCCAATACTCCTATGCTCCCAAGCATTGGAAAGATGCCTGGCGTTATGCCCTTGGAGTTGAGTACGCTCTTTCGGATACCTGGGATCTTCGCCTTGGATATGTCTATGATGAATCTCCCATTCCCGATGGATACGTGGATTACGTAGTCCCCACCGCAGACCGTCAGATTTATTGTCTCGGTTTCGGCTGGAAGGGCGAACGCTATACCGTGGACTTTTCCTACATGTATTTGTCCATGGATGACCGGTACGTTGCGGGGGATCCTGCGGCAGGAATTTATCCCTCTCGCCTCAGCGATGGAGATACCCAGCTCATCGGCTTGAGCGTAAGCTGGGTTTTTTAGAAAAAAAGTATTTTTTCCCGTCGGGATATTCCGAAATTTCCAGAAAAGCGTATAATAAGCTCCGTAGTGGAGGAAGGCGTACAGACAAGGTATGGGTCTTCCTCCAAATTTTGTCGTGTTTGCAGGTTTAAGCTATTCTCTAAAGGAGGTGTGAGCATCATGGATTCTCCGGGATAGATCTTTTCTCGTTGCGAATTTTCCCGAAAGTGGAACTTGGAGCGAAGAACGGTTTATCGACCACCGGGAAGCCCATGGTGTGTTGCGCCACGGGAGAGGCCCCGGCAAACAAAGGGAGGTAGAAAGTTGGAAATAAAACCCGTCAAAAAGGTAAAAAAAATGAAGCTCTATGGTTTCAACAACCTTACGAAAACCTTGAGCTTTAACATGTACGACATTTGTTATGCCAAAACACCGCAGCACCGCAAGGAATACATTGCCTACATCGACGAAGAGTATAATGCGGATCGCCTTACGGGCATTCTTACAGAGGTCAACAACATTATCGGATCCCAAATACTGAACATTGCCAAACAGGATTACGATCCCCAGGGAGCCAGCGTTACCATGCTCGTTTCGGAGGAGATGGTGGAGCAGCATGAGCCCCCTGAAAACGGAGAAAACCAGGAACAAGAGCCGGATCAGGATCAGGAGGACGAAGTTCCGGGGCCCCTTCCCGATGCGGTGGTAGCACACCTTGACAAGAGTCACATTACGGTGCATACCTATCCCGAGAGCCATCCGTACCAGGGAATCAGCACTTTCCGGGCGGATATCGACGTTTCCACTTGCGGCCGTATTTCTCCTCTCAAGGCGTTGAACTATCTTCTTCACGAATTCGATCCGGATATCGCCATCATCGATTATCGGGTTCGGGGTTTTACCCGTACTGTGGACGGGGAGAAGATCTTTATCGATCACAAAATAAACTCCATTCAAAACTACATAGCCAGCGATACTCGGGACAGGTATCAAATGATCGATGTCAACGTTTACCAGGAGAATATCTTCCAAACCAAGATGACTCTCAAGGAATTCGATCTCGACAACTATCTCTTCGGAGCGGGAAAGAAAGACTTTCTCCCCCGGGAGAAGAAACGGATAAAACAGGCGTTGAAAAAAGAGATGTACGAAATTTTCACGGGGAGAAACGTGAGGAAAATGTAAATGAAAATATTTTTCCTCTTCCCCCTTTTCAGAACGCCGCTTTTCTGCTACAATCCTCATCGCTGCGTTTTAAGGAAAACCTTTTCGTGATTTCCGAGCGCCAGAAGCGTTACATGCGGTTGGCTTTGGAAAGAGCGGAAGAAGCTTCCCGAAAGGGAGATGTCCCCGTAGGAGCGGTGCTCGTTCGGGGAGAAAAAGTTCTCGCTACGGGGGGGAACGTTCGGGTTCAAAGAAAGAATCCCCTGGGACATGCGGAGCTTGAAGTTCTTGCAAAGGCAGCGGAAAAAGAAGGTTCCTGGCGTTTTGACGGAGCGGAACTGTATGTAACTCTGGAACCCTGTATTATGTGTTGCGGTGCTTTGTTGCAGTGCAGGGTAGGAGCTATTCATTACGGTGCTTCGGATCCCCGAGCGGGGGGAGCGGGATCTCTTTACAACATTCCGGAAGATTCGAGAATGCCCTTTCGATGCAAAGTGTACAAGGGAATCTTGGAAGAGGAGTGTAAGAGGCTTTTGCAGGATTTTTTCCTGGAGAAACGGAAAAAAGGTGTTTTATAGGGGCGATTATGCGGAGGGGTGGCCGAGCGGTCGAAGGCGGGCGACTCGAAATCGTCTGGGCGGTGATGAACCGTCCCGTGGGTTCAAATCCCACCCTCTCCGCCAGAAGTAATCCATAAAGCGAGTTATGCATGCGGAGGAGTGGCCGAGCGGTCGAAGGCGCACGCCTGGAGAGCGTGTAGACGGGCCCAAACCTGTCTCGTGGGTTCAAATCCCACCTCCTCCGCCATACGATAACAAAAGAACCCTGGGGGTTTTAAATCCCGAGGGTTCTTTTTTGTACGTATTTTTTTCGTTTTTCTCGTGCAAGAGGGAGAAAAGGTCACAAGGCTCTGACCATGCCGCCGTCTACCAGTACTGATTGCCCCGTAATGAAGGTGTTTGCGGCGGAACAGAGAAAAACTGCCAGCTTCGCATATTCTTCCGGAGTGCCGTAGCGTCCCAGGGGAATGCTTGCAAAAGCCTCCTGCCGGATGTTTTCCACCGTCTCTCCCGCCTTTTCCGCACGGATTTTGTCGAGATGCTCTATGCGAGCAGTACCGATACGCCCCGGAGCGATGACGTTCACAAGGATCTTATCCTGGGCGAGCTCCTGGGAGAGGGTCTTCGCAAGTCCAACGACTCCCATCCGGAAGGTATTGGAAAGTATCAGGTTATCCAGCACCGCCTTGATGGCGGAGGAGGTGGAACAGACGATCCGGCCCCCTCCATGGGCTCTCATGAAGGGAAGAACCTCTCGAATGGTTCGGATATAGGAGAGAAGCGTAAGTTCGTAGGCCTTCTGCCAGGCTTCGTCATCGAAAGAATCGAAGGTTCCCGCGGGAGGTCCTCCGGTATTGTTTACCAGGGCGAAAATAGGGCCGTATTCCGTCGTCGTTGCTTGTACAAGTTTTTTTATATCTTCCGCATTCATGATGCTGCCGCAGAAATATGACGGCTTGTTCCCCGTATCTTTCGCAATATCCGCCTGGGCCTGTCTCAACTTGTCTTCGGAAGAGCTGAACAGCATAACCCTGGCTCCCTCCCGTGCAAATTCCGTGGCTATGGCCTTACCGAGTCCCGCACTGGAAGCCATGACGAGAGCGCATTTGTCTTTGAGTCCGAGATCCATTTCTTTCCACTCCTTTTCAAGGTTTCTTCCGACATTATAACCTTTTACTTGGTTATTGCGGAAAGCTTTTGCCACGCCCAAATCAGGAGAAAAACTGTAGATTGGCGGAGTGTTTTTTATAGAAAGTTGCTCTTTTTGTACGCTCGTATTCCTGAAATGAAGTCTTCCCAAATCCAACGGAGAGATTCGATTTCTCTTTCTCCGAGAATTTCAGAGCTGGACAAAAGTGCCAAGCTATGGTATTACTATTGTCGCCGTAAAATCCTAGCCGGAGTGGCGGAATGGTAGACGCAGCGGACTCAAAATCCGCCGGGGGCGACCCTGTGGGAGTTCGAGTCTCCCCTCCGGCACCAGTGCACGATATGGAGCTATCCGAAATAGGCCGTGAGGCCTTCGGGTAGCTCCTTTTTGTGTTTTCTACAATGCTTTCCGGTATCGCATGATGTTGCAAAATAACCTGGAAAATTTCCTGTTTTTACTGGATTTTTCCCCGAAGGAGGTGACATTATCACTGTCCCGTCACAAAAAGAATTCTTGATTATTGACAAAGAATCGGAAAGCGGCTAAAGTATTTTGTGATAAAAAAATATTTTTGCGCAAAAAATTTTTTTGAAGAGGTGTTTTTTTGTTATGTTGAACTCGGATGATTTTATGCTCGAGGCTTTTATTCCATTAGTTAAAACTGTGGCCATGCAGTTCGGAGCAAATTGCGAGGTGGCACTCCATGATTTGCGAAAACCCCAGGAGTCTCTAATAGCAATTTCCGGCAACTTGACGGGGAGATCTTTGGGTGCTCCTATTACAAACTATGTATTGAATCTTATCAAAAAGCATGGTGATAACGTAGAGCAGAGCTGTATTTATGCAAGTAAAACCTCAGATGGGCGCAGATTGAAATCTTCCACGACGTTTATCTATAACGCCTCGGGCCATGTAATCGGATGTTTCTGTATAAATTTTTGCGTGGAGAAATTTATGTTTTCCAGCGAGACTTTGCAGGAATTTTGTTCCGTACAGGACGAAAACGAAAATCCGGGTGAGCGGTTCGCCAATGACGTTCATGAAGTCGCCCAGGGAATTATCAGCGATGTTATGAATAAACAATCTGTTCCTGTGGAACGAATGGATCGGTCTGAAAAATTGGACATCGTTCGAGAACTTGATGCCCGGGGGCTTTTTCTCGTAAAAGGTACTGTGGAGCATGTCGCTTCTTGCCTGGGGATTTCGAAATATACCCTTTATAGCTACATGGATCAGGTGAAGGAAAACAAGTGAATCTGAAAAAAATATGGAGGGGATTATTATGACAATGCGTAAAACGATTGCTACATCAAAGGCTCCTGCAGCCATAGGTCCGTATTCCCAGGCAATCATGATCGGGAACATGCTCTTTTCCTCGGGACAGATTCCCATCGACCCCGAGACCGGAAAAATGCGGGAAAAGGATATCGCAGTGCAGGCACGACAGGTTTTTTCCAATGTTAAAGCTGTCCTTGAAGAGGCGGGAATGACTTTGGACGATGTCGTAAAAACTACGGTTTTTCTGGCAAATATGGAGGATTTTCCCTCCCTTAACGAAGTGTATGCTACCTATTTCGGAGAAAATTATCCTGCCCGCTCTTGTGTTGAAGTAGCTCGGCTTCCGAAGGATAGCCTTGTGGAAATCGAAGTGATTGCTCACAAAAGATAGGGCAGAGGGATTCTGCTAAAAGGGGAAAAAATGATTTCTTGCGTGAAAATGAATAGCAACGGAAATGATTTTATCGTAATGAATAACATGGATCGACATTGGGAAACTCCCGACCTTTCAAAAATTGCCTCTCTTCTTTGTCGACGCCACGAAGCTATAGGAGCCGATGGGATTCTTGTGGTGGAGCCTTCGGAAAAATGTCATTTTACGATGCGGCTTTTTAACCGGGATGGCTCTGAGGGAGAGATGTGCGGCAATGGTGCGAGATGTATTGCGCGTTATGCATACGAGGAAAAAATAGCTCCCCGGGAAATGGTTTTTGAAACCCTGGCTAGTGATATATCCGCTATCGTCATGTCTTCCGTCGTAAGAATCTCCATGGATGAAGTAAATCTTGAAAAGGTTTTTTTGGATTGCCCGGTGGAGTTCCAAAATTTTTGCACACGCTATTCTTTTTTAACGACAGGCGTGCCTCATGCAGTGATTTTTATCGAAAACCTTCGCGAGAAAAGCATCGCTACGCTGACTTCCTGGGGAAAAGAGCTTCGCCACAGAATGGATCTTTTTCCCCAGGGGGCAAATATAAACTTCGTTTCATTGGAAAAGGATTCTCTTTATTCCGTAACGTATGAAAGGGGGGTGGAGGAAATTACCCGTTCATGCGGAACGGGGGCCGTGGCAAGCGCTATCGTGAGTTATCTTCTTGATAAAACTAAATCTGAAGTGGATGTTTGTAACCTTGGGGGCAAAAATCATGTTTCTCTCTCTTTTGAAGAGACCCAGAAAAAAATATTTCCCTTTCTCTCGGGAAGTACGGTTTTTGTCGCTCAAATGGAGGTTTTCGAAGAGGTTTTGAATTAAACAGAAAGAAAAATCTTGGTTTTTTGCAAAAAAATATGTTAGTGGGAGGGGTAGCTCTATGTCTCATGGAAAAGCGAATAGTGTATGGAAGGCATATCGATTTCCCATCATTCTTATAGGAGCCATTATTTTAGGGTGTTTTCTCGGCGTGACGATGGGGAAAAACGCAGTGATGTTCAAGCCCCTTGGAGATATTTTTCTCAACGCCATGTTTATGATCGTGGTTCCTCTCGTTTTTACTACCGTATGCAGCGCCGTGTCGAACATGTCCTCCATGAAGCGTTTGGGGCGCGTCATGGGATCTCTTGTTACGGTTTTCCTCGTTACCGGGGCTATCGCTGCCGTTCTTATGTTGGTGGCGGTAAAGCTTTTTCCGCCTGCTGCAGGGGCATCGCTTTCTTTTTCAACTCCCGAAAATTTGCAGCCTTTGAGTACGGCGGATCAGATCGTTAAGGCCATTACGGTCAGCGATTTCCAAGATCTTCTTTCCAGAAGCCACATGTTGCCTTTGATTCTTTTTTCCATTCTTTTCGGCATCAGCCTTCAAATGCTGGGGGAAAAAGCAAAACCCATCGCCAGAGGCATTTCCGTTCTCGCAGATGCCATGCTGAAAATCGTGAAGATTATTATGTACTACGCTCCTATCGGATTGGCTGCATACTTTGCCGCTCTTGTGGGCGATTTCGGTCCGAATCTTTTAGGTACGTATGTGCGTTCCATGGCGGTGTACCATGTGGTAACCATTGCTTATTTCTTCGTGGCTTTTACCCTTTATTCCGCATGGGCAGCGGGAGAAAAAGGAACCCGGGCTTTCTGGAAGCATATTCTGGCTCCCGCGGTAACTGCGCTGGGTACTCAGAGCAGTACCGCCACTCTTCCCGTGAACCTTGAAGCCGCTCATAACATAGGGATTCCCGACGATATCAGCGAGGTGGTTCTTCCCGTAGGAGCTACCGCTCACATGGAAGGCTCCTGCTTAAGCGGAATTTTAAAAATAGCGTTTCTTTTCGGCATTTTCAATATGCCCTTTACCGGATTGGGAACCTTTGGCAGCGCGATTTTAGTTTCGGTTTTGAGCGGAGTGGTTCTTTCAGGCGTTCCGGGAGGGGGATTGGTAGGGGAAATGCTTATCGTCAGCCTTTACGGATTTCCTCCCGAAGCCTTCCCTATAATCGCCACTCTTGGTTTCCTTGTGGATCCTGCGGCAACTATGGTTAACGCTACGGGGGATACCTGTTCTTCCATGATCGTTGCTCGTATGGTGGAGGGTAAGGGGTGGTTCGAAAAAGCCCGGAAAGCTCTGGCTGAAGAAGCATAGGTTTTTCAGAAAAAATTGTTTTTCCCGCAGTTTCCCTAAGGGAAACTGCGGGAAGGGAGGTCTTTTTATGTCAGTTGAAAAAGTTAAAAAAAAGCTGGGGGAGTTTCCTCGCTTTCCTTTAATCGCTACGCCCACCCCCCTCATGTCTCTCGAAAACCTTAGCAAGGATTTGGGAGTCCAGCTCTTCATGAAAAGAGACGATCTTACAAGCTTGGCCGTAGGGGGAAACAAGGCGAGAAAGTTGGAATTTCTTCTCGGAGAAGCTCTTGAAAAAGGAGCGGATACCGTTTTTACCGCGGGGTGGTATCACTCCAATCATGCGTTACTTACCGCCGCCGCTGCGGGGAAAGCCAATCTTGATGCCGTCCTTTTCCTTAAAGGGAAAAAACCCTCCTATCGAGGAAGCCTTTTTCTCGATGCCTTGACCGGGGCGGAAGTGAGAATTTTCGATGTCCCCGACAGTTCTTTTCTGGCTACGTATATGAAAGAAGCGGCTTCAATTCTTCGAACTCAAGGGAAAAAACCCTACATAATTCCGGTGGGAGGATCTAACTCCGTTGGCTCTTTGGGATATGTGGCGGGGGCTATTGAATTGGCAGAACAGCTCCGTGCATTGGATATGATCCCCGATTACGTGGTTATTCCTACCAGCAGTGGAGGCACCCATGCGGGAGTATTGTGCGGCTTGAGAGAGGCTTTGCCCGAAACGAAAGTTCTTGGCATCGGAGTGGGAGACGATCCTGAAGAACTTCAAAAAAAGGTTTTTGATATTTCTCAGGATCTTTCAAAGATTCTCGATCTGGGTCCTTGGAATGAAAAAGATCTACAAGAAGGTTTTTGTTTCGATTACGGATTTGGCCCTTACGGAACTCTGGATGCTTCGGTTATGAAATTTATCCGGAAAATAGGAGGGAGAGAAGGTTTTTTCCTGGATCCTGTCTATACCGCCAAGGCTTTCTATGGGCTTGTGGACTTGGTGGAAAAAAAGGTCATTCCCCAGGGAGCGAAAATTGTTTTCATCCATACAGGGGGATTGAGCAGCCTTTTCCAGTACGAAGAAGAAATTCTAGAAATGCTGAGGTAAAGCGTCGATACTTTGCATGGCCCCCCTTTTTTTATGTTACGAGGGGTTGAAAGAATAAATCTGCCACCTCCCCCTTTGCCCTTCCCCAATGCATGACAATGTTCAAGCCGCCTTTGTTCTTGCGGGGAAGGGTTTCTTCATGGCTAAACATAACATGAGGATTAATTTTGGCGAAAAGAATGTAAGGAGAAAAACTCTTTATGAATGTCGATTTGGGTTACATAGAAAAACTCCTTTTGGAAATTCTTTCCATTCCTTCAGTTCCCGGGGAATGTAGCGTTATTCTGGCCCGTTTGGAAAAAGAATTTGAAAAACTGGAAATGCCGGTAACAAGAACGCGAAAAGGAGCTCTTATCGGGAAATGGGAAGGCCTGGAGGAGGGAGAAGAGCGTCTCGTATCTGCTCATGTCGATACCCTTGGTGCCGTGGTTCGGCAAATTAAGCCTAATGGTCGTTTGCGGTTGCTTCCCATAGGTGGGTTCGCCTGGGCGTCTTTGGAGGGAGAAAACGTTTTGGTCCGCTCTCTTGATGGCCGGGAATTCACGGGATCTTTGTTGCCGGAAAAATCTTCAGTTCACATGTTTTCGGACATCGTCCGGGAAACGCTTCGTGATGAAGACAGCATGGAAGTGCGCCTTGATATTTTTTCTTCATCCCGTAAAGAAACGGAGGATCTCGGGATTCGCCCCGGAGATTTCGTTTTTTTCGATCCGCGTCCAGTCATTACGCCGGAGGGGTTTCTCAAAGCGCGTTTTTTAGATGATAAAGCTTGCGTTGCCGTTCTTTTTGGAGTCTTGCATGCCCTGAAACGAGACGGGCTTGTTCCCAGAAAAACCGTGCATTTCTACCTTAGCGATAATGAAGAGATCGGTCATGGCATATCTTTCATTCCGGAAAGGGTTGGGGAAATTATTGCTTTGGATATCGGGATTGTGGCGGAAGGAGGTGCTTCTTCCGAGCAGCATGTTTCCATTGCTGCAAGAGACAGCAAATCTACGTACCATCTTCCCTTGCGACGGCACCTCACGATGCTCGCAGAAAAATATAACATCGGTTATCGAACCGATGTTTATTATCGCTACGGTTCCGATGCCACCGCCTGCATCCTTCGTGGCGTGGATGCCGCTTTTGCTTGTTTTGGTCCGGGGGTAGATGCTACGCATCATTATGAACGTACCCATCGTAGAGCTCTGGAGGCCACCGCAAAACTCCTTATGGCATACGTGATCAACTGATTTTCCTGTTTGAACGTGTGGAAGGTTTGCAGACTCTTCTGTGTAGACAAAAAATTTTTGTTAAACAAAAAAATTTGACACATTTGGTTTCCCCTGGTAAGCTTTGTCTGAAAATGTCAGAGTAATGTTCGATTGCTAATTTAAAAATTTTTTTTGTATGTTTTTATTTTCCTTCAGACATGAATTTGTATGGTGTGTGTTTTTTGAAAATCAAACAGGTTTTTATTTTTTGAGAAGGTGAATGTTATGGATTTGCATGTGTTTTTCAAAGAAGAAGTAAAACCCGCTTTGGGTTGTACCGAGCCGGGAGCTGTGGCTCTTGCGGCGGCAGTAGCTTCCAAAGCTTTTCTCGGAAGCCTGGAAAAAATCGAAGATATTGCTCTGCATCTTTCCGCGAATATTTATAAAAACGGCCATAACGTCGGAATTCCAGGTGCTCATGGACTCAAAGGAAATCGTTTTGCCGCTGCCTTGGGCGTTATAGCAGGAGATCCTGCCAAAGGGCTTCAGGTCCTGGCTGGTATTAACGAGGATCATATCTTGAAGGCGCAAGATTTTTTAGATCGCGGGATTGTGAAAGAGCATGTGCAGCCTCATGTGCCGGATGTTTATGCAGAGGTTGCGATTCTAGGAGAAAACCATAGTGCGGTTGCCATCATATCCGGAAGGCACGACCACATTGTGGAGTTGCGAGTGGACGGGAAAGCCGTTCCTCGGGAATCCGGAGACGCTACGGAAACCCGAAAAGATTTTCGCTATCTGGAGGAGCTTCGGAAGGAGAAGATGGAAGGGCTCTGGAGTCTTTGTTCCGAAATTGACGAGGAAATCGAAAAATTTCTTTTGGAAGGGGTTGCCATGAATCTCAAAGTCGCTTCCATGGGGCTTAAAGAGAGCCTGGGCCTTGGTGTGGGCTACGTTCTTGCCTGCCATGCGAACTCGGGGGACTTGCTCTGGAAGATTAAAGCTACTGCCGGTGCCGCTGCGGATGTGCGGATGTCGGGAGCTCCCTATCCTGTTATGAGTAGCGCTGGCAGCGGGAATCATGGCATTACCGCCATTCTGCCGGTGGCGGTCGTTGCGGAGAGTCGTAAATCTTCTCCTCGGGAGCTTGCCGAGTCAATTGCTTTAAGTCACCTTGTTACGGGATACATTAAATGTTTTACCGGAAGGCTTACGCCGGTATGTGGATGTGCTGTGGCTGCGGGGGCTGGCGCTGCTGCGGGAATTGTCCGGCTCCTTGGAGGCACGCCATCTCAGGCGGAATCTGCCGTAGCCTCTCTTGTGGCATCGCTTCTCGGAATGCTTTGCGATGGAGCGAAAGGATCCTGTGCTCTTAAGGTCAGTACCGCTGCCGGAGAGGCGTATACGAGTGCCCTATTGGCGATGAACAATCATGGTGTCGTGCAGCGAGAAGGAATTATAGATCCCCGCCTTGAGTTTTTGGCACCTGCTGTGGCTGTTCTCAGCACTCAAGGTTTTGCTTCTGTAGATTCCACGGTTCTTCAGCTTCTTCAGGAAGGCGATGACGCTGAGTCTTCAAAATAAAAGTGGTGTTTTCGAAAGGAAAGGAGGGCTTGGGCGATAGCTAGTTTTTAACAATGTTTTCTAACGTTTATAGGAACTTTTGAATAGGGCGGTATGGGTGGAGCTCTCTTTCTCGTGTTGTTTTCATGAAAAATTTTTTTGAAATTGCATGGGAAAGAATTGCCTCAGGTTGGTTCCGATTTTCAGGTTATGCGGGAAAGGAGAGATTATGTTATGAATAAAAGGTTGCATGCGTTCTTGTCCTCCCTTTGTGTCACAGCATTATTGAGCCTCTTTTTAATAGCGAGCACCATGGCATATGCCGATGTGACAGATCGTTATCTTGTCTGGAATCTTGGAGATGAGGCCAAAAGCTGGTCTCCCACTACCAATACTCAAACCGTGGCCGATCATATGGTCAAACAGCTTTTTGAGGGGCTTACCGTAAGCTCCGCTACGGGAATTGTCCCCGGAGTGGCGGAGAGCTGGGACGTCTCTTCGGACGGAAAAACCTACACCTTCCATTTGCGTAAAAATGCGAAGTGGTCCGACGGATCTCCCGTTACCGCCAAGGATTTTGAATATTCCTGGCGTCGGATTTGCGATCCGAAAATCGCTTCCGAAGCACTTCAATCCATAACGGATTTTGTGCAGGGAGCAAAGGAATATTTCGAAGGCACCGGATCTTATGAAGATATAAAAGCTACCGCTCTTGACGATTACACCTTTGAAGTCGTGTTGAGAAATCCCGCTCCCTTTTTCCCCCTTCGTGCCGCTGCGGATGTGTATTGTCCCGTGAAAAAGGATGTCGTGGAGAAGTACGGCGAGGGATGGGAGAAAAATCCTGAAACGTGCGTCGGTAACGGTCCTTTCCGGATGGCGGAATACCATATCGGATCACATTTTATTTTTGAAAAGAATCCCTATTACTGGGATGCGGATGCGGTGAAACTCAAGGGGATAAAGGTCGTTCTCATTAGTGATGCCAATACTTCGCTCCAGGGATACCAGGCGGGGGAAATCGATGCGACCGATGTGCTTCCGAGTGAGCAGATTCCTCGGCTGGTAGCTGAAGATCCCAATGTGATTCTTGTTCCGGACACCGGAAGCCTTTTTATGAACTTCAACTGCGACAAGCCTCCTTTTGATGATGTGAATGTACGTAAAGCCATTGCCCACGCCATCGATCGCAAGGCCATCGTTGAGCAGGTTACCAAGGGTGGCGAGATTCCTGCCTGCGGATATATAGCTCCTCACTGTCTCAAGACCGATGGCACCATGTATCGCCCTCTTGAGGATGACGGCTATCCCGCTATAGATGAAAAGTATGGTATCGATCCTCGGGGAGCCACTGTGGAAAAAGCTCGTGCTTTTTTGGCAGAAGCCGGATATCCCAACGGTGAAGGTTTTCCCGAAGTCGAATTGACCTATGCCAATACCGAGAAGTACAAGAGAATCTGTGAAGCCATTCAGCAGATGCTCAAAACCAATCTCAACATCAACGTGGTTCTTCGGGGAGAGGAAAGCAGTGTCTTCATTTCCACCAAAACCTTGGGTAAATACGATATGGCTACCGGGGGCTGGACGAACCACCCCATGGATGCCAACGGGCTGGTCAAGCTTTTCCATTCTCAGAATGGCAGCAATACCGCTCAGTGGAGATGGCGGGAATATCGTGGTGCTCCCCACGATACCGTGTTGAATCCCGGTAACAAGGCTTTCGACGAGGCTTTTGACAAAGCCACGGCCTCGGTGGGGGAAGCCCGCGACAAGGCCTGGCGTGAAGCGGAAGATGCCTTGGTGGGGGATATGCCCATCACCGCTTTGTATCACCCTACGG